>PPYF01306481.1_pt1 | contig 10239 bp, 8 predicted proteins | sample 1559871 | NCBI WGS metagenome assembly PPYF01 (sample SAMN08240021, study PRJNA423297) | Human gut metagenome, whole genome shotgun sequencing project.
GCTTGGGAGGGCTGGATACATTCCGGGCATACGGGGCGAACAACCTGAATGCCGAACATGAGCATAATATTTCGGAAATCGGCGATGTTCGGGAAGAATACCAGGTCGATACGGAACGAAAGTACACGAAAAATACCGGCCACTTGGACGATTATTCCCGCCGATGGTTGCTGGACTTCTTTCCCAGCCGGGCGAAATATGTATATGATGCGAGTTCTATCCGGAAGATTGTTGTGACGGAAAGCAATGCGACTTATGTTTCAAGTGAACTTCCGTCGAGCTATACTTTTACTTGGCAGTTGGCGGAAGTATCTGCCCTGCTTAACTTGGTTAAGAACGACATTGATATCCCGGATAATTTAGTTGCTCCGGATCTCTCTTCGCCGGATTTTATTTTACCCCCTCGGTTAGTTGAACTACCGAGGGTAGGACTTTCAGAGGGGGTACTGATACCGGCATTCGATCCATTTGCTCCAAAACCAACAGTCACAACGTTCGGGGCGATACATGATACGATAAAAAATGCGGTCATAAAGGAACTGGAGGATGAGATTGCGGGAATTAAGATAGAGGGACCGGGCGGTTCTGGTGGTAGTTCTGTCGAAATAATCAAGAAATATGACTTGACAATTCCGACTGATGAGAATGTTTTTTCTGCATTAAGGACGCTCGATGAAATAGGGCATGTCCTTATTGAAGCAAACGACATGTTTCTTCGTAAGGATATCCCGGATACTGCTCATGAGAACATTCTTTTTGATAAGAAGATTGGCTCCTCGATATATGTCGATGATTGGGAGGGCAAAGGTTGGGAGATCACAGATCCGGGGGCGGCAACATTAGATTCTTTGCGTGTAAGGAGCGATATCCTTGTCGGTAATAGTGTGAGCTCTCCTTCTTTTGCGTCTGGATTCCCAGGTTGGGGCGTACGCCTGGATATACCGACAGCAACAGCTGAGATGGATAATTTGTTTGTGCGTAAGACATTCACGGCGTATGAAATTGTTTATTCACAGATATATGGGCTTGGTGGTAGTCAGATCGTTTCTGACCTTAACAAGATAGGCCGGGTGGAAGTGATGGCCGACCGATATCGTTGCTATATGGACGACATGGACGGGCTAATGCTTATGAACTTGCGGAAGGGTGACGGTGTCCGGATACAAAGACGCACTGGTACAACGAGTATTAAGTACCTGTTTGGACGTTGTATTGGTATAGACAATGATTATTTTGACATTGCCATCCCGCTTATCTCTGGTTCCGGTCAACCGGAAGCCGGTGACTTTGTGATGCGTTGGGGTAATAATGAAGATATAAACCGACAGGGCCTTATCTATCTTACTACTGCTGATAGTGGTGCCCCTTTCATCGACGTGTACGACGGGATAACGGAAGAAAGTACAAAGGGGAAGTTAAAGGCACGTCTTGGTAATCTGAAAGGTATTCGTACAATGAATGGCGATCAGCTAAAGGGATATGGCGCATACCTGAACGGAGTATATATAGAAAATAGTACTTATTATACTGATACTGGTGAAACTATCGACCAGCGGTTTGTGGCAATGGATGGAAAGTTCGATAGTACGATCGGAAGTTTATTGGACGATATGTCCGGCCAGTCTGGGAATATTCTGGTCAACTCTTCTTTTGCCCAGAATACCAACTATTGGACTCCTACAAATACAGTATATTTCATTGACGTAAACAACGACTATCTATGGATGGACGGAAGCTTTTACGTTGACAAGGAAGCCGTGGCAGATATCTATAACGACGGTGGTCAGAACAGGCTTCGCATTCGGAACACTTGTATTATTCAGCAGAATGAACTATTCAGATTGCCGGATCGGACAGATGTTTCCGAAGATGGGTATACCTATTCTTTTGCATTTAAATATAAGGTGCTACGTGCCGGTACGTTATTGGCTGGTTTCCCAGGAACAGATCTATATGTAGAGCAACAACTATCACCGTCAGATGGGTATCAAAAGTTTAGCAAGGTTGCAAGATGGAATGAGACCGGTGATTTTGAATTGAGATTTACCGGTGAGATTCTTATATATGGTGTGTCGTTGTTCAACGATGCTTTGGCCGATGCACAAATTAAGTTGCAGACTCAGATAGACCAGACGAACGAACTTATCAAGTTGCTGGCGACAAAAGATTATGTCGATAAAGAAACGGGGAAAATCTATATACATTATGATAGTCAGTTACAGATTACGGCAGAGCAGATGTCGGGGATTTCGACGAAGGTGGATAATATCAATAATACGATAGAATCTTCTGGATGGATAACTGAGGCACAAGGCACGACTCTATTCGCAAAAAAGGACATGGAGAATGGAAGTTCGATTGTGAATGCGATCAATGTCGGAACGAATGGGATATTAATTGCGGCAAACAGGATTAATTTAGTTGGAGCTGTTTCGTATAGCTCTTTCAATTCATCCTTGCAAGGAGAATTTAATAATAAGGTTGATTTCGGGGATCTTTCGTCTACGCTGTCTAACTATGTTACCAAATACTATCTGACTAATACTCTTGACGATTACGCTCTTGCAAGCGATTTGTCAAATCTGGTCAGTTCAACGGCCCTTGCAAATGAGCTGAAGAATTACGCTTCGAAAAGTTATACTGATAGTTCTTCGACTAATGCAATGAACCAACTTAAGACGGCACTTATAAATGGTAATACGACTATAATGGGGGGATTTATAAGTACGAAATTGTTGGATGTGGATTCTATATTTGCCAATATGGCTGATATTGGTGGTTTTACAATACAGAACAATGGTATATTCTCAAACAATACATATTCAGGAGAGTCTTCTTCTAAGTTCTTTCTTTATTCAAGTGGTAGTAGCGCATTTTTAGGCTTTTCCTCAAGTGGCAAATGGGCTGGGATCGGATTAAACACACTTCCTGCTACATTAGGAGGAGCAAGCGCCTTGTTGCGTCTTGATTATACTATATCACATAATGATATAAATTATGGTGCAGTGATAGATGTTCATGGCGGAAGAAGAAATTATGCACTGTATTGTATAGGCGGACTTAAGGTAAATGGTTCAATCGCAACGGCAAGGTATGCACCTTCATCCTCTGGATCAAATACGATTACAAATAACATAGGGTACAGAGATACATTTGTATTCAGCGTAAGTAATTATACGAATGTATTTCTTCCTTCAAGGGCAACTGTAACGTCTAATGTTGGAACTGTACATGCAGAATATGGAGATACATGGTCGGAGGTTGGTTACAATGCAGTCATATTTGTACATGTAATAGTTGCCTATTTTTCTCCTAATGCAATTTATATAAAGGCAGAGGATACAGGTACTCCTATAGTTGACAACAATGGAAACAGTATAGACGGAATAAAAATGGAAAAGGGAGACTGTGCAACATTTGCATATTTCAATCAGAGATGGTACACGTTTAGTAGAAACTTTTAAAATATATGTAAAATGAAACAATTGAATTTAAAAGAGTTAGAAATAAAAGTTGGTGTCGAACGCACAGAAATACTTGATGTAAGAAAAGAATGGGGGGATGCATTACATCGCGTATCAGAAAGTGTTCCTATGACCGAGTTAGCAAAAAGAATTTATTACTCGGATGGTCCTGTTGAAATTTCGGATGAAGATTTTTGCACGATGATGAAGCTTCTGAAATTATCTTTCAAAAAGTTCATTCTTGACTCAGTCACTGATTCTGTAGAAGAAATAAAAGATAAGGAGGAATAACTATGGCATTAGAACAAGTATCATCAGTCGTAAAGAGCACATACCTAAATTCAGATTCAGGGTATGATATCCAATACAATGTGGCACAGGATGAAGGGCAGCAATTGCAATCGGTAATGGGCATTGTAAAGAAAGCCGATGTTCGGTTTGGGTATATTACCATCAATGCCGACGGAACAAAAAATGCTTCATTTGACAAGCCGATTTCTGACGAGGATAGTCTGGCTGTATATTCAGCAGCGTTAGCAGATATAAAGTCAATATTTGAACAACGAAATAAAGAGAAATAATTATGGCAGCAGGAGATATAATAACCAGCAAAGGCTACATTTTTACACCTGCGGATGCGGAGTTATTTGTCTCCGTGCTCGTGGAAAAAATTCAGTCGACGGCGAAAGACCCGGAACAGTACGATCTTGTGGAGGTCCTCGACGAAACAATTTCGTCTTTGCCTGTTTTTAAAAGGACAGGGAACACGATAAGATTGGTTCGCATTTTGATGACGGCTTTTAAAGGCGAAAAAGGAGATCCTTTTATATATGAAGATTTTACACCTGAGCAACTTCAGAATTTAGCTCTCACTTTCGAAAAGCTAACTCCCGCACAAGTGAACATTCTTAAAATAAAGCTTGCAGATTTGACTCCTGCTGATATCGCTGAATTACAAAAACCGGCGATATCAGCGGCTACTCGTGTGGATGATAAGTTGGTTCAAATTTCCGAAGCCGCATCAATCGCTATAAAGGCTGCAAATGATGCTGCTACAAACGCAAATAACGCAGCAGAGAACGTCCAGGACGGAGTAGACGGTAAAACCCCTATATTAGAATCCGTCAGTGCCATATCAGGAGAAACCCCTTCCGGCAGTTTTTCCCAAGTCGGTGTTGATGACAGCGGTAATCCCAAATACATCCTTAACCTTACCTTACCAAAAGGTAAGGACGGTCAACCCGCTGTCTTCGAAGCTGGGACTACAACGACGTTAGCCCCTTCCGCTGAAGCATCGGTAGAAGTTGTGCCAAATGGAGAAACCCCTAACGGCAATCCTAAGTATATATTGAACTTTTTTATCCCTCGTGGTGAAACTGGATTGCCAGGGGCAGGATCAGGTAATGTCTCTGCTGAAGGGGCTGGACTAATAGCTGGTAAGAAGTATTTTTTTGTACCTGATGCAAGTGATAGTACATCGGGACGTTTTGTCGAATATGTCGATGGACCGGGATCGGGGATTGATGCTGACTTGCTTGATGGGAAACAGGGAAGTGAATATCTATTGGCTACTGATGCTGATCTTAAATTCTTACCATTGACTGGTGGTACTGTTACTGGTAATATGCAAGTAAAAGGGAATTTACAGACAAATAGTTCCCCTGAATCAGGTAATAGTTGGGTCCAATCGTTATCTCAAGTTAATATGTTTGATGATAAAAAGAACGTTATAGGATTTCTTAATTATCTTGATTTATTTATTATTCGTTTTTTTGATAGTAATAATATTCAAAAAGCACTTAGATTTGAAACTGGGAGTCAGATTTCTTATCAATATGCTAATTCAATATATAGAATTTATCATCAAGGTAATCAGGGAGCAGGCTCTGGTCTTGACGCTGATTTATTAGACGGCAAGCAAGGATCAGAATATGCATTAAAGAACGAAATACCGGATGCTATACCTGATGCTCCGGCTGATGGTAAGACGTATGGTAGGAAGAATGAAGCGTGGGCAGAGATTAAGGATGGAGTGTATGTTTTAGATTTGGATGCAATAGTTGGAGATAGTCCTTCAGGACCTATAACTCAAGAGCAGTATAATAGTGTTGCAGAAGCTTATAATAAGCATTCTACAACACTTAAACTTGAAGGTTTATACATGAATTGTTCAATATTACTTCAGAATGATGAATATCTATTAATAATTCCTGATACTGCTCCATTATATGGATCTCCAGGTGAAGGGATTTCTTTGAGTTATTTATTCATTACTATTAATTCGAGCTCCTATTCCGCTATAGACCGTTCAATATCATTTAGAGGCCCTAACGGAGCTGGGTTAGGAACAAAATTCCTATCCGACAATGGCGAATATCTAACTCCCCCCACCGCCACCTCCACTACAGCGGGATATATGTCTTCAGGCGACAAGCAGCGACTTGATAGTGCATTGGTATTAAAAAATGTGACCACTGCCTCTACGCTCTCTAACCTTTCAATCGCAAACTACTCGATCAAAGTCACCTTGTCATCTGCCAGCGCCTTATCATTTGCGTCTACTCCGGCGGAAGGTTGGGAGTGTATGATCAATATAAAGAACAGTTCTTCATCAAGCATTGCACAACCGTTACCAAATGCAAGCAATTGGTTGTGTGATGATACAAGTATAACGATTCCAGCTAATGGCTATGCAGAGATATCGGTGCGATATTCGCACGGCCTTTATTGGGTTATTACTAAGGTTTATTAATTCAAAACGGGAAAGAAATGAAACGGCGGATAGTATTGGGAGGTAGCAAGCTACAAGTTGGCGACTATTACAGAAAAAATGGTGTAGTGGTAGGCGTAATGATCAATGAATCACAATACATCTCATTATCAGACCAAGCAAGCTCATATGTGAGTTATAGTTCTGCTACTTCTTTACAATCTTCTTACTCGATACAGGGGATAACAGGATGGAAAATGCCTACGAATGACGAATGGGGAGTTATTTATAGTAACAAGTCAATTATTAATAAAGCACTTAGTAATGTAGGATCTGTATTACAAAATGATTGGTACTGGACGTCCATTTATGGGAATATGGGATATGGTAGCGGTTATTATACCTGTAATTTTAAAGATGGAAGCTATTGGGCTCCTGGTAGCTCAAATTGCGTTAGGTTAATACATGATGTTTATTAAAAATTAATGATATGATATACATACATAAAAACACAGGGTTTTGGGAGCTTACAGATATACTTCCATCGTCCTACAAAGTAGGAACAACCCTCGAAGAATACGAAGAAGGGGCGTACCTGGCTCTTAGTGACGAACAAGCAGCTTTTCATGCCGAACACCCGGATGCAAGTCAGATGGAAGTGTGGAACATGGAGCTAACGCCGGAACCTGAACAACCGGTTGTGCCTGATCCGGAACCTGATGAACTGGCGATTGCCCGGCAAGCGAAGTTGGCCGAGATCGAAGCGCAAGACAAGTTCTCGGAAAAGTTTTACGTATCTGTAGTGCGATATCTGCGAGACGAAAACGGCGAGATCCAAGTAAACGATAAAGGGGACAAGCTCACATATGAGCTTGTCAATTATACCCTGTGGATGGATAGAAGCCTTCGCACTACAATGTTGAATACAACACTGCCAGCATTCCAGGAACGAGGCGATAAGACAAGAAAGTTCTGGACGGTGGACGAACCTGCCCAAGAAGTGGAAATACCTATCCAATGGGCTATCGATAGAATCCCCAGGTTAGAGATTTATGCTACTGAAACATACGATTTGTTTAAAGCAAACAATTCTGCTGTTAATGCCGCTACGTCATTAGAACAATTGGCTCAAATCGACGTAAAAGCGAACTATCCACATATCTTGACATTTGAGTTGAACTTAGATTTAGGGGTATGAAACGGAGTTTGATGCTTGAAAATAATAGAGAAAAGAAGTTTTTTACGAAACGCTTCTATCCAGCCGGAACATATACCTGGTCAGTTCCCCGGGGATGTACAGAGGTGGAGGTCTTTGTTGTAGGCGCAGGCGGCGGTGCTCTTACCGATAGGAATAATAGGGCGAGTATTGGTGGTGGCGGTGGTTATACTAAAACATACAGAGGAAGGAATTATGTAAAACCGTCATCTGGCACTTGGATGGGGTCTTCAACGGATGGGCGGGATGGGAATGCTATTCCTGTTAAATCAGGACAACAAATTGAAATAATAGTAGGGGCAGGTGTTGCTGGTAGTAAAGGTGGTTATTCACAATTCATGAATAGTAATTATCAGGCTGATGGAGGTCATGCTGGAGCAGTCGTTATTTCTGGTCATGGAGATGGAAACGGAGGATCAGGAGGGGCTGCTACCGATTCGATAAAAGGCGGCTCAGATGGCTCAGATGGAGATAATTCTACAACAGTGCCTGTCACTGGGGGTATCGGTCAAAATCACACAACGCGCGATTTCGGGGAGCCTACCGGTAAAAGGAATGCTGGAGGTGGTACTTCTGTCCGAAACGGTGGTAACACAGTTGGTGGAATCTCTGACTATTACGAAGGTTCTGGGGAAGCAGGTACTGGGCCTAATGTTAGTGGATATTTACCTGGTAAATCAGGAGGAGGCTATGGCGGCGGAGCTGGAGCTCCTACCACTGCAAATACTAATAAAAAAGGTGGTGACGGCACCGTCCTTATCCGCTATTGGGCTTACGAAGAATAATCAATAAATCAAACAATATGGAAACAACAATCAAATCAAACAAATCCGACCTGCTGACGATGTTGGCAGTTGTCTCATGTGCTCTCATCATGGCAGCGCAATCAATCAGTGTACCTCATTATATGCCGGCCTCCAAAATTGAAGAAGGTACGGTTGTCGTGAGAAATGATAGTGTGACAACGGTGATCATCCCGGATATAAGGTAATAGTTCAAATCCCAAAAATATCAATATGCTTGGTGTAGCGAGATAGGGACGACAGCTTATTCAAAATTATGGCTATCGACAAAAGGGGAATATGATCCTTGTCCCGCAGGGTGGCGTGTCCCTACTCGTGAAGAATTAATGTCATTGACAAATGCCGCTTACAGGCAGAGGGGCTACAGAAATGGGATAGAAGGATGGACATTGGGGGATAATGATCGTCAGACAATATTTATACCTTATCAGCCCACTATGTCTTGGAGTGTTCCAAATTTAGATTCAGCCTTTGTATCGGTTTTGTCTTGTACACTTGGAGATAATCAAACCCATTATATTATTCAAATTGATAAAACTGGAGGTGATAGGTTTGAGGTTAGTCTTCTATTCCAGAGTACAGGAGGTATAATCCGTGGCGTAAAAATGTGATTCACGACTTGAAATATATTAAAAAGTAATAAACCGGGCTTCGGTCCACAAACTAAAAGAACATGGTATTAGTAATTATTTCATTAGCAATTATCGCTTCCTATACGGCGGCAGTGTGCATAAAGGCAAAGGGCGTGCCTTACAGTATTAGTGCTACATATTATTCGCTCGATCACAAGCTGATTTTCGGTGCAAGCATGGCACTAACAGCTATGTTTCTGTTTCCGGTTGTCTGGGAGCTAAGTACGAGCTTTACAATGCGCTTGTTGGCCGTTGCTGCCTGTATCGGTCTGATCGGTGTCGGTTTAGCTCCCGATTTCAAAGATGCATGGATTAATAACATTCATTGTGGTTCGGCTGCCTTGACACTGATATCTTCGCAGCTATGGGTGGGCTGTACATCTTTCTGGTGGGTATTGATTTTAGTGTGGGGAGCTTTTGTTTCCTATGTTGTGATCTATATGTGTAAACATAAAACTGGAGATTTGTGGAAGGACTTTGTTTCGTCTAAACCTATGTTCTGGTGCGAAATAATGTCCTTAATATCAACTTTTTCTGCATGTAGATAAAATAAACACTTAAACGGGGAAAGTGGTTAAAATAAGCCCCCGGTCAGTTAGTAGTATCTCACCACGTACTAACACAAAAATGCGAGTACACGCACAACCGGGGGCTAAGTGCCTTTGGCTGCATGTACTCGCATTCTTTGTTTATACGTGGTGAGACTGCAAAGTTAATAAAAAGATTAGAAATGAAAGAAAAGAAAGTTTACAAGACGGCTCCATTACCATTTCAGGGGCAGAAAAGAAATTTTGTTGCTGAGTTTAAAAATGTTTTATCTGAGTTCAAAGAAAAATATCAGATAAACACAGTTGTAGATTTATTTGGTGGAAGTGGTCTATTGTCTCATGTTGCTAAGAATACCTATCCTAACTTGAGGGTCATATACAATGATTATGATAATTTTAATTTACGGTTATCATCGGTACAAGTCACAAATATGTTGCTTAAAGAGATTCGTTCTTACTTATCCGATTTGCCTAAAGGACAAAAAATAGAGAATAGCATGAAATATTTGATACTAAGCTTAATTCGAGAAACAGAGAAAAAGAAACAACCTATAGATTATATTACGTTATCATCTTCGTTGTTGTTTTCCGGTAAATTTGCAAAGAATTATCAAGAGCTGGAGCGCGAAACATTTTATAATTGCATTAAGAAAGTTGATTATCAAATAGCAGGTTACTTGGATGGATTAGAAATTGTAAAAATGGATTATCAGGATTTATTCAAAGTTTTTAAAAACGAAACAGGAGTTCTGTTTATTGTTGATCCTCCTTATTTGTCAACAGATACAACGACCTATAATTCAGATAAATATTGGAAATTGAAAGATTATTTGGATGTTTTAAATGTATTATCAACAGGTAAATAT
>PPYF01269241.1_pt1 | contig 10237 bp, 6 predicted proteins | sample 1559871 | NCBI WGS metagenome assembly PPYF01 (sample SAMN08240021, study PRJNA423297) | Human gut metagenome, whole genome shotgun sequencing project.
TGAGGGGGACCACGGGGGTGCACCCGTTATCGACGGGCCGCTGAGGACAGCGGCCCCTACGAAATCTATCGTAACCCTGTGTAGGGGCGGATGTCCCCATCCGCCCGTTCGATGGCCGTCGCACCCACGATACCAACCCTCATCCGCCCCCTGCGGGGGCACCTTCCCTATCCCTTTTGTCCCTTCGGGACATTTCCCCTTGACAAGGGGAATCGGCCCCCAAAGGGGGAGCCAAGGCGGTCAAAAAGCCTGTCATTGCGAGGAGGGTCATCGCCCATTATTCTCCCGCCAATACTCCGCCCACAGGAAGCGGTCTACAAAGTCCTGCTGTCCCTGGGGCAGGGCGTCGGTGATCTGGCCGCCGGACAGGTACAGCCCCCGCTCGTGGACCAGAGGGGTGATCTCCCGCACCTGGCGGGCAAGCTGCATAAAGCCGGGGCCCGTCCAGCCGCACAGGTCAAAGACCTTGGGCATGAGGAAGCAGGGGGAGAAGTCCCCGCCTTCCCCAGTGAAGTCGCTGCCCAGCATCTCTTTGGCGGCGGAGTTGGCCCAGATGAGGTAGGGCGTGGCGTAGTAGTCGTAAAACCCCTGAAGGGTGCCAAGGTCGAAGGTGAGCCCCATATCGGCATAGGCGGAGTTTCCGTTGCCCCCCCAGGGCTTGTGGTCCCCGAAGAGGACCAGCACCACCGGCCGGTCCAGCTCCTCCAGTCCCTGGGTCAGCTGGACCATGGCCTGGATGGTGGAGTCCACCCCCCGGAGATAGTTGTTCCAGATGTGGCAGCTCTCTGCGGCCATGCCGGAGTTGGCGGGGGTGAAATACTCCACCCCGGCGGAATAGGCCGACTCGTAGGGGCCGTGGTTCTGATAGGACACGGAGAAGGAGAAGCAGGGGCCCTCTGCCGTGCGCTGGGTCAGTTGGGCCAGCAGCTCCCGGACCAGAATGTCGTCCGAGTGGTAGATGGCGCTGGTGGGGTCTACCAGCGCACCGTAGTGGTTCTCGGTGAACCAGCTGTCCTGAAAGCCCAGATAGTCGTTCACGTTCTGCCGGTTATAGAACCAGCCGTACCCCGGGTGGCTGAAAAAGGTCTGATAGCCCTGGTCCCGGAGGTACCACACATAGGAGTCGGTGTCCCGGCGGAAATCGTCGTGCTGGGAGTAGCCGGACAGAAAGCCCCACTCGCTGTCCACCGTGCCCCCGGCAAAGATGTTGGTCAGCAGCCGGCCGGACACCCCCTGCTCCGCCAGCGCGTGCCAGGGGTCATACACCCGGGCAGCGTCCGGGTGGTCGGCCATAAAGTCAAAATCGGTCAGGTCGCAGAAGGCCTCCAGCATGATGCCCATCACGGACACCTGCTTGTCCGCCGGGATGTCCGCATCGGAGAACGCCCCCAGCAGGGCCTGGGCCTGGGCCCCATCATAGCCCGGGGGCGGGGCGGGAAACATGTCCCGCATACTGTACAAAAAGGGGTACAGGCAGCCCTTGGACACAAAGACCTCCACGTCGGACCAGGGGTTGATATACTCGGAATTGTCCGTGGACTGATATAGATCGGAATTTGTAAACAGGCTGGCGCAGCTCACGGCGCACACTGCGGCGCAGGAGGCGGCGGCAAAGGCCCGGCCCCAGCCCCGGCGGGGCCACTTGGGGATGAGCAAAACCGAGAAGAGCAGTCCGGCCAGCAGCGCCACCAGGGTCAGCCAGGTGAGCCAGTCCACGTCCAGGGAGTAGTTGCCCACGATGCCCCCTGCCTCGGAGATGAGGGTGAGGTCGGCGGCCAGAAAGGGGTCTGACCGCAGGCGGATCTTGAAGTAGTTCACCATGGCCACGGCCACGCAGGGCAGAAAGCTGCCCAAAAAGGCGCCCCAGCCCCGGCGGGTGAGGAAATAGAACAGCCAGATCAGCAGCACCGGGGGCAGCAGGTTCAGCCCCAGCAGGGCCGGGTGGTGAAAATAGGACCGGAACAGGGCCAGCCCCGGCAGCTTGATATAGGCCGCCGCCCCATACAGCAGGGTCAGTACCCCCACGCAGCAGCCCAGCCCTGTCAGGGCAAAGATCAGCCAGGCCCGGCGAAGGGGGGTGAGGGGCGGAGTTTGTCTGTGGGTACGAGGTCGTGTCATGTGGATACCTTCCTTGAATGGGGTTGGTGGGGTGACGAGGGCCACCCTCATCTGTCATGGCTGCGCCATGCCACCTTCCCCCTGGAAGGGGGAAGGCTATGGGTGGGCGATTTTAGCCTTCCCCACTCAGGGGGGAAGGTGCCCCCGAAGGGGGCGGATGAGGGGGACCACGGGGGTGCATACGTTATCGACGGGCGGATGGGGACATCCGCCCCTACGCCTCACCCCGTAATGACCGTGCCCTCCACCCGCTGGCCCAGGGTGTCCAGCAGGAGGGCGTGCTCCACCCGGCCGTCCAGGATGGACACCTGGCCCACGCCGGACTGGATGGCGTGGACGCAGCCCCGGACCTTGGGGGCCATGCCCCCGGCGATGAGCCCGGCGTCCATCAGCTCCAGGGCCCGCTTCACGTCCATGTGGGGCACGGCGGTTTTGGTGTTGTGGCTGTCGATGAGGATGCCCCCCACGTCGGTGAGGAACACCAGCTTCTGGGCGCCCAGGGCCTCGGCCACCGCCCGGGCGGCGTCGTCGGCGTTGCAGTTCAGGCCGCCGCCGTCCTCCCCCAGGGCGATGGGGGAGATGACGGGCAGGAACCCGGCATCCAGCAGGGTGGTGATGAGCTTGGTGTCCACATGGGTGATCTCCCCCACCCGGCCCAGGGCCGGGTCCTTCACCGTGGCGGTGATGAGGCCGCCGTCTTTGCCGGACACGCCCACGGCGGACACCTTCCGGCGGGCAAGCTCCTGGACGATGGACTTGTTCACCTGGGCGGACAGGGCCAGCTCCGCCGTGTCCAGCACGGTCTGGTCGGTGTAGCGGTAGCCGTTTTCAAACCGGGTGGGCACGTTCAGCTGCTTCAGCAGGGCGGTGATATGCTTGCCGCCCCCGTGGACCAGCACCACCCGCACCCCGGCCATGCGCAGGGCGGCCACGTCCTGCAGGGTGGTGTCGTGGACGGACTCCGCCCCGATGGCCGAGCCGCCGTATTTGACCACCACCGTCTGCCCCTCCGCCCGGTTCAGGATGGGCAGGAGAGAGAGCAGACTGCGCACCTTCTCCATGCCGTCCAGGCCGTGGGACACGTCATACTCCCGGAGATAGGTGTGGACATAGTCCACGTCAGAGGGGGTGTCGATATACTCGCTGCCCCGCTTTTGCCGGGTCTCCGCCCCCTTGCCGGTGATGAGCAGCACCGAGGGGGTCTGGCAGGACAGGATGGCCCGGCGGATGGCCTCCCCCCGGTTGGGCTCGATGGAGTAGTCGCAGGAGACATACTGGGCGATCTCCCGGCAGATGGACACGGTGTCCTCCTCCCCGGAGTCCTCCTCGGTGAGGAGGATGAAGTCAGAGTTGGCCCCGGCCACCTCGCCCAGATCCTTCCGCCGGTCCAGAGCCTTTTTGCCGGGACAGCCGAACACGGTGACGATGCGCCGCCCGGGGTACTCCGCCTGGACGGAGCGGAACAGAGTCTCGAAGCTCATGCGGTTGTGGGCGTAGTCCACAATGGCGGTGACGGTGTCGTCGGCGTTGGAATAGACCTCCATCCGCCCGGGCACCCGGGCCTTCATCAGGCCCACATACACCGCCTGCTCCGGGATGTTCAGCCCCTGGCACACGGCGATGGCGGCCAGGGCGTTTTCCACGTTGAACAGTCCGGGCATGGTCAGGCGGAATTCCCGCTGGAACCGGCGGGTGCGCACTCGGAACAGGATGTCGTTGCCCCGCTTGCGCACCTGGCTGGCGTACACGTCCGCCTCCTCGTTCTTCTGGGAGAAGGTGATGACGGGGCGGCCCCCCTCTTGGGCGGCCCGGAGCACCCGCTGGGCGTGGTCGCAGTCCAGATTCACGCAGGCGATGCGGGCCTGGGCGAAAATTTTCAGCTTGGAGGAGAAATAGTCCTCAAAGTCCGGGTGCTCGATGGGGGAGATGTGGTCGATGCCGATGTTCAAAAAGCAGGCGGCGGCAAAGTCGGTACACAGGGTGCGGTGATATTTCAGCGCCTGGCTGGACACCTCCATGGTCACATAGCCCAGGCCGTTGTCCCGGGCGGCGGCGAAGTGCCGCTGCAGCTCCAGGGGCTCCGGGGTGGTGAGATGGGACTCGAACTGCTCCGTGCCGTCGTAGGTGTCGATGGAGGAGATGATGCCGGAGGCGGGGCGGCCCTCCCCCGCCAGATACTCGTCCAGGATATACTTGAGATAATAGGCGGTGGACGACTTGCCCTTGGTCCCGGTGATGCCGATGACCTTTAAATCGCCGGAGGGGTGGCCGTAGTACAGGTCGGCCAGGGGGGCGATGGTCTCCCGCATGTCCGTCACCCGGATGCAGGGCAGGTCCATCTGGGGGTAGGGCTCCAGGCTCACATAGGCCATGGCCCCCTTGTCCCGGGCCATCTGTAAAAATTCCGCCTTGAAGTGGGCCCCCTTGCACACAAACAGGGTGCCGGGCTCCACCTGGCGGGAGTCGTAGGAAACCAGGGCCACCGGGGCCGTCAGGTCCAGGCCGGCGGGCCGGGACACCAGCAGCCCCCGCTGCTCCAGCAGATCAAGATAGTCCCCCAGGGGACGGACGGACTGAGCCATAGCTGTCGCCTCCATGAAATCAAGAATAAATCGCCCGGGGAATTTATCGCCCCGGGCTTTTTTGTGGTTCAGATAAAGATGTCCCGCAGGGGCCGGCGGCAGGCCAGCACGGCCCGCTCGGCCAGGACGGACATGGCATCGGTGTAGAAGGGGGGCAGCCGGCGGCGGACGGCGAACACAGACAGCTCTGTGCAGGCCAGCACCCCGCTGTCACAGCCCTGGGAGAGCAGGTCCTGGTGGATGGCGTCGAACTTTTGGGGGTCGCCGTCCCGCCCGGCCTTCACGTCGTCATAGATCAGGGACATGACCAGCTTCTGGGCCTCCGGGGAGGGGGTCACCGCCGTGATGCCAAGGGCGGCGAACTCCTTTTGGTACAGGCCGGAGCGGATGGTGCCGTCGGTGGCCAGAATGCCCGGGCGGGTGCGCCCCTGGCGCTTCAAGGCCGCCGCAGTCTCCCGGATCATGTTCAGGATGGGCACGCCGATGTGCTCCTGCACCCGGTCCAGGAAGAAGTGAGAGGTGTTGCAGGGCACGGCCAGCACCGTGCAGCCCGCCCCCTCCAGCAGCCGGGCGTCGGCCAGCAGCCGCCGGAACACCGCCTCCTGCTCCTCCTCCGTGCCCAGAATGGCCGCCGTGCGGTCGGGCATCTGGCAGTCGGACAGGATCAGGGCGTTTACATGCTCCTGGTCGGTGCGGGCATCGGTGCGGTCGATGACCAGCTGATAAAAGGTGTTGGTGGCCTGGGGACCCATGCCCCCCAGCACCCCGAGACGGTCGTTCACAGAAAAACCTCCACAATAAAAGTTGCCGCCCCAAGCCTTCCCCTGGGGGAAGGTGGCATGGCGAAGCCGTGACGGATGAGGGGAAGGGTCTCGACCTTTGAGCGCTTTCGACAGAAGAGCGTCAAAGCCCTTGTTGCTTTTGACAGAAGAACACTAAGCCCTTTGGCGTTCCCCTCATCCGCCCCCTTCGGGGGCACCTTCCCCCAGGGGAAGGCTTTTTTTCCCTTGTACTTTTGCTTTCCCCTGGAGGTAGACCCTTTATCCCTCCGGCACCTTGTTGTACTGGTCGAAACGCTTGATGTTGCCGATATGGTTCTTCAAAATGCGCAGGCGGCGTTTCAGGCTGGCGTCGCCGGAGTAGACCAGGGAGTGGGAGTCCTTCCCCGCCCGGATCAGCTCCTGCATCTCCCCGTGGTAGGCCTTGGGGGTGAACTTGAAGGCGACTTTTCGGGGCACCATCCGCCACAGGGAGCGGTCGTGGGTCATCTGGAAGGGCAGGTCCTGATGCTCCACCCGGTCCTCCACCACCATTTTGGCGATGTTGTGGCCGGAGCCGGTGACATAGTAGTTGCTGCGGCCCTGGCGGCAGTTGATCTCAAAGGCCTTATACTTGCCGTCCCGCCGGTCATATTTGATGTCGAAATTGGAGAAGCCGGTGAAGTGCAGGCTCTCCAGCAGGTCCCGGAACTTCAGCTCCAATTCCTCGTCGCAGTCGGTGAGGATAACGGCGTGGTTGCCGATGCCGTGGGGGGAATGCTCCTCCAGCAGCACATGGCCCAGACACATAGTCGTCACTTTTCCGTTGCGGTCGGAGTAGCTGGTGAGTACCCGCATATAGCTGTCGTCCCCGGGGATGAACTCCTGCAGGACCATGTGGTCCTGATAGCCTGCGGCATAGACGTGGTCCAGGCTCTCCAGCAGCTCCTCCCAGCTCTGGCAGATATAGACCTTGGCCAGGGAGTGGTCCCCGCAGGCCCAATAGGCCACGGAGTCGGCGGGCTTGGCGATATAGGGCGGCCCCCAGGGCAGGGAGAAGTCGTGGCCCATGGACTTGTCATAGATAAAGGTGGCCGGGTGGTCCACCCCGTGCTCGTCGCACAGCTGATAGAACCGCTCCTTGTTGATGAGGGAGTTGAGCAGGTCCTCGGAGATATAGGGGGCGATGACGTTTTCCGGCAGATGGTCCCGGTGGCGGGCGGCCAGCTGGACATAGCTGTCCCCGCAGCCCAGCAGCAGGACGGTCTTGTCCGAGAATTCTTCGGCCACCGCCCGGGCGTTGCGCAGGAACGCCTCGTCGCTCTCGTTGTCCGGGCAGACCCGATAGTCGATGATGGCGCTGCCGTGGCAGGGGAAGGAGGGATATTTGCCAAAGGCCACCGAGCGCACGCCATAGGCCTCGTGAAAGGCCCGGGCCACACTGTATACGTTGATGTCGCCGCCGAAGAGCAGCGGCTGGAAGGAAAGTGACTGATCCATCAAAGAGACTCCTTTGTATTCCGATGTCTGATGTCTGATGTCGTTGTGCTGGAAATCCCGGGCGGCTGATAGCCGCCCCTACAATGTGCAACGGGGTCGTTCGTAGGGGCCGCTGTCCCCAGCGGCCCGTTGTCCGGGCGGATGAGGACATCCGCCCCTACGAGGTATAACGGGGCCGTCCGTAGGGGCCGCTGTCCCCAGCGGCCCGTTGTCCGGGCGGATGAGGACATCCGCCCCTACGAGGTATAACGGGGTCGTTCGTAGGGGCCGCTGTCCCCAGCGGCCCGTTGTCCGGGCGGATGCGGACATCCGCCCCTACGGGATATGACGGGGCTGTCTACAGGGGACTGCTGTCCCCGGCGGCCCGTTGTCCGGGCGGATGAGGACATCCGCCCCTGCCGGTCTTGTCCCTTATCGAAACTCCACCTGAAAGCCCCGGGCGAACAGGGGGTCTATCTCAAATGTGGCCAGGTCGCCCACGGAGCACTTCACGTCCGTCACGTCCAGAATGAGCTCGCTGGCTCCCAGGCCGCCCAGCACCCGGGAGCGCTGGGACCCCAGGCGCACGGTGCGGCGGTTATTCTTCCGCCACCGGGCGATGGCGGCCAGCAGCCCCGTCTCCCGGGGGCGGGTGACGCCAAAGCCGTTTTGATAACCCACGGGCAGCACCGCCACCCGGGTGGGCTTTTTCAGCGTGACCGGCCGGTCCACCCCCAGCACATGGCCCTTGGGAAGCCAGCGCACCTCGGTGAGGGGGGCCTGTCCAAAGCCCACGGTCTTCAGCCCGTCGTCCCGGGTGCGGCGGCACCGGCCCAGGATGGCGGAGCCGGCCCGGACCCCGTCCAGCTCCGGCGCAAGGCCGTGGAGCAGGGCGAAGGAGCCGGCGGCGTGGACCGCCCCGGTCTCGAACCCCGCCTGGTGGATGGCATCCAGGGCCAACTGGAATTGCTCCAGCTGGCGCTTGGCCTGGGGGTCGTTGGGCCGGGCGGCATGGAGCTGGGTATACACCCCGGACAGGGCCACGTTGGGCATGGAGCGATAGGCCAGCAGCAGCTTTTCCGGCTCGCTGACCAAAAAGCCCCCAAAGCCCATGCCCGTGTCCACCTGGATGTGGGCCTCGGCCACGGTGGAGCGGTTGCCCGCCAGGGCGTTCAGGGCCATGCCCGTGTCCACGGAGGAGACAGTGCACACCACATTCAGGTCCACCAGCCGCTCCAGCTCCTCCCGGTCGGTGGTGGCCCGAAGCATCAGGATCTCCTCGTCCACAAAGCCCGCCTGACGCAGGGCCTCGGCCTCGGAGACCTCGGACACGGCAAAGCGGCCGATGCCCTCGTCCCGCAGCAGCTGGGCCAGGGCGGCGGCGCCCACCCCCTGCCCGTCGCCGGTGAGCACGCCGTAGATGGCGGCCCCGGCGGCCCGGTCCTTGATGACCGTCAGGTTATTTTTGATGGCGGCTCTGTCGATGACCAGCTTGCGCATGATGCAGCACTCCCCTTTATCTCTGTGTCGGGACGCGGTGGAACAGGGCCCGCAGCGTGGATATGGGCGGGCACAGCCTTTTTCGGCTATTTTACCACCCTTTGCGGGAAAAGGCAATGGGACAGAATTCACAGTTGCCTTTTCGGGCGAATCCGGTTATAATAGGGGGAAACCGGGGTGTCTTGTCACCCCTGATATGAGGAGGCGGCCTCAGGAATGAAAGCGAAAACAAACCTGACGATGCTGTGTGATTTTTATGAGCTGACCATGGCCAACGGCTATTTTCAGACGGGACTGAAGGACCGGATCTGCTATTTCGACGTGTTCTACCGCTCGGTGCCCGACAAGGGCGGATTCTCCATCGCCGCGGGCCTGGCCCAGGTGGTGGAGTATATCCAGGGCCTGAGCTTTGACGAGGAGGATGTGGCCTATCTCCGGGGCAAGGGCTGCTTTAGCGAGGAGTTTTTGCAGTATCTGCTGCACTTTGAATTTACCGGCGACATCTGGGCCGTGCCCGAGGGCACGCCCGTCTTCCCCGGCGAGCCCATTCTGACAGTCCGCGCCCCGGCCATCCAGGCCCAGTTTGTGGAGACCTTTATCCTGCTGACCCTGAACCACCAGAGCCTGATCGCCACCAAGTCCAACCGCATCGTCCGGGCCGCCGAGGGCCGCCCGGTGTCTGAGTTCGGCTCCCGCCGGGCCCAGGGGGCGGACGGGGCCGTGCTGGGCGCCCGGGCCAGCTATATTGCCGGCTGTGCCTCCACCGCCTGCACCCTGGCCGACCAGCGGTATGGCTCCCCCGCCTCGGGCACCATGGCCCACTCCTGGGTGCAGATGTTCCCCGATGAGTACACCGCCTTCAAGACCTATTGCCAGCTGTATCCCAACAACGCCACCCTGCTGGTGGACACCTATAATGTGCTCAAATCCGGCGTGCCCAATGCCATCCGGGCCTTCAAAGAAGTTCTGCTGCCCCAGGGGATTACCCGCTGCGGCATCCGCCTGGACTCCGGCGATCTGACCTATCTGTCCCAAAAGGCCCGGAAGATGCTGGATGACGCGGGGCTGACCGACTGCAAGATCTTCGTGTCCAACGCCCTGGACGAGTATATCATCCGGGACCTGGTGCGCCAGGGGGCCCGCATCGATGCCTTCGGCGTGGGCGAGCGGCTGATCACCTCCCGGTCTGAGCCGGTGTTCGGCGGCGTGTACAAGCTGGCCGCCATCGAGGATGACCAGGGCAACATCATCCCCAAGATCAAGATCAGCGAGAATCCAGCCAAGATCACCACCCCCCACTTTAAAAAGGTCTACCGCATCTTCTCCAAGGACACCGGCAAGGCCGAGGCCGATTTAGTCTGCCTCCACGACGAGCAGTTCGACTTCTCCCAGCCCCTGGAGCTGTTCGACCCGGATGCCACCTGGAAGAAGAAGACCTTCACCGGCATCTATGCCACCGAGCTGCTGGTGCCCGTGTTCCAGGGGGGCAAGCTGGTGTATCAGGTGCCCGACATCCAGACCAGCCGGGCCTATTGCCAGCGCCAGGTGGACGCCCTGTGGGACGAGGTCAAGCGCTTTGAGAACCCCCACAACTACTATGTGGACCTGTCCCAGAAGCTGTGGGACATCAAGCAGCAGCTGCTCAGCAGCAACGGATAAGCTGGAAATAACATTATAAACCCCCGCCGTTTTCAACAAAACGGCGGGGGTTTATGTTTTGGCCCTCTCAGTCACGGCTGCGCCGTGCCAGGATCCCTATCCCTTTTGTCCCTTCGGGACATTTCCCCTTGATAAGGGGAA
>PPYF01470542.1_pt1 | contig 10237 bp, 8 predicted proteins | sample 1559871 | NCBI WGS metagenome assembly PPYF01 (sample SAMN08240021, study PRJNA423297) | Human gut metagenome, whole genome shotgun sequencing project.
GAATATATAAGCTTAGTCAATGAGCCGCCAAATTCATCAAGCACTCTATGAGCCATTTCGTTTGTGTCTCTTCTGGGATATACATTGTACAGCAGCATTTCTATTAATTCGTGCTTTTGAAATCCTGCTCCGCCAAATTCCTGAAACCGCTGTCTCATTCTGTCTCTATGTCCGTCATGCGTCCCCATATTTTACCCTCTAGCTAAAATATTTTTCAGTCATTTCTTTCCATTTTCCACTATATACTATCTGAAGCAGCTTATCAAGCTTTAAAAGCAGCTCCATAACCGTTTCAACATTGATAAGTCTGTTTGCATATGCCTCTGTGACCTCGCCTAAATCTACTACCTCTACCATTCCGTCAGGATATATTTTTACGTCTGCAAGCAGGTCTGTAAATACCCATGTGTTTTTATCCTTATAGTAATCACTGTGTATAATATCGCAGTAATAATAAACGAGCTGTCCATCATCCTTCATAAACTTGCTTATTTTATATCCTTCATTCAAAAATGTGCAGGATATTCCCTTTGAAAAGTCTTTTTTAGGTTTAAATGTATCCCATCTTGTCACTATTAAATCATCCGTTGCAAGCAGAATTTCATCCTTGTCAAGTGATTTAATTTCAAGTGGTATATAACGCTTTCTGAATAATAAAGGCTTATCCATTTTAATCACCATTTTAGTTTGTACCATTGGTCTGACTTGAATTTTGGTCAGCACCTACAGAAGCATTCAGAGTATTTAGACTGTTTTGAGCGTTTGTGGCTTGAGAAGATCCGGGGAAATCATTTACAACCTTCTGGAAATATGAAATAGCAGTGGCAGTTTCGCCCTTAGCCTCAGCGGTCTTTCCAAGATAATAAATAACGTCTCCTTCATAGTCCTCATCGGTTATAAGGTCAAGACAGTCATTAAGCGCAGTTTCCGCATTATCATAGCTTCCGGAAAGGTAATACATCTTTCCTTCGCTGTAAAGGTCTGCCGCAGCTGTGGCAAAGGTCTGCTCTCTTACCTTGTCATAAATTGCTATATCCTCGTCTGACATATCGCTGATGTCTATATCCTTGATAAGCAGGGCTGCTTCCTTATATTCTCCATTTGCAAGAAGAGCATAGGCTTTATTAACGTTTCCCACCTTTGTCTGAAGTGTTACTGATTCCTTGTATTTCTCAATCTCAGTTTTCAGCTCGGTATTTTCGGCTACTACATCGTCATAGCTTGCAGTGCCGTCCCCGCCGTTATAGGACTCATAATTTTCCAGTGTTGTTTTAAGGTCGTTTATAGTTTTGCTTCTGCTTTCCAGCATAGTCGGAAAAACAAGTGCGAAAAGAACAGCCGCCGTACAAATAACTCCGCCGGCAAAGGAAATAACCTCCTGCTTCCCTATAATGCCTTTGCTGCTCTCTTTATATGCCATACGCCTTTTGCGTCTTGTTTTAGCATCGTCATCGCCTTTTATATCAGGAATATCCACACCAGCGGCAACTTTGCTTACCGGCGTAATCTCCTGCATATATCTAAGAGCCGTTGGATTTTTTTTATCAAGATAAAGTACTCTTTTCACAAATGGCTCCGCAGCAGTATTGTTTCCGCTTGCCATGTTGCAAAGCGCAGCAAGGTTATAAGCATCAACAAGCTTTGGATTATAAGCTATTGCCTTTTTTAGCTGAATTAAAGCTAAATCCTCGCTGTGCTGCCCCATATATTGTATCGCCAAATTATACAGCCGCAGCGCATCGTTCATTTTCTCAAGTTCTCTGGCGTTTTTTTGCAGTTTTTCCAAATATTCACCAGCAGTTTTATCCTGTTTATCAAGATTTGAGCTCATAACCCATTCTCTGAGGGCATCAGCAACAAGTCCTTTTTCAAAGTAAACCAGACCGAGCAGATTTCTTGCCTTCGTATTAAATTTATTTACCATAACGCTCTTTTTAAGACTGTCTATTGCTCCCGTCAAATCCCTGTCATTGGCGCATTTGAGTCCCGCATTATACAGCCTGTCTGAAATAGCTCTGGTTTTATTATATAATACAATATCAGTACCGCAGTCCGGACAAACATTGCCGCTTTTAAATATGTAGCCGCAAACTGGACATTTCACGGTAATCTACTCCTTTACTTCTTTACTTTTATTATTTACAAGGTACTGCATAAGTTCAAATATATCCCTAAAATCAGCAGAATAAATCGAATCCTCCATATCCTCTATCAATATGGCTGGTTCATATTTCTTAAGTTCGTCTTTATAACTGAACAATTTTATTTCCTCCCACAATAATCTGGCGCAGCCTTCCTATAAGATAAAGCGAGCCAGCACATATAAGCACATCATCTTTACCCGTCAAATCAAGCGCAAAGCTGTATGCCTCTTCTATGTTCTCAAAACCGTATACGTTATCGCAGTATTTTTCCACTGTTTTTTTAAATCCTTCAACTGACAAAGCCCTGCTGCTGTCCGGCTGAGTAATAACAGTCGTTTCAGCAAGCGGAACAATTTGGGCGGCCATTTTTTCATAATCCTTGTCACCAAGAACACCCATCAAAAGCACTATTCTTTTATCAGAAAAGTATTTTTTAATGGATTTAACAAGCATATTAATTCCGTCCGCATTATGCGCCCCATCGATTATGACCATAGGCTCTTTTTTGCATATCTCCATCCTGCCATTCCATTTTACGTTTTTAATTCCATTCAAAATATTCTCGTCGCTAAGGATAACTCCCTCTTTTTTAAGCGCATAGGCGGCTAAAAGAGCAGTTTCACAGTTTTTTATCTGATATTCTCCAACCAATGGAAGAACGATATTGTCATACTCATATAAATCATTTTTTACGGACATAACCGTACCGTTTATATCCTGCTTTTTAATTTCTGTTGTCCCATTGTTTAAATAATAGAGCTGCGAATGTCTTTCATTACACAATCCTTTTATTACGTTATATACCTTTAAATCCTGTCTGTAAAGCACAGTCGGACGTCCTTCTTTAATTATACCGCCCTTCTCAAAAGCTATGCTCTCAATCGTATTTCCGAGGTATTCCATATGGTCAAAGCTGATAGAGGTAATAACGCTGAGCAAAGGCGACTTTATTACGTTTGTTGCGTCAAAGCGACCTCCCAAGCCAACCTCAATAACCGCATAATCCACATTATTATCTGCAAAATATAAAAATGCCAATGCAGTAAGCTGTTCAAAAACAGTCGGCCTTCCTATAGGCTCCTTATCCATATTATCGGCACACTCTTTAACGATATACATATATTTTACAAAATCACTGTCAGATATTTCAACATTGTTTATAACATATCTTTCATTATATTTTTCCAAATGCGGTGACGTATAAAGTCCGGTTTTATAACCCGCTGAAATAAGCATCTGGCTAATCATGGATGAAACAGATCCTTTTCCGTTGGTTCCGGCTACATGTACAACCTTAAGCTTGTCCTGAGGCCTCCCGAGTCTTTCAAGTATTTCATTTATTCTTCCAAGGTCCAGCTTTGAACCTAGTCCGCTTAGTTTTTCTATATAATCTAATGTGTTGCTGTAATCCAATTCAGTTTCCTCCGAAGACAAATTTATACTGTCAGCTATACAGATATTATTAAGTAAATGGCCTCAAATAGCCAATATTCTAATATATAGTAACAGTTTTACTTTTTTTAATCAATATGTTTACATATTTTTTAGTCAAAAAGCGATATTTGACTGTATTCAGGGCCGCTTATCTCCTTAAGCCTGGTTTTCATAGGCCTTGTGTAGCTGCTTGATATGCCGTACTCCTTCATAAGGAGCCTTACCATTTTAAGCAGTTCCATTTTATACTCTTTTCCTGCCCATCCTGTTTTATACATACTGCAAAGCGCATTATAATATTGCGGGTATTCTTCTCTGACAAATGACAAAAAAACATTTTTAGTCTCGCCTCTAAGATTTAAGGTCTCGGTTATGGCGTAATCAACACCAGCCTCTTTGCCGCGGGCAAAAAGGCCTTCTAAATTTCCTCTTGTATCTGTTATATAAGGTATAATTGGCATTATGTGAAGACCTGTTGAGGCCTTTGTTTCTCTAAATGCCTCAAGCATTTTAAAACGCCTTTCAGAGGATACTCCTCCAGGCTCAATTTTACGCCTTATATCCTCGTCTATACATGTGATTGTTGAAGCAACGTTTACGTAGGTTATATCAGAGAGCTGTTCAATAAGGTCGAAATCCCTTAAAATCAAATCTGATTTGGTCGATATAATACAAGGGTTTTTATATTTGATAAGAACCTTCCAGATTTCCGGCATAATTTTATATTTTTCCTCAGCCGGCTGATAGCTGTCGGTAACGCCGCCTAAATTCACGGCCTCGCCTTTCCAGCTTTTAGACCAAAGCAGTTTTTCCAACTGCTCCACTATATTTATTTTAACATATATTTCATTAAAAAAGTCATGTGATTCCATATATTTATGTGTATACATTGCAAAACAGTATTTACAGCCATGCTCACATCCACGGTACACGTTTAAATCCCATCTGTATGGAAAGCCGCCCTTTACTTTGTTGCAGGCGTTTACGCATGTTATTTCTTTAAAAACGTAATTTGGCATAATCATCACCTGAATAAAGTATAACACATAAGTCAGCATAAGTAAAAAGACGCGGTTAAAATATCCGCGTCTTTTTGGATTATAATACTATAGCCCCTGCTACATATCCCCTCGTTGCGTTAGGTGAAGCCCCAGTATATGGAGCAGGCGTCATGTCTTTGTATTTAGCCATCATTATCTCAAACTGCTCAATAGTCACATAATCTTCAGGTCCAAAGGTTGTCTCATCATATCCTAAAATAATGCCCTGCTCATAAGCCCAAGCCACGGCCCTTGCGTAATACTTGTCGGCTGTCACATCAAGAAAAGGACTTATACCGTCAGACTCCGGCTTTCCAGCAACATTCCACAGTATCTGTGCTGCCATGCCCCTTGTAAGAGTTCCATTTGGAGCAAAAATACCGTTTCCTATGCCTTCCATCCAGCCGTTTTCGTAAACCTTTATTATAGCGTCATAGTTAGGCGTATCCTTATTGACGTCAGAAAACGGTCCACTCTCCTGATTTGTATCAGCAGGCTCTTCAGCAGGCCGCTCCTTATTTCCGCCCTTCTTCTCCTCAAGAGAGTGGCTGCTTCCGCTTGATTTTTTCTCTACTTCCTTTACTTTTATTATATTTGCCTCATTCAAACCATTGGAAAAATCCGTTGCCAATTTGCCGTCGCCATTTTTGGCAATGAATGACGTCCAGCTATAGGTTTTCCCATTGTCTTCATACCAATCAGAGGCTGATATTTTTCCTCCGCTTTCCTCGGTATAGTCCTTATTTAAGGTGATTTTTGCCTCCGGTTCGTTATCGCCGTCGGCCTTCTGGTATCTCACGGCTATTGCAGGATAGCCCGCACCGCCCTTGGCGTATACCTCGTTGTCAAGCTCTATTTTATTTAAACTCCATATAGCTATATCGTTTGTTGATACCGCGTTAATCTTGGAATCGCTTAACGTCATACTGCCGACAGACTGCAGCGCCCTGTAGTATCCTTTTGCCTTGATTTCAGAACCGTTTTCTATTTTCATATCATTTTCAGTATATATAGCTGTGCCCGTATCGCAGGTCGCAAAAACCTTACTTTTATTTACAGAAATATCTTCCTCGGCGTATAATGCAGGCCAAGTGCTATCAGCTGTTATATCTGAACCTTTGATTATATCAATTGTGTTCTCTGAATAAATCTGACCATTTACACCCAATTCCGAGCTGTCTATCACAATGTCATGTCCGGTCAACGCGACATTACTATCTAGCGAAATATCTATTGTACTGTCTTTAATCAGATAATTACCGTCAGTATCAGTGCCGCTGCCGCTTATTCCGAGTTCTACCTTCTTCATGTTTATTTCACAGCTGTTTATATTAATTTCATTGCTCATCGCAGATATTCCTACTTCGAAGCCGTCTACCGAAACTTCACAGTTATTCATTCTAATATATCCGTTCCAGTTACCGCTTGAGTCAAATCCGTTTAAACCTTTTCCGGTATCGTTAAACTTTAATGAAATGCCTATGTCCTTTACTTCTATTCCCTGATACGCCGCAATGCCATTTGTCTGAAAGTTCCCGCCCTTATTTTTCAGTTCAGCTTCCAGCGTACCCCTTCCGCTTATTTCTATTGGGCTGAATGAAAATATTGCCCTTTGAAGTTCTCCGCCCATTGTATTTGTGCCGATTAATTTAATCTTTAAAACATCTTCAATCGTTCCGTGATGGCATATTCCAGTATGTTGTTCTCCGCTTTCAATAGTAGCGTTATCCAGTGTCAGCGTGTTTGTATCTTCATCATATACCGCTGTTCCTTCCCCACATTCAACCGTTTTGTCATCATCCACTAAAATGTTCACGCCGTTTACCCACAATTCCTCCGGTTCATCGGCAAACGCTGTAAACGAGCATACTCCCAGCGTCATACTAAACGCCAGAGCCATCGAAACGGCCTTCATCCTATGTACCCTCATTTCCTTCAACCCCTTTTAATTTACTTATTTAATTTCCATTATACCCCCCCCGGATAAAATCAAGGTTTTTACCGATTTAAGCCATTTTTCTGTAATTTCGCACAAAAAAACGGCCTTGCTTTCGCAAGGTCGTTTATACTTAATTATTATCAGTCAGCAATGAAGCCTTCTTCATCAAATTTAAGTTCGTAGGGTCCTTCTATATATTTGATATCTTCGTAGGACTTAAGTTCCTCATAAAGCGGCTCGGAAACCTCAATATGAGCAGTTTCAAGAGTGTTCTTAATTCTTACTATACGGGGTTTTTTCATATCAATGCCGCCGCTGCATTTAATTGCTGTGTAGATAGCGTCTTTATCATTGTTTCTGTAAAGAGGGATTTTTCCGCCGCCGCGAAGCACCTGTGCTGTTACTATGTTAGTCCATGTAGCATCCCAGTCTATGCTGTTGAGGCATCTCCTTGTTGTTATGTCTGCAAGGCCGATACCAACACCTGAATGATGTGACTCCTCTGTTACGCTTCTAACCATTATATGTCTGATTCCTGTCTCGTCAACAAATACTCTTGACATATTTCTGCCTACAACGTTAGGGTCCATTCCTGAGCCTGACATATTCTTGCCTATCTCATCAATTATGAGAAGGTCAATGTTTTTAAACTTAAGAACGGGGATTTTAGCCTTAGCTTCCTCAAGCATTTCGGCGTCAGTCTGGAAAATATTGCTCTTATCGCACATTTTGATTGTGCAGATGTCATCGTAAGCATTCTGAAGAACACCTATACCAAATACAAATTTGCAGTTGTCAAGGAAAACCTGACCAAGATCCGGCAACAATTCAGGAATGTTCTCATATCCCTGTGCATGGAACATAGAAGCACCCTTATGGTTTCCAAGACCTATAGCAACCATTTTGAAAAGTCCGCTTTCGTGAGGTCCTCTGAATTCTGTATGAGGTTTAACCTTATTGAAAAGAATGATACCGTCTGCTTCTGTTGCAATCTTATCTACGTAAACAGGAGCTCCGTTTTTAAGTTTGCCAACCTCAACCACTTCCATAGATGAAGGGATTTTAACGCCCATGCTTTCCTCAGTAATTCCAAGGCTCTCAAGCACCTCAAGCTGTCCCTCCGCAGTAGCGCCGCCATGGCTTCCCATTGACGGAACAATGAAGGGCTCTGCACCCCACTCTTTAAGAGTATCAAGAATAGCTTTAACCATTTCAGGAAGGAACGGAATTCCGCGGCTTCCTACAGTAACAGCAAGCTTTTTACCCTTAAGCGCTTCTTTGTCAATTCCCTTATACTCAGCCATCATATTTTTGATATAGGCCGCAGGGTCATCAATTTTTTGTGAATCATAAATCTGGAGCATTTTGTACATAGGCGGTATCTCAACCATATCAAGCCCCTGAATTACAAAGTTCATTTCTGGAAAATCAATAAATTGCATAATTGTAGCCTCCTTATAACTTTTGTAAATAGTAGACGTACATAGGACAGTAATCCCCATTAATATCTTATGTACCTTTATAATACTGTAAAAATTATAACGCCCACAATAAATAATGTCAATAATTTTTGTATAAATTATCACATTCCAATGACACATATTATGTGTTTATGTGACATAATACATGAACCAAAACTATACATCACCAAATTCTTTCTCTTTCAATCAGTAATTAACAACAAAAAAGCTAAAAACAAAGCCTTGTAAATATATATTTTATGTGGATATTAAACAACACCATTTGAGGGCATACTTGTTATGCCAGAGAGCATATGTCAGACTTTCAATTAGTTTGTACAGCCATTTTTGTTTAGAAAAATTTTGTTAATTTTTCCTGTATTATATCTCAAACATTGCAAATACTAACAGCACATTAAAAAACAAGCAAATTCGGAAAGGATAATGATAATATGAAAGCTACCGGTATTGTTAGGCGAATTGATGACCTTGGGAGAGTCGTTATCCCAAAGGAAATACGCCGTACATTAAGAATTAGAGAAGGAGATCCCCTTGAAATATTCACTGATTCAGACGGTGAAATTATACTGAAGAAATACTCCCCCATTGGCGAACTCGGTGCCTTTGCTAAGGAATATGCAGAATCACTTGCACAGACAATCGGCCATGTCACATGTATTGTTGACAAAGACCAAATTATTGCAGTTTCCGGGGGTCCCAAAAAGGATTTCTTTGAAAAACACATCAGCGATGCAATGGAAAAATGTATTAACGCAAGAAGCACACTTATCGCCAGCAGAAACGACAGCAATTTCGTTCCTGTACTTGAAGACGATACGGCTGCAGAGGGATATAATCACCAGCTCATCGCTCCTATCATCAGCGAAGGCGATGCGCTCGGTGCGATAATATTTCTTTCACCCGATAAAAAAATGGGAGAAATCGAAGGCAAGCTTGCTCAGACAGCAGCTGGCTTCTTAGGAAAACAGATGGAGCAGTAAAAAGCATATAAAGGCTTCCCTGAAAAGGCAAAAAAGCAGTGAATTAATCACTGCTTTTTTATTTCGTATACCTTTTCAGTAAGCCTTGCGAAATCTTCTATGCTCATAGCCTCGCCTCTTATTTTTTCACTAAGTCCTGCGGAATTTATAACTTTTGTCATTTCTTCTTTTGAAATGTTAAATCCCCCCTGGTTATACAGTGTATTTAACAGAGTCTTTCTTCTCTGTCCAAAAGCACATTTTACAAGCTTAAAAAACAGGCTCCTGTCACACACCTCAACAGGAGGCTTATCCCTCAGTTTAAGGGTAATTACAGCAGATGCAACCTTGGGCTTCGGCATAAAACATGATGGCTGCACTATCATATCTATATTGGCTTCACAGTAGAACTGAACCGCTATTGACAGCGCTCCGTAATCACTGCTTTTATAGTCGGCCTGCATTCGCTCCGCAACCTCCTTCTGAACCATAACTGTCATAGACTCCACCGCACTTCTCTTTTCAATCATGTCCATTATTATCGGCGTAGTTATGTAATACGGAAGATTGGCGACAACCTTAAAAGGGTTTCCGCCGTTTTTTTCTTGGGCCAGTTTTTCTATATCGCATTTAAGCACATCCATATTAATGATTTCGACATTATCATATCCATCAAGGGTTTCATTTAAAATAGGGATAAGCTTTGTATCTATTTCTAACGCAAGAACCTTTTTGGCTCTCTCAGCAACGACCTGTGTTAAGGCTCCGAAGCCGGGACCGATTTCAAGTACTGTGTCATTCTCCGTTATTCCAGCCGCGTCAGCTATATTATCGAGAATATTGGAATCTATAAGAAAATTTTGTCCAAATCCCTTTTTAAAATTAAAGCCATACTTTTCCATAATGGCTTTCGTACGCAAAGGCGTAGCTATACGTTCTGTCATATTTTTCTCCTTACATTACCATTCCCAGCAGTCCATAGCTGAATACTGATATAATTATTCCTGCCATTATAACACCTAAAACTATAATAAAAAAAGATTTTTTTATGTCCATATTTAAAAGAGCTGCAATAAGCGAGCCGGTCCATGCGCCCGTACCCGGAAGCGGTATTCCGACAAACAGCAACAGGCCCCAATAAGCATATTTTTGTATTTTGTCGCTTTTACTTATTGCCTTGTTTTCCAGTTTTTCTATAATCCCCTTCATTCTTGTCTTTTTTAAAACCTTAAATATAAAC
>PPYF01114995.1_pt1 | contig 10236 bp, 8 predicted proteins | sample 1559871 | NCBI WGS metagenome assembly PPYF01 (sample SAMN08240021, study PRJNA423297) | Human gut metagenome, whole genome shotgun sequencing project.
AGCTGTACGTAGTTCGGCCAGAGTCTCATCATGGCTCTCAGATCCGGCTCTGCCTTCTCAAACGCACCAAAGCCCTCATATGCCTGTACGACGGAGTCCTGCATTGCGATCGCAAGCTCTGCCTCACCGTTTAAGATCAGGTTGATGTTCTCAACGGAAGCGCCGGTTGCCTGTGCGGATGTCTTATATCCTGCGTTTCCTAATGCGGTTGCGAATGCGCCGCCGATCGGGTAGTAGATACCACTCGTAGGGCCGGTTGCGACTGTGACAAACTCTTTCGCCCTGTCAATGCTCACGGACGTGCTGCCTGCCTCTGCGCTGGAACCATCCGCCGCTTTCTCAGTTACGGCTGCCGCTGTTGTGTCAGCTGCTGCTGTTGTAGATGTACTGCCGGAGCTGCTGCCGCATCCTGCAAGAGCTGCTGTCATTGTGAGTGCCATAGCTGCTGCTGTGATTCTTTTCACTAATCTCATACTGTTTACCTCTCCTTCTTTTTGTTTACCCGTAACGATCCGGTCCCACTCGGATCATTACATACCCACTTTTCAAATGCTTCATATTCTTTATAAATATTTCACATTTCATGTCTAAATTTTAACGTAAACGTAACCCTGATACAATGGGGTTCGTGCAAACTGCACAAAATCGTGTATGAATGGTAAAAATTGGCGTATAAAATGCAGGAATAAAACATGGTTTCCGGAAAAACGTCTGTTATTTATTTAACGGGTCTTTGCGCGATTTTCAGATCCATCGATGCTGTTTCTCAGTTTCCGTGAATTGATCGTTCCTATTAATACGTTGCTTTAAATTTCGAAACTTTAACGCGTGCAAGTGTTGACTTTTCTTTCTTCCATATATATACTAGGAACATAACCGCAAAACGACAAAGAAGAACATTTAAAATAAACAGGGGGAGTTATCCATTATGGGAGCAATCGTAAAAGTAAGAAATGTAAAACTCGGTGACGGGATGCCGAAAATCTGTATCCCGGTGACTGATACAAATCTCAATGACCTGAAAAAATCTGTCAATCTGATCCGCAACACTCCGTTCGACCTGATCGAATGGCGTGCAGACTTCTACGACGGCGTGGAAGATCCGGAAGTCCGGATCAAGGCAATGACCTTATTCCGCAATACTCTGGGAAATATCCCGGTCCTCTTCACGATCCGCACCAGCGTGGAAGGCGGAATGCTGGAGATCGATACCGAAACCTACACAAAGACGATCCTCGCCGTGATCGACAGCGGTCTCATCGATCTCGTTGACGTGGAACTCTCCCGCGGGGAAGACACGATGAAGACGATCGTCGCGGCCGCCCACCGGGTCGGAGTAAAAGTTGTCGCCTCCCGCCACGACTTCACGGCAACACCGGACAAAAACATCATCGTGAACAATCTCTGCCTGATGCAGTCTCTCGGCGCCGACATCGTAAAATTCGCAGTTATGCCGCAGTGTGACCGCGATGTCCTTACACTTCTCGACGCAACACTGATAATGAAGGAGGAACACAATGAGACGCCGGTGATCACGATGTCCATGAGTCCTTCCGGAGTGATCAGCCGTATCTGCGGACAGCTTGTCGGCTCCTGCGTGACCTTCGGAACGGCCGGAAAGGCATCCGCACCCGGACAGATCCCTGCAAACCTGCTGAGCACCTTTTTAAAGACGCTTGCATAAAAAATGAAAAGCTCCCGTCCCCGGACATGGCACATCCGGCGGCGGGAGTTTTTCATAGGGTTTTCAAGTTTTAAATAGACATTCGGCGAAAGGTAATACTGATGTTCTTTTGCTTTACCGGCAAGTTCCGCGATCTCCTGCCCGTTTTTTTCCATGACATACATTTCAGCATCCTGCTTTTCATATTGCGGAAAAAACGGGGACAACTGGATCTCCGGGAAAAAAAGAAGATCACAGTCCTCTGCCAGATCACAAAATTTCAGGCTTTTCTCCAGGTTTTCCTGTACATTTCCGGTCATACGCATCTGCGCAAGTGCGATTTTCATGCTTTTCCTCCTCATGTATCATTTTTTTCATTCTATCACCTTGAATATGCCGTGGCAAGAACCCGGGCAACGGCAAAGCTGGCAAAGCTGCGATTTTTTACCGGAGTATTTTTCAGGAACAAATGTTCGATTTTTACTGGACAATCGAACAGATGTGTGCTATACTCGTTTTACGAAATCGAACAAATGTTTCTATTGATTTTTCATAGACTTACAGAAAGCGGGGAATCCGGATGCTGATTGGATTACATGTAAAGAATCTTGCCCTGATCGAACAGGCAGATGTAGAATTTGGAAACGGTTTAAATATTCTGACCGGTGAGACCGGAGCCGGAAAATCAATTATTATCGGCTCTGTCGCTCTCGCGCTGGGTGCAAAAGCATCAAAGGACATGATCCGCCGCGGTGAGGACTATGCCTATATCGAGCTTACCTTCTCCGTCGACGATGAGAAAAAACGTGAAGAATTAAAGTCGATGGATGTATATCCGGATGATGACGGACTTCTCATTATCTCAAAAAAGATCACTCCGACGAGAAGTATCAGCCGGATCAATGATGAAACTGTAACGACAGCCCGCTTAAAGGCTGTAACCGGAAAACTTTTAGATATCCACGGCCAGCATGAGCACCAGTCTCTCCTTCACAGGCAGAAACATCTGGAGATCCTCGACGAATATTCCCGGAAAGAAACAGGGATGCTGAGAAGAGAAGTCGCGGAAAGCTACCGGAAATATCTGGAATTAAAAGGAAAACTTGACGGATTTTCTCTGGATGACGAGAGCCGGAAGCGGGAACTCGACTTTATCCGTTTCGAGATTACTGAGATCGAGAACGCCGCTTTAAGACCGGGGGAAGAAGAAGAACTGGCCGCAAAGTTCCGCAAATATGCCCACAGCCAGAAGATCATGGAAAGTCTTCAGGCCGCATACCAGGTTCTTGACAGCGATATGATCGGCCGGGCCTGCCACGAGGTAGAAAATGTCTCCTCCTACGATGAACGGCTGAGCGGGATCGCATCCGGTCTCTCCGATGCAGAAAGTATCCTGTCCGATCTCTGCCGTTCGATCTCCGGCTATCTGGATGAGATGGAATTTTCCGGGGAAGACTTTCAGCAGACGGAAGAGCGTCTCGATCTGATCCGCCAGATGACTGCGAAATATGGCTCAACCGAGGAGGCAGTCCTGCGAAGTCTTGATGCAAAGAAAAAGCGCCTGGAAGAACTTGAAAATTATGAAGAACTGGCCCGCGCCGCAAAGGCAGTCTTCGAAGAACAGAAACATGTCCTCGCTCTTCTCTGCGGGCGCCTGTCCGAAGAGCGGAAAAAAGCCGCAAAAGTTCTCGAAAACCGGATTTCCGAGGAACTCAGGGATCTGAATTTCCTCCATGTGGAATTTCAGGTCGATGTCCACCGCACAGACCACTACACGGCCTCCGGCTCCGACGAAGTGGAGTTTCTGATCTCCACAAACCCTGGAAGTATCCCGCCAAGACCGCTCGGCGAAGTCGCATCCGGCGGTGAGCTCTCAAGGATCATGCTGGCGATCAAGACCGTCCTCGCCGATACGGACGATATCCCTACCCTGATCTTCGATGAGATTGACACCGGCATCAGCGGAAGAACTGCCCAGAAAGTATCGGAACGCCTGTCTTACATCGGAAGAAAGCATCAGGTTCTCTGCATCACCCACCTTCCTCAGATCGCCGCGATGGCTGATACGCACTTTGAAATCAGGAAATCGGTGCAGAACGGAATGACTTCCACTAAGATCCAAAAGCTGAATGAGCAGGAACAGACCGGCGAGCTTGCGAGACTTCTCGGCGGCGCGGAGATCACGGAAAAAGTCCTTGAAAATGCGGAGGAAATGAAGCGGCTGGCAAAAGAGACAAAAACCCATCTCGATTCCCGGGATTGTTCTGTTGTCTCCAATGACGTTTCTATGCTTCCGGCAGCCGGATGAATCTGCAGACGCATCTCCTATTTTTATAACCGGGATGAATCGACAGAATGAGAAAAAACTGACAGGGTGAATTTCAGAATGTATCACATACTAGGAGAGACAAAAAAGCTGTCTCTCCTTTTTCTCACCTTTTCCGATCTGGACCTTCCTGAATAATCCTTTTGAAAAACGGTGATACTAAAAAGGTACTGGCAGCCTCAATATATGCAGTGCATCAAATAGGCGGTTTCTCCGGTCTGATCTGTGTTTCGGATCGCAACCGGATGATCTCCGCGCCTGTACTGCTGACAGAAACAGACAAGGAGGAAGCTGCCATGATGAAAAAAGAATCGTTTCGCAGGATCCTGATCCGGGTATTCTGGTGTTCTCTGATCTTCACTCTGGGATTTTCCTGGATCTATATCCGGTATGCGGTGCCGGATAAGCTGAATCTGGTCGTCAACGAGGAGGAAGTCTTCCATTTTTCTCTTCCGCCCGGAATCACCTTTGAGAGTGACAGTGAGGAAGTCATCCTGAAAAACTCCTCCGATATTCCAGATGGGATGATCCGGATCGACCGCCCGGATTCCGTCTCCATGTGCGGAAAAAATGAGGGCAGTTACCTTGTCGGAATGAAATTTCTCGGTCTGATCCTCATGAAGGAGATCCAGGTTGACGTCGTCGACAGTTCCTGTGCGATCCCCTGCGGAACTCCTGTCGGGATCTACCTGAGTTCCAAAGGCGTCATGGTGATCGGTACCGGACAGGTGACAAATAAGACGGGAAATGTGGTGGAACCGGCATACGGGCTTTTGAAGTCCGGGGACTACATTCAGACCATCAACGGTGAGACTTTAGAAGATAAGGACGCTCTGGTCGATGCCGTGAACGCGTCCGGAGGAAAAGCCATGATTCTCGGGATCAGGCGGGATGGGCGGGAAATCGACGTGAACATGACGCCTGTCCTGGCAGATGACGGTCACTACAAGCTCGGCGCCTGGGTCCGGGATGATACCCAGGGGATCGGAACGATGACGTATGTTGACATGAACGGCTGCTTCGGCGCTCTGGGTCACGGGATCAGTGACAGCGATACCGGAGCACTCGTGGATATCGACGGCGGCGAGCTCTACGAGACCCAGATCCTGGGAATTGAAAAAGGCCAGACAGGAAAGCCCGGTGTGATGTCTGGCGTGATCTACTACGGAAAAGGGACAAAGTTGGGAGATGTGACCGAAAACACAACGGAAGGAATCTATGGAACTGTAAACCGACATTTTCTTGACTCGCTCCAGGCCGACGCGATCCCCATCGGATTCCGCCAGGACATCCAACGCGGGCGCGCGTACATCCGGAGCAAGGTATCCGGGGAGGTGAAAGACTATGAGATCGAAATTCAAAAAGTGGATTATGGAAGTGTGCAAAAAAATAAAGGGCTGGTTCTCAAAGTCGTAGACGAGGACCTCTTAAATCTCACCGGCGGGATCGTCCAGGGCATGTCCGGCAGCCCGATCATCCAGGACGGAAAGCTCATCGGAGCTGTCACCCACGTTTTCATCAACGATCCGACAAGAGGATACGGAATTTTTATGGAGAATATGCTGGGGCATTAACAACAAGCAAAAACATGCTTCGCGAGTTTCCCCTTGTTATCGCGACAGTCGCCAAGGTCTCGCAAGCGCGGACTTTTGCACGTTATTCGCGTAAATTAGATAATACAGTGGTGGTCGCAAAATTTGTGACAACCACTGTATGCAGAAGTAAATTTTCAGTCCTTGTTCCTCCCAGATAACTCCCTTGACACTCTTGTTACTTCCGTCCGGAATATCTTATGTGGGCAGCCGAAATACATACCGAAGAATACTATCTGAATATGATGCGGGCATGGTATTTTGCAACAGCTCTCGCCAAACAGCCGGATGCCGCCCTGCCCTGGCTCACAGAGCGCCGCCTGGATGTCTGGACCCACAATAAGACCATCCAGAAAGCAGTCGAAAGCTTCCGAATCCCACCTGAAATGAAGCAGCAGCTCCGGGAACTTCGCATCCGCTCCTGATGCTTTCCAAATATTTCAGTTGGGCATTGCACTCTGTTTCCCGTTTCATTCGACAAAGCACCCATCATAAACAACAGACCGCCTGCCAAAAAGCAGACGGTCTGTCTCTATCATTCACTCCGTTTTCTTCAACAAACGGCTCTCTTCTATTTTCCTTCCACGATCTTCTTCAGCTTATCCATCAGGATGATCGTGTCATCCACCGTCCGCACGGCACACATGATCGTGTTGTCACCGGCCACGCAGCCGACGATCTCATGGAATCCGATCACATCGAGCGCCTCAGCGACCGCCATCGCCATACCGGAAACGGTCTTGATCACGAGAATATTCTGTGCCATATCCATGGAGACATAGCAGTCACGGAAGATGCGGATGTATTTTTCTCCGAAATCCTTCTGATGCTGCATGACTGCGTAGCACTGGCGTCCGTTTTTCCCCGGTGCTTTTGTGAGCTTTAATTCGCGGATATCTCTCGATACCGTCGCCTGCGTCACATGGTATCCGGCCTTTTTCAGGTATTCCGCCAGCTCCTCCTGCGTCTCGATCTGATATTTCCCAATGAGCTCAACGATCTTACTATGTCTGTCAACCTTCATGTCTTCCGCTGCCCCTTTCTGCGTACACTATCCCGCGCACTACGCATCATACATTTTCATTTTCAAAATATCCAGGAAGGACCGGTGATCCAGCTTCACTACCCTGGTCACGGTCTCTGCCTTTGTGATCTCAATATAATCCCCGTTTTCCAGGCGAACCAGCGTGTCACCGTCAAACGCCGCCACCTGGCTGCCGCGGTTCGTCGCCGGGATCTCGATCCGGATCCGGCTTCCGGCACCGAAAACGATCGTTCTCGATGTCAGCGTGTGCGGGCAGATCGGCGTCAGGATCATGAGCTGTCCGTCCGGCTGTGCGATCGGCCCGCCCGCCGACAGATTGTAGGCTGTCGATCCCGTAGGTGTCGCAACGATCATGCCATCGGCGCTGAATTCGTTTAAAAACTGTCCGTCCACGTACAGCTTTAATTTCAGAACGCGCGGATCCCCGTCCCTTGTCAGGACGATATCATTTAACGCGATACTCTCCTTCACAGGTCTTCCGTCCCGGTAAACGCAGCCCTTTAACATCATGCGCTCCTGGATCTGGTAAGAATCCTCCAAAAGCGCATCCAGAAGCTCCTTCACATCGCCTTCCCGCCCGATCTGAGTGAGATACCCGAGACCGCCGAGATTAATCCCGATCATCGGAAGATCACGCCCTGCGAGATCCCGCGCCGCCTGGATCAGGGTTCCGTCGCCGCCGAGTGTGATGACACATTCCATATCTCCCGGAACATCCTCAGGATCCGTATAGGGATTTCCATGTCCGGAAGCACTTTTTCCGGCGGAGACTTTTGCGCCGCGGGTCGTCAGATACTCCTCGACCGCTGTCTGCATGTTCTTCGTATTTTCTTTGTCAGGATTCGCAACGATGTAAAATTTCTTCATATATTCTGTCCTATTTATCCAGTGTCTCGTGTGCCTTGTCGACGATCCCGGAAGCTCCGATCGCGTCGTTTGTGAAGGTGCTGCCATCAGTACAGTTTCTTAAATGAAGCAGGTACTCGATGTTTCCTTCCGGTCCCTTGATCGGTGAAAATTCCAGATGCAGCGCCTCAAAACCGATGCTTCCGGCAAATGATGCTACCATCTCGATGACCTCGAGATGGACTGATTTTTCACGGACAACACCCTTCTTTCCAACCTTCTCACGTCCGGCCTCAAACTGCGGCTTGATCAGGCAGACAACCTCACCATCCGGCTCCATGAGTGCCTTCACAGGTCCCAGAACTTTCGTCAGGGAGATAAAGGATACATCAATGGATACAAACTGGATCCGGTCCGGGATCTCCTCCGGAGTCACATAGCGGATATTCGTCTTTTCCATGCAGACCACGCGCTCATCGTTCCGGAGTTTCCATGCGAGCTGTCCATGTCCAACATCGACGGAGTAAACCTTCACCGCTCCGTTCTGGAGCATACAGTCCGTAAATCCGCCGGTGGACGCACCGACATCCATACAGATCTTTCCGGCCAGTGTCACACCAAAGTGCGTCATCGCCTTCTCTAATTTCAGACCTCCGCGGCTCACATATTTTAAAGTCGTTCCGCGCACCTCCACGTTCGCAGCCTCATCGAACATGGAACCCGCCTTGTCTTCTTTCTGTCCATCTACATAGACGATGCCGGACATGATGACCGCCTTCGCCTTCTCCCTGGACTCCGCCAGGTTTCTCTTTACCAGAAGAACATCCAAACGTTCCTTCATGGGCTTTTTCTCCTTCCCGGGATCTTCGCCTCCCAGACTGTCTTTATTTCCAGGAATCCAGTTCCTTCTCGATCCGCTTCAGGACCGAATCGCTGTCGATCCCCAGCATTTCCCGAAGGACGGACACATTTCCGTGTTCCACATATGCATCCGGAAGTGCGATCTGGATCACCCGGATCTCCGGATAAAATTCATGAATATACTTTGTGACATACATGCCCATGCCGCCGCGGAGCACATTTTCCTCCATCGTGACGATGAGCTTATGATCTTTGCACAGATGATCGATCATATCGGTGTCGAGCGGCTTCACAAACCGCGCATTTACCAGGGTACATGCATGTCCTTTTGCCTTCAGTTTTTCCCGGACATGCTCTCCGGTGCTCACCATGCTTCCGAGAGCAAAAAGAGCAATGTCAGACTCCTCATAGAGCATCTCCGCCTTTCCGTACTCGATCGGCGCCCGGAACTCCTCCAGTCCGCGGTACGCCTGACCTCTCGGATAGCGGATCGCGAGCGGTGCGTCGAACTTCACGCCGAACTCCAGCATGTCCTGAAGCTCCCAGAGATTCTTCGGCGCCATGATGTTCATCCCCGGAACAAGACTCAGAAACGAGATATCAAAGATTCCCTGGTGGGTCTCCCCGTCGCTTCCCACAAGACCGGCCCGGTCGATCGCGAATAAGACCGGAAGGTTCTGGATACAGACGTCATGGAGCACCTGATCATAACCGCGCTGTAAAAACGAGGAATACACAGCGACAACCGGTTTCAGCCCGGCCGACGCCATACCAGCCGCGGACGTCACCTCATGTGCCTCCGCGATCCCCACGTCAAAGAACCGCTTCGGGAATTCCTTCGAAAACTTCGTGAGTCCCGTTCCGTCCGGCATTGCCGCCGTCAGCGCAACGAGCTTCTCGTTCTTCTTCGCAAGTTCACAGATCTTCTCAGAAAAGATATCGGTATAACTCGGGAATTCTTTTTTCTTAAGCGGCTTTCCGGTCTTGATATCGAACGGCTCCACACCGTGGAATCTCGCCGGATTTTCCTCCGCCGGCTTGTAACCTTTTCCCTTTTTCGTGATCACATGGACCAGGACTGCATGCTGGACCCGCTTTGCTTCCTTAAACACGCAGATCATCGTTTTCACATCATGTCCGTCAACAGGTCCCAGATAGGTGATCCCCATATCCTCAAACAGCATTCCCGGGACGAGAAACTGCTTGATCCCGTTCTTTAACTGGTAAAGCCCATATGCCATCGGCTTTCCGATCACCGGGATCGAGGAAAGTCCCCGTTCCACCTTGAGTTTCAGCTCCGCATAACCTTCCTTCGTGCGGACACTGCTCAGATACCGTGACATACCGCCGACGTTCTTAGAGATCGACATCTCGTTGTCGTTCAGCACGATGATAAAGTTCTTTTTGATCTGGGCAGCATTATTTAATGCCTCGTAGGCCATTCCGCCGGTCAGCGCGCCGTCTCCGATCACAGAGATCACCGAATATTCTTCGCCCGTGATCTCCCGTGCCTGGGCGATCCCAAGCCCTGCGGAAATCGAAGTGGAACTGTGTCCCGTGTCGAACGCATCGTACGGGCTCTCTTTTCGCTTCGGGAACCCGCTCATCCCGCCGAACTGGCGCAGATCGTCGAATCCGGCCTTTCTTCCGCTTAAAAGCTTGTGCGTGTAAGCCTGATGTCCCACATCCCAGACGATCTTGTCCTTCGGCAGATCGAACGCCAGATGCAGCGCCATCGTAAGCTCCACAACGCCAAGGTTTGAGGCGAGATGACCTCCGGTCTTACTTATCTTTTCGATCAGGAACTGGCGGATCTCTCTCGCGAGCTCCGGATACTGGTCTTCTTTCAGTTTTTTGATGTCCGAAGACTGTTTTATATGATCAAGCAGCATGTTTCCAGACT
>PPYF01269242.1_pt1 | contig 10236 bp, 19 predicted proteins | sample 1559871 | NCBI WGS metagenome assembly PPYF01 (sample SAMN08240021, study PRJNA423297) | Human gut metagenome, whole genome shotgun sequencing project.
TTATACAATGTATGGGATGGTGCGAAATCTTTAGGATGGGCACCTGAGTGCGACTTGGTAATTAATAAACCTTCATAACAAATTAGAAATGAATACAACTTTTGAAAAATCGGCTAATAGTACCGATGAATGGTACACACCGAAAGAAATTATAGACGCATTGGGTGAATTTGATTTAGACCCATGTGCCCCGGTAGCCCCCCTCTATAAAACAGCAAGTGTCATGTACAACAAAAATGACGATGGATTAAAACAGGAATGGAAAGGACGTGTTTGGTTGAACCCACCTTATTCCCGTCCTCTTATAGAATGTTTCGTTAAACGGATGGCAGAACATGGAAACGGCATTGCTTTACTTTTCAATCGCTGTGATTCAAAGATGTTTCAGGATGTGATATTCGAAAAGGCAACGGCAATGAAGTTCTTGCGTAACCGAATCAGATTCTTCCGCCCAGACGGAACTCGTGGGGATTCTCCTGGCTGTGGCAGTATTTTCATCGCTTTTGGTGAGGACAATGCAGAAATATTGAGAACCTGCGATATTGCAGGCAAGTACGTTAGAATCAATTAGAATGACAAAAAACATGAATAAGGAAGAATTTTTAAGCAAAAGATACGCCATTGATTTAAAACTAAAAGAATTGAATGGAGAAAAGGAACAGTTGGAAAAGGAATACATTGAATCCAACCAAGGATTCCCTGTTGGAAGCAAGGTATGTATAACGGTCCAGGCTCATGAAAGGATATTGGTCCCCGAAGCGAAGAAGTTAGCCTATATCGCAGATTATGAGATTGATGATAACGGAGATGTTGTCCCATCTTTAAGACAATTGGATTGCAATGGGGGAATGTCAGCAATACCTTTATTTGTTAATTTAAAGAAGGCTATAATTGAATTAGTGTAAATCAAATAGGGCATTTATAACCAATTAAACACAATTTAACTAAATTAGTTATGTTGTAATTTAATTTATAGTTATATTTGTGATATGAAACGAGCATATAAATATAGACTTAATCCTACTCCTGAGCAGATTGTTTTCTTCAACAAATCTTTCGGGTGTTGTAGATTTGTATATAACTATATGCTCGGCAAACGTATAGAAGCGTATCAGCGTGACAAGACGAAGATAGGATGGGTTGAACTGGCTAAGATGCTTACAGAACTTAAAAAGGAAGATGGGAAGGAATGGCTTTCGGAAGTATCAAACGAGTGCCTGCAACAATCCATAAGAAATATGGACAGCGCGTTCGTGAAGTTCTTCCGTGAAAAGGCAGGATTCCCAAATTTCAAGGCGAAGCATTACAGCCGACAGTCATACAAGGCTATAAATGCGGTGTCTGTTGACCTTGATAACAACAAGGTAAGACTTCCAAAGATTGGATGGGTTAAATTCTTTCCGAACAGGAAGTTTGACGGTAAGGTATGTTCTGTCACGGTAAGCAAGACACCAACAGGTAAATATTTCATTTCTGTCCTTGTTGACGATGGAAAGGAAATACCTGTAAAGCCTGCTGTCAGATATGATACGTCTATCGGTATAGATGTAGGTATAAAGGATTTTGCAGTATGTTCAAACGGTGATGTGTATGCCAATCCCAAATATCTTGAGAAATCGGAAGTAAGACTAAAGGTGTTGCAAAGAAGATTCTCAAAGACAAAGAAAGGTTCCAACCGAAGAGAACGGGCAAGAAAAATCCTAGCAAGACAGTATGAGAAGGTTTTCAACCAACGCAACAATTTCCTGCATCAAGTCACATCAAAGATTGTCCGTGAAAACCAAACGATAATCATTGAGGATTTGAATGTAAAGGGTATGTTGAAAAATCACCGTCTTGCAAAATCCATATCATCCGTTTCATGGAGCGAGTTTTTCCGACAGCTTGAATACAAGTGCGAATGGTATGGACGCAACCTTATACGTATCGGACGTTTTGAAGCAAGTTCCAAGACGTGTATATGCGGATACGTTAATAGTGAATTGAAACTCAGTGACCGTGAATGGGTTTGCCCGAAATGCGGAAGGCACAATGATCGTGACATTCTCGCTTCGGTGAACATCAAACGGTTCGGACTAATATCACCCTTGGTAGAAGGGGTTGAGGACGTGGAGTGGTCGGCAGTAGCCGAGACGGTGAAGCGTCAATATGTATGTGTATGAATGTATATAATTACCTAAACATGGTAATATGTCAGAATCCGCCTACGGACATTTGGCTTGTATTTGATTAAAAAACATAAAATTATGGCTATCATAGGAATTGACTTTGACGGAACAGTCGTGACACATGACTTTCCCAAAATCGGCAAGGACATAGGTGCCGTGCCTGTATTGAGAAAATTGGTTGATAACGGACACAAACTTATCCTGTTTACCATGAGAAGTGATATTGATGATGTTACTTCCGATGATTACAACATACACAAACAGGGAGGAAAGTATTTGTCGGAAGCCGTACAATGGTTTATGGACAACAACATTCCCTTATTCGGTATAAACGAGAATCCTGAACAGCATACATGGACACTATCGCCCAAACCTTATTGTCACATATACATTGATGATGCGGCATTGGGATGTCCGTTGAAATATAATGTAAACCTGTCAAACAGACCGTTTGTTGATTGGATGGAAGTAGAAAACACTCTTATAAAAAGAAAACTTATATGAACAATTTTAAATTATATATCGCCCGTGACGAAGGCAAATGGGATGAAGATGTACAAAAGGCAGGAGAACTGAACCTGTTCTATGATACCCCAGAACTTCTGTTTGATATAGACAAACGAATATCATATTGGGGTAATTCCCGAAAGATAGCGAATATTCCCTCTTACATGTATCCGCAAGTCAAGGATAAGGAGTGTTATGTTTTCAACAATCTTGAATTATACCAAAGTTTCAACTAATAAGAGAGAGGATAGGCAGTTAGCCTATCTTCTCTTTTCGTATTTTCTTTTCATCTTTCTTCTTTCCACCCGTGTCATTCCCATGCTTTGAGCAATACCGAACAGGATTTCCTTTTCCGAATCGTTAAGCATATCATATACTTCTTCTTTACTTTTTCCGCTAATCATAGCCATAAAAATCTTTTTCATAATGATTTATTTTAGTTTTTTCTTACAACAATCGCAAATCTCGTCTTTTATAGGTTTTGTAAATAAAGCACCTACATATCCTGCAAGGTATCCGGCTTCTTCTGATGAAGGCTTTATGCCATAATGATCAATTATATGACCAATCATGTGTTGTTTTTCATGCTCCAGTGTATTCATAAATTCTTCATCAGACGTACTGTGACTGATAATAATTACAGTGCACTTATTGTTTGAATACGTTACACCGTAATTGTATTTTTCAGTCTTTATCTTATCCGTTATCCTGTTCAGCAAATGAAAAGGACAGCCAATATATTCCAGTCTGTACATCGCTCTTAAATAAGAGTATTTATCCACAGAATAGAACACATCAACCGTCCAGTCATATTCCTCAATGTATAGTCTTTGTCGTACCATAGCAATCAGATATAATCCTCCCAAGAGAAAGGTGTTCCACAGGCTATACACTTTGCGTAATACTCGTCAAGAGCACGGGTAGGGCTTCCGTCAACATCGTCAAGATAGTCTTTTACAAACATACAGGCATATTGCTCATTGACTATGGATGAACCCATATAGTCGGCACGTACCATATTCAATACATAAACCTTGTTGTATTCCACATCATTCTTCAACTCAACATTGAATTGCTTCATCAATGCTTCTACTTGATCTTTGTCATACGGGTGTATTTTGTTTCCGTTCCTGTCTTTCATTTTGGAAACGGCATATTCACATAATTTCTTAGAGAAGTTCCATCCGTGTTCTGCAAGATATTTTTCCATTCCCGAAGGAAGTTTCTCATATACATCTAATCTCGTTCTTTCCATAGCTTTTGTTTTTAAAAAGATAGCCCGTAGCAAACCACTACGGGCTTAAACCAATTTAATTAGCGTCTACGTCTGGCGTAAGGACCAGTACCTTTGACTCCGCGTCTTTCTCCGTACTCATCATCATCATCCCACATTCTTTCGCCATAACCGCCTCCACTTCGTCCGCCACGTCCGCCACGTTCACCATAGCGATCTTCCATTTCTTCCATAGCGTCACGATAACCTTCTTTATACGCTTTTTCTAATTCCCGGTCCATATCTTCACCTTCAAAGCTACGGCCCATTCCATATACTTTCCAACCCATAGTATTTATTTTTTATTGTTGTTATTATTATTGTTTACATGTTGCACGTCAGGCAATTTGATACCAGAAGCAGCAAGTTGTGCAAGTATATCCTTTATCTGTGACAATTCACCTTTAAGTTCCTTCATCTCCTTGTCCTGCTGCGCCTTCTCGGCAAATGCAGGATTCAACGCTGTAAGCATCTCATCGCAGCTTTTGATTACTTTCTGATGGTATTCCACAGATTCCACAACCCTTACACTACTTATTTTCATTGCTTCTATCTCTGCATTGATGGCATCCTTGCTTTCCGATACAACCACATTTCCGCCTACTTGGGAAAAGTCTGCTATACTAAGATTGGCTGGCAACTTTTGAAAATCAAGAGTATCATCTCCAACCTTAACTTTCACATCCACAACCATTTCATTTTGCGGAAGAGGATATGCTGTATATCCGTTCTGATATTTAGGGACAGGATTTGAAACACTTATCACAGTACCAACATCACATCTTGGGCTTTCCCCTTTATGCAATATGAAAAACTGCTGTCCTTGTCGTATTGATTGAAACATACTTATTCTAACTTTTTAATATCATTTTACAGTGCTTCTAGCCTGTGCGGCAGTAGCAGGTGCAACGATATGATTAACTACTTGAAATATCCCATTACATTTGTCGTAATAGACAAAGTATTTATTGCCTTGTGAAATTTCACTAGACGGAATCTGATCTCCCGAACCGTTCACCAAAGGAACCTTGCTTGTGGATGTTGATGTGGTATTTGTCAATGTAGTAGCTACAGAAACAAGATACGCATCAGACCCAGCAGCAGGAACATGATTTACACTCAAGAGCAAAATACCTTGATTTGGCAATCGTCTGAACAGACACGGGTTAATACCATAGATAACCTCTGAATTTGTCGTGTCTGTTGTTACAGAAGATGTCCGAACAAACGGTATTCCTCCAAAGTCAAGTCTATGTACTCCTTTAAAACGGTTAGCGTTATATCCCATCATATAAGGATTAAAAAAATAACTCATAACTTTTCCCTTTCTTTAAAATTTTACTATTTTTGCATCGGGATAGATAGGAGTGATCAGCCTATTGAAAAGGGTTCGCTAACGCCCTTCCCTCCTTTTTCTATGTTAGCATCACTAAAACTAGTTAGCAATGACAAACAAAGATTTCATTAAGAGCATCTCCTTGGAGGGAGAAATTTGGAAGGACGTAATCGGATATGAAGGATTATATATGGTTTCCTCATTTGGACGAGTTATTTCATTAGAGAGACAAGTGCCAAATGGAAAATCATATAGAACACTTCCTTTTACTATTAAAAAACCAAATATCATCAATGATAGAGTTAATTATAAACGATATGAATACCATTTATATAAAGGTAAAAGAGAAAGAAAAGCAATAACTGCACATAGAATTGTTGCTACTGCATTTATTCCTAATCCTAATAATTATCCTTCAATAGACCATATAGATGGAAATCCGTTTAATAATCATATCTCTAATTTAAGATGGTGTACTAACTCTATGAACATGAATAATCCTATAACAAAGAAAAGAATTTCATTAGCTAAAAAGGGAAAATTAAATAATTCTAAGAGTATTCCAGTAGTTCAATTAAAAGATAATGAATTAATCCAAATTTATCCTTCTGCTATGGAAGCTAAGAGAAAAGGATATATTTTATCTTCTGTTTTAGAATGCTGTAAAAGCAAATTGAAACACCATAAAGGATATAAATGGATGTTTTTATCCGATTACGAAGCCCAATTCAATAAGTCAAAGAACTCTTAACTAAACTTTAGCAATTGCAACCACAGTTGTCACCAGCAGCATAACCTGCACCAAAACCAGCCATGAACGGATAACCTCCATAGCAGCAATTAGGATTTGGCACAAAGTATGCTGGAACAGGGGCGGGTGCTCTAAGCTGTCCAACGATATTAGCGGTCTGTGCCTGCTGAGAAGCAGCTAAAGCTAAATTGCTATTTTCCTGTCTCAGAGCATCAATCTTGTTTTGCATTTCACGCATTTCAAGCTGACAGAACTTGTCATTGATGATTGCGCTTTGAGCATCAATCTTAGCAGATATGATGTTGAACTGAGTGTTTGCATTGCTAGTCAGAGTGTTGGTCTGCTCTACAGTAGCCAATCGGCTATCGCATCCTTGACGTTCGATAGCGGTACGGATATCACAGCAGCAAGAAGCAAGCTGAGAACCTATAGCTGCGCTATTGGACTGAATTGAGTTGATGATCTGTTGAGAGGAAAGACCTACCTGATTACCAACTTGCTGAATCTGTCCTTGAATTTGGCAGATAGCATTCTGCAACTGTTGAGTAGAGCAGTTCAAAGAGCTAGCCAACTGGTTGATAGCTGTTCCGTTTCCTTGAATAGCATTCATCAACAATTCACGTCCTGCTTCATTGTTCAATTGAGCAGGGATTCCGTTTGCTCCATTGCCAAACCCGTTACCGAATCCGTTACCACCCCACAGGAAGAAGAGCAGGATAATCCAGATCCACCAACAACCAGCACCACCCCAAGCGTCTTGATTGTTTTTATTGCTCATAAGAGCAGCAACCATATTGGGGTCTAATCCTTTATTCTGCAACAGTGCAGGAATCATTGACATAATACCTGCGCTTTCTCCAGCGGCAGGATTGTCGAACATAAAAATTTTGTCTGAACCCATAATATTGTAATTTAATGTGTGTGTATTATAACTCCCGTAAAGACTGTGCACTCATCTTTACGAATGTAAATTTACAACATGGATGGTCTAAACAAAAAAATAAAAATTTCGTAGTATAACTTATTGTGTTTCAGATAGTTTAAACTTGTTAAAATAAGTTATTTGCTTGTGTGTTGTTTTTCCTATTCGTATATTAGCGCAATAATTTTAAAATAGAGGAATTGAAGATGAAAGAATTAAAAAAATGGAATAATAATCCAATAAAGATTACGTATTTAATACCTAGTGGAAACAAGTACGCTTATATAAAATTAGGTGACACTGTTGATCTGACGAACGGAACATATAAAATAACCGCTTTGGATAATGAAGAAAACATTTTCCAAGCGGTTAATATGGAGAATAAAGATGATTGTGTTACAATGTATGCGTATGAGGTTGTATAATTTCCCTAGCTTTTAGTCTTGTATTTGCCCCTTGACTTCTTTGGACGTATAAGCCCGTTGTTTTTAAGAGCATCCAATGTTTCTTTCAAATAAACGGGTTTTGTCATTCCTTGTACTCTCACGGGAGATAATAACGGTTGTACGGGATGAAACTTAGTGCCTTTGTATGTAAGCCTTGCAAACTCGGTGTCACTCACATCAAGATACTTTATGGCATTTTCTCTATCAAAATAAGACGGTATGATAGTTGATTTGTTTATTGCGTCAGTAAGGAAATTGAACTGTTCCGCATCAACATTCGAGTTTCCGCTTTTCAATGCTAGAGATATCCCGTCAAGTAAGGAAGCTAATATAGTGTTATAATTCATGCCCATGACTTACTCGATAGATGATATGTTTGCTGTTCCCGTAACACTCACCTTGCTTCCTGGTGTGACTGAAAAATATTCCACCGTTCCTGCCGGGAGAAGCATTCCTGTTGGTGCTATTCTGCTTGATCTGCTTTTCATTTCCTGTACCAATGAGATACGGCATCCATCCGATGTCGCTACTCTTATAAGGTTTGACAATGCTGTGTATTCCTTGTCGGTTACATCTTCCGATGCTGATATTCTTGCAGCTACGATACCTTTTAACGCTTCATCCTTTGAAGCGTTTTTGGTGGAGAAATACCCACCTATCTGTTGTTTATCATTGTTTTCCATATCCTTTCAAGTAAGATTGTTTCACACTTTCGGCAAACTCGTTCAGCTTTACATAATCTGGGTCAAGTTTGTTTAAAATACCTTTTCTGAGAGCCGCTTCTTCCTCACCGTTTGGAAATTCATCCTTTATGGCGGCATCTACCGTTTTGTCGTATGATACAGGGTTCTTTACACGCTGTACATCGGCTTTCCACTTTTTGACGAACTTTTCCTGTACAATATTTCCCATATCGTCCGTTTCGGGTTCGTCAACTTGTTCAATGTTTAAATGAACATTGCTATATCCAGTGCCTAAATCAAAGATAAAGGCAGGCTTATCGTCAAAAATCAAACCTCTTTCCATATTTTAAACATCTAATGTTCCATCAAAATAATAACCCCTATTGAATTTTATGACAACATCCTCCAATGGTAAAAGGCTTTTGTCTACTTGGGAAAGAAATGTTCCTAACGCTTCGTATCCGCCTTTCATAAAGCATTTTTCTCCTTTGAACATTATCTGCATCCTTACCCATGTGCTATTGTCCTTCTTTGTAGATGGTCTTACATCGAAATCAAGAATGTCTATATGTTCATCGACAAGTTTGTCTATCTTCACATCTTTTCCGTCAAACTTTATTGACACTCTTATATTCAAGTCACTAATCTTTGTCATGTGGCTATTATTATTAACTAAAACTTTATTAATTAAGTTTTTAGAATCACAGTGCATCAACATACCCATATAACTCGTAATTGATTTTGGGTTATTACGTTTTGACGCAAAGTTTTTCTTTATTCTCTTTCTTATTTTGGTATGACCGGGAGTAAAGACAAATCCACCGAAATCTATCCCTTCTGAAACGGGGAATATCCTGTAATTTTTCTTCATCTCCAGCTTTTTTTCATACCACAGGTAATTTCTTATCCTCCACAGCCATTCATGCAACTGTTTCTTGTCGTGGGATAATATCACCATATCATCGGCAAATCTGAAATAATGCTTTACTTTGAACTGCTCCTTTATAACATGATCCAAAGACCTTAATACCAAATGGCTTCCTATCTGAGCGTCAGGATTGCCAATAGCCAGACCTTTGTTGCTGTAATTAAGCGTATTCATAAGCCATAACGCATCCCTGTCTTTCAAGTCTTTGCTATATGCCTTCTTGTAAACGCTGTGTCTTACGGACGGATAAAACTTCTTAATATCCATTTTCAAAACGTATATTTTTCCGTTTTTGTCCATTTCAAGCAATGTCCGTTTCATCTTTCTCACAAGGGAGTGCTTTTTAACCTTACTTGTAATACCCCTTTTGGGCAGACAGTTATATGAATCAAGTGTAAGGCTTTTTGTCCATCTGTCCATCATGGGTATCAAAAGGCTGTGCTGGACAATCCTGTCTGGGTAAAACGGGAGTTTGTGTATCTCCCTTACCTTTCCTGCATCAGTCACTTTCTCTATCACCTCATACTTGCTTACATGGTATGATTTGTCTTTGAGCATCTGATAAACATTCTGATGATATTCATCCTTATGTTTCTCATAATCCCTCACACCCCTGTGATTCCTCTTTCCTTTCTTTGCCTTTTCAGCAGCAGAGATAATATTATCCACACTGCCTATCGTTTCAAAAATATTATTCAATCTTTTCATCTTACGTGCTTTTCTTTGTCCGTTGAGCCAAAGATAACTAACTTTCCATATACCTACAACTGTAAATGTACTAATAAGTTCCCATCCTCAAACAATGGGTTGTCTTGACATTTTTCATCTTCCTGACGAGGCTTCTGTATAGCAGTAATTTTTTTAGCACGTTAGCTGCCACCGATGTTCGTGTTCGCGTTCGAAGGATCATGGTTCAAATTACCATTCCGCAGAGAACAATTGCCGTTGTTCGACTTACCACCAAAGTAAACACCACCATTCTACAGACCGCCTTTTTTCAACTAACCGCCTTTGACAGACTTATTTAACTTTGCTGACGCATTTGGTTAGATTTTTAATTATGCAAACTTAAACATTATTAATATATTTTGCAAGTTTTGGGAGGGGGATTTTTCACTTCGTGAAAAATTAGGATTGGGTTATTGTACAACGAAAGCCGCCACCGAGGTCCGTGTTCGCCTTCGAAGGATCACGGTACAAAGCACCAAACCGCAGAGAACAA
>PPYF01307791.1_pt1 | contig 10236 bp, 3 predicted proteins | sample 1559871 | NCBI WGS metagenome assembly PPYF01 (sample SAMN08240021, study PRJNA423297) | Human gut metagenome, whole genome shotgun sequencing project.
TTTTCTTCGCAATATAAACACGCCTTGCAGGGTTCGGCTGGTATGAGTGGTCTCTCAGCTTCTGAATGAGCTTTTCAATGCGCTCCATGCTCATACCGTCAAGAGTGAATCCGTCTGCACCTGCCGTCATGCTCCCCTGAGAGGTCGCAATATTCTGGTATGCAAGCAGATAGAACTCTGGGTTGTACAGGTTACGGTATAATCTCTCGTACCTGTACTCTTTGTTTTTTGCTTTTTCACTTAAACTTTTCAATACATTTTCGGGACTTCTCATAATGCCTCACGCACCTTTCCTTATTATTTGTATTGAAGAAAGACTGTCTCCCTTCGCCATGTGGACGGCTTTCCCGTCCTCGGACTACTACGGAGACTCTGTTGCCATAGTAAATATTCAGAGTCACTTTTCTCATAGCACTCATAGCCGATTTTCGGCATTTTACCTTAGGCAATCCCCGTTTAGAACTGTAATAACATAAGCCTGTTATGATTTCGGATGTGACGTTCGTCGTTTTCCATTATCCTATGGCTGATTTACTCTGGGTATCTTGTGGATACGCATGGCCGACTCATATCCACCAGAGTACATGCGAGTATAACTTCCTTACGCATGGAGCAACATTTTGCCCAATCTCCGACTGTCATTCAGGCAGTTTAGCTTTCATCCTTATTCATAACTTTTCGCCACTACCACGCAAACACTTTGGAAGTTTCCGTGTTTCGTGCCCTCCGACATGCTACACTCCCCATCGGGTTTCCCCTTTTGGATAAGTCGGGTGACGATAGGGTGCGGATTATTCCGCTTTGATACCTTGCCCTATTACTTGCTCAAGGTAAGATTATTACAGCCCCTTACGGGCGCACGGTCATGCTGTTCGATACGGGGGTGCCAGTGGCGAAAATCACACCACGGTTTCCGGTCAGTTCATCCATATAGCGACACTTTGCAAACATATCGCTGGACTTTTGGGCATCGCTTGTGGAGAGACCTGCCACATTCCGCATCTTGGTGTATAAAAACAGGTTTTTATAGTTATGCGCCTCATCGACGAACAGGCGGTCCACACCCAACTGCTCGAATGTTACCACATCGTCCTTGCGGCTCTCGGCCTGCAATTTCTCCAGCCGGGCTTCCAGGGACTTCTTGGTGCGTTCCAACTGCTTGACCGTGAAACGCTCACCGCCGCTGTACTTCACCTCGGCAATGCCCTCGGTGATCTCGTCGATCTGCTCCTGAAGGAGCCGTTCCTGACGCTCTCGGCTGATGGGGATTTTCTCAAACTGGCTGTGTCCCATGATGATGGCGTCATAATCGCCGGTGGCAATGCGGGCGCAGAACTTCTTGCGGTTGTGGGTCTCAAAGTCCTTTTTGGTGGTGACAAGAATGTTGGCGGAAGGATAGAGCCGCAGAAACTCCGACGCCCATTGTTCGGTCAGATGGTTCGGCACCACAAAGAGGGATTTCTGACACAAGCCCAGGCGCTTACTCTCCATGGCGGCAGCCACCATTTCAAAGGTTTTGCCAGCGCCTACCTCGTGTGCCAGCAGCGTATTGCCGCCGTACAGCACATGAGCGATAGCGTTTTTCTGGTGTTCCCGCAAGGTGATGGCCGGGTTCATACCACCGAAAGTAATGTGTCCGCCGTCGTATTCACGGGGACGGGTGGAGTTCATTTCCTCATTGTACTGGCGGACCAGAGCTTGGCGGCGGTCCGGGTCTTTCCAAATCCAGTCTTTGAAAGCGTCCCGGATCGCTTGCTGCTTTTGGGCGGCCAGGGTGGTCTCTTTGGCATTCAACACCCGGCGCTCTTTGCCGTCTGCATCCTCTATGGTGTCGTAGATACGGACATCCCGCAGGTTCAGGCTGTCCTCCAGAATCTTGTAGGCATTGGCACGGCTGGTTCCGTAGGTGGTATAGGCTGCCACATTGTTCTGGCTTACAGAGCTTTTGCCGGTGATCTGCCACTCAGCGGTGAAAGAAGAATAGTTGACCTCGATATTGCGCTGGAGATAAAACGGCGTGTCGAAGGTCTCATACATAAACTGCTGGATGTACTCTTTGTCGATCCAGGTAGCGCCCAGGCGCACCTCAATCTCCGACGCATCCAGGTCTTTGGGCTGGGCAGCGGTAAGGGCCTCCACATTGACTGCAAAGGAAGGGTCCTGCTGTGCGGCCCGCTGTGCCTGACGCAGCTTGCGCCGCACATTGCCGGACAGGTATTCGTCGGCTGTTACATAATGGGGAGTGCCGTCTTTCTCCAACTGCCCAGGTACACGGAAGATCACGCCTTTTAGCTCGGCGGCCAGTTCGTCGCCGGTCTTGCCGGTCAACTCCGCCATATACGCCATATCGACAAAGGCTTTTTCGGAAATTGATACGGCCAGAGCTTCACTTGCGGTATCCACAGTGTCCACCGCCTTGTGGGGCTTGATGGTGCGCTTGGTGAACATATCCGCCTTGCGCTCCAGCTTGCCGTCCTCGTCAATGACTTCCAGCGCGCAGAGCAGATAGTAGCTGGAATCATCAGCAAAGGCCAGCCGGTTCGCCCGGTCATTGATAAGACCATATTTTGCAGAGAAGCTGTCATAGAGCCGGTTCAGTTCGGCCTGTTTGTCCTGGATGGCGCTGTCCGGTGTGGCGGCGTCCATTTGCAGATCAATGAGCTGCTGGACACATTCTCGCAGACCCACCAGTCCTTTCACACGGGCTTCGGCGGTGGCATTCAGGTCAGGCCGTACCATACAGCTGTTTTCACGGTAATACACATCGCCGTCCACAACGGTGTAGGAGTAATTTTTCACATTGGGGTCAGCAGGGATAGAAGTGTCGATGGCTTCGCCCTCGCCCAGCTCCGGCAGCTCGGCCTCCTGGTAGGTGCCGCGAATGTACTTCACGGCATCATGCAGCTGATCGGCAAGCTCCAGCCCCTCGATGGGGTTCACGGTGTAGTCCATGCCGTGGGCGGTGCTTTCCGGTTCCTGTCGGCCCAGCACCATTTCCGGGTGGTCCAGGAAATAGCGGTTGATGGCAAAGCCGTCCTCGGTCTGCCCGGTCTGCGTCCACTCCGGCACGATGTCCAACGGACGGTCACGCTTTTGCAGGAAGATGATGTCCGAAACGACCTCGGCACCTGCGTTCTTTTTGAAAGCGTCATTGGGCAGACGGATGGCCCCCAGCAGTTCGGCGCGCTGAGCAAGATACCGGCGCACGGTGGAATCCTTGGCGTCCATCGTGTAGCGGCTGGTGACAAAGGCCACCACGCCACCGGGACGAACCTGATCCAGAGCCTTGGCGAAAAAGTAGTTGTGAATGCTGAAATTCAGCTTGTCATAGGCTTTATCCCGAACCTGATACTGGCCAAACGGTACATTACCCACCGCCAGATCGTAGAAATCCCGCCTGTCGGTGGTCTCAAACCCTGCCACGGTGATGTCGGCCTTGGGGTAGAGCTGCTGGGCAATACGCCCGCTGATGGAATCCAGCTCCACGCCGTAAAGACGGCTGTTTCGCATTTCCTCCGGCAGCATACCGAAGAAATTGCCTACACCACAGGACGGCTCCAGGATGTTGCCGGTCTCAAATCCCATGCGGCCCACAGCCTCGTAAATCGCTTTGATGACCGTAGGGCTGGTGTAGTGCGCGTTGAGGGTGGAACCTCTGGCAGCAGCGTATTCCTCCGGGGTCAGCAGTTCCTTCAGCTGGGCATATTCCTTGCTCCAGCTTTCCTTGTCGGGGTCAAAGGCATCGGCAAGGCCGCCCCAGCCCACATACCGAGAAAGGATTTTCTGCTGTTCCGGCGTTGCCTGCTCGGTGGTTTCCTCCAGGTATTTCAGCAGCTTGATTGCCTCGACATTGGCCTGGAACTTAGCCTTGGGGCCGCCTTCGCCCAGGTGATCGTCAGTGATACGGAAATTCTCGGCGGTGCGACGCAGATTGGCCTTGTATTCCTCATAAGAGGCTTCCTCGGCAGCTTTGACATTGGGGAAGGTCTGCCACTCGCCGTTTACCTGAATGGAAACGGGGTGTTCGTCCAGTACCTCATCCAGAGTCTTTTCCGGCTCGACAGCAGGCGTGGGCGGCTCCGGCTCATTGGTTCGCAGGGTCTGAACAACCACATCATAGGGCAGATTGTTCTTATCGCCCGGATAGACAGCCACAGTCTCGGCTTGGAAGGCCGGGGTTTCGGCAGCCGGTTCGGGGCGTTCCTGCTCAAAACCGTCCAACTGACGGGCATACATCCCGCGCAGCAAAGGCGCAACCTCGCTCCACTGGAAGAACAGCATGGCCAGACGCTTTTCATCTGCATCCAGCACTTCCAGCTCGATACCTTCCGGCATCGTGCGGTAATCGGCGGTCTCGCCGGTCTCCAGCTCCATCGTTTCCACGATGTTGGGATAGGCCCGGCTCAGCCACAAGGCTACCTCCTGGTTACTCTTGCCGTTGCGAAGAAGCTCGGAAAGCTCCGCCTTGTCCGCCTCACCAATCAGGCCATGGGCCAGCACATCCCGAAGGTCCTGGTCCACCGTATCCAGATTTGCAGGCAGGAATTCGGTATAGAAGTCGTTGCGGTTATCCTCCCGCAAAAGCTGCTCAAACCGTTCCCGGCTCTCAGCCCGGTAGATGGGATAGCTCATGCCGGTGGGCAGCAGCTGCACCGTGTCATCCCGCAGCTCTGTGATCTGATGGGGCCGGTCATCCAGATAGACAATATCACCCACATTGTAAGGAGGAACCGCTGGATCGTAGGAGGTTCGCTCCCGGAGTGTGCCACGAGCCGCAGCGTATTCCTCATCTGAAACCAGAACACGCAAATTATGGGGAGAAGGCTGTTCCGGCTCATCTGCCGGGACGCTCTCTCTGGATATGGCCTCCACATCCGCCATAACACGCTGGATGAATGGGTCATTATCCAGTTTTTCCTCATCCACCAGTTCACCATTCACAATGCCGCGCTCGGCCAAAGCCTCCCGAATGGCGATGGGGTCGATGTTGTCGAACCGGTCCTGTTCCGCTTCGGTGTAGAACCGGTCCTCCTTGATAAGCTGAGCGATCCGGCGCTGTACCTTGGGCCAGGGCAGCACCGTTCCTTCGGGGCTTTCCGGGCGAACCGAAAACGGGGTTTTGCCATCGCCGCCGTCAAACTCATGGGCCAGCCATGCAGCGGTATCTTTTTCCCGCCCATGTTTCTCCATGTAACGGACAACGGCGTGTTTACTTTCGATTTTGCCGTTCCAGTCCTGGATAGCCTTGTCGATGTCATTGTCCGTGAGAGGGTGCAGCAGCTCATGGAGCTTGGGATAGGTCTCGTCGATGATTTCTCGATGAAGGCGCTGGCGGAACTCCGGTGTGTCGGAATAGAGGCGGAGCAGCTCCATGTTGCCAGATCCCAGGACAGCACGGCGAATAGCGGCATTGCCCTCGATCACGGCGTTCTCATGGTCACTGTGACCGCAGGCATTGCGATATGGCACATCTTCCATAACAGCGGCAAGTACAATGGGCTTGTATTGCTCATGCAGTTCTCGAATCGTAGGGGCTGCGGCTGCTTCGGTCTCCTGAAATACTCTGGTCCCGTCTGCGCCAAACTCCGCTTCCTGGGCATTGATGTGCTGTTCCGCCTCATGGTCGATAGAGGGCATGGAATACTCCTGCCGCTCCCTGCCGCCCTTCGGGACAGCGGAAATGGTCACATCATGCTTATCCCGCAGCTGTTCCACAACCTGCTCCAGCCGGTTTGCCGGAAAGCCGCACATTTCCACACGGCCACCGCCGGGGATAGCGCGGGTCGTGAGATTGAGGTCCAGTTCCGCAGCAGCAGTTTTGGCGTCCTCACCGTACAGCTCAAAAAAATCCCCCATTTGGTAGAGGATTATATCATCCGGGTGGCGCTCCTTGACGCCGTTGTATTCCCACACAGCCGGGTCCGGCTGCTGGGCTTGCAGGGCATCTTCTTCCGCCAGGGCCTTTTCTGCCTGGATTTTGTCATACTCCGCCTGTTCCTGTTCTGTGAGATAGCGTCCCTTCTGGATCAGGTCGGTAATCCGTTTGGCGACTTTCTCCCAGGTGAAATGCACATCCGGGCAGCCGTCTTTTTTGTAGTGCAGACCTTTTCCGTCGTGGCTTTCATCGCTTTTCATTGCACCGGACAGGGCATGGGAGTGACCGCCAATACCATACTTATGTTTGAGAAAATCCACCTTTTCCTTATCCGTATGGGGTTCCTGGAAAAAGGTGAAAACTCGGCCCTTACCGCCCTCAAATCCGCTGCCTCTGGTCATGGCGGCGTCGATCTCGTCCTCAGAGATAAACTGCTTGACCGAAGGTACTTCCGTCAACTGAGAGGTAAAGGTGGTGCGAGGCAAGGACAGATCTTGCAGGTTCTCCCAAATTTCTTTGGGTTTATGGTAGTGGAAGCGCAGCAAATCCCGATCCTGCTGGTAGGCCGTCCAGAAGGCAGCATATTCTTCCGCAAGGTTCTGGCGAAACTCCGGGCTTTTCAGCTGTTCGGTGAGCCATGCAGATTCCTCCGGGAAACCGCGCCCCGGATTGTTGGAAAGGATGGGCAGATACCCAGCTTCTCTGGCTTCCTCGCTGAAATCGTGGTACAGATTCCAGAACTTTTCCGCGAGGAGGGAGCGTTCATAGCCCGCAGCCTCAGCCAGCTCCACATTGGTGGCAAACTGGCCGTCCTGCAAAAGCTGGCCGATACGCTCAGCGGCACTCTCCCAGGAAATGACCTGGGCGGACTTATCGTAACGGGCAGTTTTGCCGTGGGAAAGATGGATTCCATCCTCGGCATACCATGCAGTGATGCTGCCAATCCCGTTGCCGCCATGGTACAGGGTTTTCAGGGTGTCTGCGATCTCGGTGGTGGACTTCTGCTCCTCAAAGGCCGCGACAATGCGCTCTCTCTGGCGATAGGTGTTGCCGCCCAGCCGCAGCACATGGTCGATGTCAGCCTGGGCAAAAGAAAAAGCAGAGGATGTTTTCACATTCTCTGCTTCATCTATGATTCTGATTTGTTCTGCTTCGGAGAGGAAGAAACTCAGCTGTGAATAAGCTCCGCCATCAGAATCTCCTCGGCCTGTGCTTTGCAGGTGTTCATCAGGCCCACCCAGCGCATCGGGTCGCTGGCTTTCAGCTGCTCCGTCGCGCCCGCGTCTTTCGCCAGCTGGGGCATCATCTGCTCCAGACGGCTCTGCGCTGTCTCGTCGATCTCGATGAGGTGCGGGTACAGCTTCTCGGTCAGCAGCAGCTGATTGTAAATCAGGGGCCGGTGTTCCTTCAGGTACGCTTTCCGCATCCTGCCGTACTTGCCCAGGGGCTTCTCCGGCTGTTCGGTCAGCTTCAGGTCGGGAATCTGATAATCTCCGTTCATCGTGTAAGTCAGGCTGTTCTCCATGTGTAACGCTCCTTTCCGCGAGTTGCTCGCGCTCATAGATCTGGATGGTGACGCCGATCTGCCGCAAAACCTGCTGGTTAATCTGGCTGACCGCCGCGCCCAACGCCCCAACCGTGGCCGGGGTATTGAAATCGAAAATCGGCATGAAGTCCTCATGCTGGAAATATTGTTCCGTATCCAGCCCACAGCGAGACATCAGGGCAACTCGCCAGCTTTCCGGCTACATCCGTGAGCTGCTGGGCGAGATTGTCACCGGCAACGCCGTAGTTTTGCTCCAGCATGGCCGACACAGGCCCAATGTGCTGTTCTTCCAGCTGCCACAACCAGGGTGTACGGGAATGTTCACGGGTGCCGGTATCGGAAATATCGAACACATAGCGCAGGCGAAGCTTGTCGCCGGAATCGTCCACCAGGGCAATACCCTTGGAGCCACGGCGCACATACCGTCCCATTTTTTCATTCCACAGGTCATACTCGGCGCAGGCGGTGGCATCCGGGCGCTGGGCGTAAATCATCATTTGCTCGTGGAATGGGTATTTATAAAGGCGGGCGGCGGTGGTGAGAAAAGCCGTCCACTCCTTCCAGCTGCCTACAAGCTGGGTCGATACCTGTTCGGCCATCTGCCGGTAAAATTCAGCTTTGGATGGCATGGTTTTCTGTCCTCCCTTCATGTTGAATAGAAATGGGACGGCATATCAGGCCGTCCCATCAGGTCTTTATGTGTGTTTTTTACTCGTCGAAATCTGGGTACAGCTCCAGTTCGGCAAACTCGGTGTCGTTCATAGCTTGGAGTTTACCCAGGGCGCTGTCCGTCAGTTCCCGCAGCTCGGCTTCCTCCGGCGAAAGCTCACCGCGCATCTCCGTCAGAGCGTCGATCAGCCCGGTGCGGCTGCCGGTGTTGTAGATGCAAAGAAGGTTCGTTTCCTCAAAGGTGAAGTTGTTCATATCAAAGCTCCCTTTCCGCGCTCTTTTTTTGCGCTGTCTTTTTGTGTTCCGTCTTGGGCTGGCTTTTCAGCTGCTCCATTACGGACTTTTTCTTTTCCCGTTCCTCTCGATGGACGGCTGCTGCCAAGTCCATAAGAGAAATGGGCTGACCACTGCGGGCCTGTTGTTCCAGCTGGGCCACTGTCGGCTCCTTTGGGCCGTTATTGATGATACCGTCGATCATGCCGTAATCATCTTCCACCGTCATTTCCGCATTTCTCAGCGAATTTTCCGGCAAGAAACCTTGCACCTGGGTGAAACCAACACTGTCGCAGTAATGACAGGATACCTGACCATTCTGCTTGATGGCAACGATGTCACTGACGCTCATAGACGGGCTGTGAAAATCCACCGGCTTTTGCAGATTGAACTGCTCATACAGCCTTTCCAGCTGCTCCATAGTGCTGCCGGAACCGTCCAGAGGGGCGGTATAGATAAGGTCATAGTTACTCCGCTCTACGGACAGATTGTGCGATTGCAGCCAATCCAGATTCATAAAACGCACATTCTGCGGGTCATCCTTGCTCACCTGATAAATAGCAAAACAATTTCCCTCATGGGAAAGAAACGCCTGTTCCCGTTCCAACTGCCGATCCTGTCGTTCCAAAACTTTTTCGTGAAAGTCCGGGCTTTGCTCCCATTCCTCGCGGGACACAGCAAAGATACCGTCATGGGCGTCCAGGTCGGCAGTGTCAAAGGCCATTTCCGGGTTTTCACCCTCCTGGACGATATAAACGGTCAGGTCTCGCTCCATCAGCTCATAGGCTCGCTCTTTGGAGAGGGGCAGAAGGTCACCGTCCAGGTAGCCGCATTTCTCCAGATCATCCTGAGTCAGTGCCGGGTCCGGCATGGGATACTCGTCCAACGCCTGCTCCTGGGCATCCGGCAGCTGGGTGGCGGCAGCTTCTGTGGTCTGCTGGCTGACCTGTTCCTGCATCTGGTGGTAAGCCGCCTCCTGCAAAGTCTCGATCATGGACAGCGGCGCATACTTGATGGACTTGCCGCCCATCCCCAGGTCCTCGCAGATATGGCTAACCGCTGTGGAACGGCCCATATCCGGCCCGTCCAACTGGCCGCCGTCCATCTGCTTCATGGTTGCCACATCGTAGAGCGTGTAGTCCCAGCCGGTGTCGCAGGGCTGAACATGAAGGTAGCTGGTATCATCCAGCACCAACAGGGCCTCCCGGTACTCGGCGCTGGGCTGGACACTTTCGGTATTTTCCGGCTCGGTCAGCTGTTCCGGTTCAGTCATCGGCACCAGCTGATCCAAGCGTCCCATAAGCTCGGCAGCTTTTTGGGTGGTTTCATCCGGTTCATCCTCGTTCACGATATTCTGGAGCCATTCGCGTACACCGCTGGCATCTCCGCTTCGGAGTGTGGCAGTCAGTTCGTGCAGTGCGTCCTCACGGCTATCTGCATTGTTCCGATACTCATAAGGGTCATAATCGAAAGTGAACTGGTCGATGTCTGCTGCCAGCTGCTCGATAGAGTCCTGCTGCGGTTCCGTGGCGGCAGTCAGGTCAATGCCGCGCTCCTTGCAGATTTCCTTGTAGTTGCGCTCGATGTCGTTAATCAGCTCGCAGGAAGTCTTGTTGATGGTCTCCAGACTGGCCCGCAGCTCCTTCAGCTCCTTGTCCTTCGACCAGGAAGCGATGTAGCCAAAACTGTTCTCGCCGGTCTGGATGCCGAAATACTGGCAAACCGCATAAGAAATGCTCTCGGCCTCCACTTCCTCGGTGTTGCGGTTCTTGGCGGCCTGTTTCACCGCTGTCAGATCTTCCTCCACCTCCAGCCGCCACTCAAACCGATTCTCGTCCACAAAGCGCCAGCCTTCCTCGGCGGCGGCCTGTTC
>PPYF01221273.1_pt1 | contig 10235 bp, 8 predicted proteins | sample 1559871 | NCBI WGS metagenome assembly PPYF01 (sample SAMN08240021, study PRJNA423297) | Human gut metagenome, whole genome shotgun sequencing project.
GGAGCTGCCATTATTGGGTGCCCACAAAAAGAGCCACATTTGATAACCCATTAATGCGCCACAAGTGATATAGGAAAGGGCAAAGAGCGGTTGTTTTTTGATGCGTTTTATATGTTCCACTAATGCCTGTTTCTGCTTAAACATGATGACGGAAAGGGCGACGAAAGGGAATGTAAAAATCATTCGATAGCCGAAAATATCCGTGCCGCTAAGTGGTTTCAGCAGCGTGGAAAAATAATACATATAGCCAAATAAAAATGAGGCTAAAAGTGAAATGAGTACGCCTCTTAACATAATAATCCTTAGGTTAATTCTACTTATTATTCTAGTCTAACATCTCCCAAAATGCACGAATTAAGGGGTTTGCCAAATTTCTTTTTTGCACACAAACGCCCAAATCAAATGCTTCTACCGGATTATCCAAATTTAAACGGGAAACTTCTTTTGCCATTGGACTATTATCAATTACTGCATCGGGTAGCATAGCCAATCCAAAACCAAGTGCCACCATTGGCACAATGCCTTCATGACCTGCCACAGTAGCATAAATTTTGGGATGTTTAATGTGTTTGCTACGTAGCCATTGTTCGATACGCTGACGTGCCATTCCATCTAACGGCAAAATGAAAGGCATTTGCTGCCAATTGATGGGGTCTTCCTGTAGTAATTGTGTGGCTAAACAAGCCACGCGAGGCGCAATTAATGAAAGGGAAATATCATCAATCTTATAAAATTCCAATCCTGTCGGTAGATTGTTAGGTTTTCCCGCCAAAGCGAGATCCACTTGCTCCGATTGAATGAATTGTACTGCAGAAGCGGGGTCACCAGTGGTCAGTTGAATTTCAACCTTTGGATAACGCGTACGAAATTTGGCTAATACCTGTGGCAAGTGACTATATGAAGCCGTTACCGAACAAAATAAGCGTAACTCTCCGCTTAATTCCGATGAATTATCCCGAAGTTGGCGCTTAAACTGTTGCCAGTTTTGCCATTCAGTTTTCGCAAATTGCAAAAATTTCTCACCTTGTTCGGTTAAACGCACTTGTCGATTATCACGAATAAATAAAGGCTGCTCTAATTCTTCTTCCATGCGTTGAATCTGACGTGAAAGCGTAGAAGGCGACATATGATTTTGCGTGGCGGTTTTAGCAAAATTTTGTGTGTCCGCAAGGTGAAGAAATATTTGAAGGTCTTGAAAGTTCATATGTATCATTAAAATGTAAATATCGTTGCAAAAATTGCAATACTAAGTGCCAATAATATCACTTTACGCAATAATTAAAAATCTTATAATCCATGACACAACAAAAAACTATATTCAAACACAACCTCATACAAACATTAATCAACATCATATTAAGGATGAAAAATGGCTAACTATTTCAACACATTAAATTTACGCGAAAAATTAGACCAATTAGGTCGTTGTCGTTTTATGGATCGCAGCGAATTTGCTGACGGTTGCAACTACTTAAAAGGCAAAAAAATCGTTATCGTAGGCTGTGGTGCACAAGGTTTAAACCAAGGTTTAAATATGCGTGATTCTGGCTTAGACATCGCTTATGCATTACGCCCAGAAGCGATTGCAGAAAAACGTGCTTCATTCCAACGTGCGACTGAAAATGGTTTTAAAGTGGGCACTTATCAAGAATTAATTCCAACCGCAGACTTAGTGATCAACTTAACACCGGACAAACAACATTCTAAAGTAGTAGCTGATGTGATGCCATTAATGAAAAAAGATTCTGCATTCGGTTACTCACACGGTTTCAACATCGTTGAAGTGGGTGAGCAAATCCGTGAAGACATCACTGTGGTCATGACTGCACCAAAATGTCCAGGTACTGAAGTACGTGAAGAATACAAACGTGGTTTCGGTGTACCAACATTAATCGCGGTTCACCCAGCAAATGACCCACGTGGTGAAGGTATGGCAATTGCAAAAGCATGGGCAGCCGCAACCGGTGGTGATCGTGCAGGTGTATTAGAATCTTCATTCGTCGCAGAAGTAAAATCTGACTTAATGGGTGAACAAACCATTCTTTGCGGTATGTTACAAGCAGGTTCAATCGTATGTTACGACAAACTTGTTGCTGATGGTAAAGATCCAGCATACGCAGGCAAACTTATCCAATACGGTTGGGAAACTATTACCGAAGCATTAAAACAAGGCGGTATCACATTAATGATGGATCGCTTATCAAACAGCGCAAAATTACGTGCATTTGAACTTGCTGAGCAAATCAAAGAAAGCCTTGGTTTCTTATATTACAAACACATGGATGACATCATCAGCGGTCACTTCTCTGCGACCATGATGGCAGACTGGGCAAACGGCGATAAAGATTTATTCGCATGGCGTGAAGCAACTGGCAAAACTGCCTTTGAAAATGCACCAAAAGCAGACGGCATCAAAATCTCTGAACAAGAATACTTTGATAACGGTGTATTAATGGTAGCAATGGTGAAAGCAGGTGTTGAATTAGCCTTTGATGCAATGGTGGCAAGCGGTATCTATGAAGAATCAGCTTACTATGAATCACTTCACGAATTACCGTTAATTGCTAACACTATCGCGCGTAAACGTTTATACGAAATGAACGTGGTAATTTCTGATACTGCAGAGTATGGTAACTACTTATTCTCTAACGTAGCGACCCCTATTCTTGCTAAAGAAATCATCCCAACCTTACAAAAAGGTGACTTAGGTGAACCTACACCAGCAGTCGCTATCGACAACATCACTTTACGCGATGTAAACGATGCAATCCGTAACCATCCGGTTGAATTAATCGGTCAAGAGTTACGTGGCTACATGACAGATATGAAACGTATCGCTGTTGCAGGTTAATCATTAAATCGGTAAAATTCAAGCCAACTTATTCAATAAGTTGGCTTTTTTTATAATCCAAAGGAATTAATATGAAAAACAATAAAATTTTTAACCGCACTTTTAAAGTGAGTTTAGTGGCTATGGCCTTAGGATTAGTTAATTCGGCATGGGCAACAGATCTCACTTGCTCAAACTCAACAGGATGTCAGTATTCTTGGGGTGCATCACCTAATTGGACTTTCAACAAAAACCAACAAACATCAATTAGTGATGCAATTAATGTAACTATTACACCAGGAAACTACCAAAATATCGCTAAAACCGATATCGGAACTAGCACGCATGGAGGACAACCACTAGCCTCTAGTGATTCACTATTTGGTATTTTTGACCTTACTGATAGAAATAATCAACTTACTGTTAAATCTGGTGTAAATGCCACACTTAAAGAAGACTACCCTTCAAGTTCACTTTTAGATATATCGGGGGCAGTTGCTACTTTAGAAAAAGGCTCAAAACTCATTGTTGAGAAAAATTACGCACAAATTCACAATATAACTGATGCTTATGGTGATTCAAGTGGCAACTCAGCGATTGAATCTCGTGGTGGCAAAATTAATACAGAAGCTGATATTGAAATAAATAACGATGGTTCTAGCGCAATTGAATCTCAAAAGACCTCTGTTATCAATTCATCCAATCATAGTATCAAGATGAATGGAAAGAATGATATTGCCTACGCATTATATGGTGCAAAAGATATAGCAAATATCAGTAATGTACAAATTACTGGAAATCAAGATATGCAATTTGCTTTTGACATCGGTACAAATGATGAGAATGCGGCTCAGACGATTATAGCTAATGGTTTAAATGTAACTCTTAACAATAAAAGTGGTTTATTCACCACATCAGATAGCGGATCGCAAACAATAACACTAAAAAATTCAGAAAGTAATACAGGTTATGGCTTACTCGCATTCCCATTGGGCGATGAGCAGTTAGTTAAAATTAATTTAGAAAATACAACATTAAATGCTACTCAAGCATTAATCTCGCTTAATGATAAAAACTTCCCTCTTGAAGCAGAAGATGATGATGCATCCAATTCTACACCATCTGGAGTCTATCATCTAAACCTTACTGCAAGTAAAAACTCCAAACTAACTGGCGCAATTCTTGAAAATCCAGATTGGCCAGTAAAAAATGAAATCAACTTATCTATGTCTACTAGTCAATGGAGCTTCAATAAATCAAGCGCATTGAATAATTTAGATGCAAGCAATTCTGAAATTACATTTGCCCCGACTTCTGAATATAAAACATTAACTATTAAAGATAAGCTCACTGGCTCAGGCACATTCAATCTAAACACGAATATCGCTGAGAACAAAAACGATAAAATCGTTGTTAAAGGCACTGCTGAAGGTAATCATAAAATTGGTGTAACCAACCAAGGTGCAAATATTGCTAACGGAAAAGTGACACTTGTCGAAACCAATGGCGGTAATGCGGCGTTTAGCTTAACGAACCCGAATAATCGTGTAGATTTAGGGGCTTACCAATATTTCCTAACAAAAGAAGGAAATAATTGGGTATTAGCGAACTCTAAAAATGCAGTCACCCCAACTCCACCTGTTGCACCAGTTACACCAAGCAAACAAGTGGTGACTCCAAGCAAACCTGCGGTAACGCCTAGCACCCCAGTAGTAACCCCAAGTAATCCAGTAGTACCACCTGCAGTTCTACCAAGCGCACCGTTACTTTCAGACTTAGCGAATGCTCAAGTTTCTCTTCGCCAAGCACAATTGCTTTTAGTGGAAGATGATTTAAGTGGCATCCATCAACGTCTAGGTGAAGTGAAAAACGGTGAAAAAGGCAATGTGTGGGTTCGTAATGTGAATTCTCGCCAAAAATTAGCCGCACTTTCGACTGGTGAGAGTGAAACTTCTGGCTTTAAACAAAACGTACATAGCTTACAAGTGGGCGCTGATGCTGCTGTAACTGATAGCCTCCGTGTTGGTGGATTTGTTGGCCGCAGCCAAGCTAACGTTGATTTTAATGGTCATTATGGTGATGGCAAAGTAAGAAACAATAGCGTGGGCTTATATGCAGCTTACCTTGCAGATAACGGTATTTATGTAGACAACATCGTGAAATACAGCCGTTTACACGCTAACTCAAATCACACTGAAAAACGCCATTACAACGCTTATACGATTTCGAGTGAATTAGGCAAACGCTTTAGCCTTGCGAACGATTGGACAATTACCCCGCAAGCACAAATAGCGTGGACACATATTTCATCACAAGGGAATGAAGATAGCTTATCTTCTGTTTATTCTCGAATTGGTTTACGTGTAGCCAAAGGCTTTGCATTAAGTAATGGTTGGAATTTACAACCTTATGCAGAAGTCAATGCGATTACGAGTAAAAACCGTAGCAGTAAAATTCATTACGGCAAGGATGCGCTTGATGTTGCAAGCAGCCGTGGACGTTTTGAAAGTGCGGTCGGTTTAAATGCGGGATTTGCAAATCATCGTTTTGGTTTAGAAGTAAGTCGCGCTGACGGTAAAAACTTCGACAAACCTTATGCAATTCAAGCGGTTTATCGCTATCAATGGTAATATAAGAGGGCGGAATAAAATCCGCCCTTTTTCTCTTTTTACTAAATAAATAATATGTCGAAATCTTTCCCTTCTCGCTCATTTACAACCAAACGAACGGCAAAACCTACTCGTTCATTTAAGCCTAAAGCGAAGCCGATCACACTAGAACAAACAATCGTTGTTTTATTTAACAAACCTTTTGATGTGCTAACACAATTCACCGATGAAAATGGCCGATCTACGTTAAAAGATTTTATTAATATTCCGAATGTGTATGCGGCAGGACGATTGGATCGTGATAGTGAAGGGCTGCTGATTTTAACGAATAATGGTGAAGTGCAACATCGTTTGGCTGATCCTAAGTTTAAAACGGAAAAAACGTATTTTGTGCAAGTGGAAGGTATTCCTGAAGAGACTGACTTAGACAAGCTTCGTCAAGGTGTTGAATTGAAAGATGGAATGACGAAGCCGGCAAAAGTGCGGTTGATTTCTGAACCGGATTTTCTCTGGCCTCGCAATCCACCTATTCGTGAACGTCAAAGTATTCCAACGAGCTGGTTGGAAATCAAAATTAGTGAAGGGCGTAATCGACAAGTGCGTCGAATGACAGCACATATCGGCTTTCCGACATTACGTCTCATCCGTTATCAAATGAGCCATTTAACGCTTGCTGGATTGGGTAATGGTGAACATCGCCGTTTGAATGAAGAAGAAATGCGTGCGTTATTCAAACAACTTCATTTAAATAACGCACGTTAAGATTAGAAACGTTGAGCTGGTTGTGCGTTTTCAACTTGCACGAAAAAGCCTTTATCATTCAAGATAATGCTGTAATCAGTGACATATTTAACGCCGTTGGTTTCCACTATCGCATTACAGCTGCGAATGCCTTGTTGTGGATAAGATTGCGTTTCACGGGCTTGCGTGATTTGTTTCACTGTCATTTGGGTGTTAGTGGCTGCACCTTGTTTTTTGAAGGCATCAGATAATACCGCAAAAACTTTTGAATCATTGCATCTTGGTACGACGACGGATTTTGTCACCATACTCGCTGTTTTTTGTGCGACAGTATCTACTTTCTTTTCAGTCACTTTTTCAACGGCTTTGGGTTCCGATTTCTTCACTTCGGTTTTAACTGCGGGTGTTTTTTTAGCAATCACTTTTTCAGGTTTAGCTGATTCTTTAACGGCACTTTGTTTGCTTTTTGCTACCGTTTTTTTGTCTTTTAATGCAGTTTGCTTAGTTTTTTCTACTGGCTGTTTGCCTTTCGTTTTTGTCGGCTCGGTTTTAGCGGCTTTATTTGTCGTTTTATTTTTTATTTTTTCTTTTTTCGTTACCGCTTTTTTCGCTTCGACAATTTTAGCTGGCTTTTTCGCTTCTGCTTTTTTTGCATCGGCTTGCTTTTTCGCTGTTTTAGCTACGGTTTTAGGCGTAGTGGCTTTCTTGGCTTCCACTTTTTTAACTGCCGTTTTCACTGACTTGGTTTGAGTTGATTTTGCCGTATGATTTGGCGATGCTGCAAAGGCCAAAACTGGTAATAAAGCAAAAATCACTGCGAGTAATTTTTTCATCCGTTATTCTCCTTAAACAAAAAGTGCGGTCAAAATTAACCGCACTTTGAAATCATTTATAAATTAAAGATAGTAGTGTTCTACGTAGTTTAATTTATCGTCAAGTTTTAACACTAATGGTTGGCCGGTTGGAATTTCAAAATCCATGATTTCCGCATCAGAAATACCGATGATGTGTTTTGCTAATGCACGAAGTGAGTTACCGTGCGCCACCACTAAAACACGTTTACCAGAAAGCATTGCTGGTGCAATTTGATCTTCCCAGAATGGTAATGCGCGTTCTAAAGTTAATTTTAAGTTTTCTGCGTTTGGTACCACATCAGATGGAATGTTCGCATAACGACGGTCGTTATGGGCTGAGTTTGGATCTTTTGGATCTAAATCTGGAGGAGAAATATCGTAAGAACGACGCCAGATATGAACTTGTTCGTCACCGTATTGTTCTGCGGTTGCTTTTTTATCTAAGCCTTGTAATGCACCGTAGTGACGCTCATTTAAACGCCAGTTTTTCACTTGAGGAATCCATAATTGGTGAGATTCTTCTAACACGATATTACAGGTTTTGATTGCACGAGTTAAAACAGAGGTGAAGGCAATATCAAATTCATAGCCTTTCTCGAACAATTTTTTACCCGCTGCTTTGGCTTCTTCTACGCCGCGCTCGGTTAAATTCACATCACGCCAACCGGTGAATAAATTTTTTGCGTTCCACTCACTGAAACCGTGACGAATGAATACTAATTCCATAAGGATCTCCTAAGTATTAATAAAAAATGAATGGCTCTGTTATAGCAAAAAATCGTTATGTTTAAAAGTAAAAAGGCGGCATTTACTGATCTTTCGCAAAAAAACGTCTGTAAACTTTTAGCCACTTAAAAATAATGCTAGTATTTAAGCTTTATTCATCCCTTAATTTCTCTCAAGTTTAGATGTATGCAGCAAAGCAATCATAGAAAAAAAATCTTAGCAAAACTGACCGCACTTTTGGCTTGTAGTCTGCTTGGCTTTTCATCTTTCGCGCAAGGCAACGATCTCAATCAAATTCAAAAACAAATTAAACAACAAGAATCGAAGATCGCCGAGCAAAAACGCGCACAAGCTAAACTCCAAGCCAGTCTTAAAGATCAAGAAAGCAAAATTAATAGCGTTGTCGGTGAATTACGTGAAACAGAATTAAGCTTAAAAGAAATTCGCAAGCAAATGGCGGAAACCGAAAAGCAAATCAAACAATTAGAAAAGCAAGAGCGTGTGCAAAAAGCGAAGCTCGCAAAGCAAGTAGATGCCATTTATCGTTCAGGTGTAAATCCTTCTACCTTGGAAAGAATGCTTTCAGAAGATGCCAAAAAAGCGGAACGCATGAAAGTGTATTATCAGCACTTAAATCAAGTTCGCATCGATATGATCAACAATCTGAAAGCGACACAAGAGAGTTTAGCGAAACAGCGCGAGGCGATTTCAGGGCAACAAAAAAATCATCGCGATCAACTTTCTACGCAAAAGAAACAGCAGCAAGAATTACAAAAAGCGCAACAAGAACGCCAATCTACGTTAAATGAACTCAACAAAAACTTAACGAAAGATCAGAATAAGCTGGAAACGTTGAAAGCGAATGAAAATGCCCTTCGCCAAGAAATTCAACGTGCAGAACAAGCCGCTCGCCAACAAGAACAACGTGAGCGTGAAGCCCTTGCGCAGAAAAAACAAGCAGAAGAAAAACGGACCTCAAAACCTTATCAACCAACCGATCAAGAGCGCAAGTTGATTAACAGCACCAGTGGTTTAGGTACCGCAGCTCGTCAATACAGTCGCCCTGTTTCCGGTCCAACATTGCATTCCTTTGGTTCAATCCAAGCAGGTGAAGTGCGCTGGAAAGGTATGGTTATCGGCGCACCAACAGGTACAGCGGTAAAAGCCATTGCAAGTGGTCGTGTTATTCTCGCCGGCCATCTTAATGGTTATGGTTATATGGTGATTGTGAAGCACGGCGACAGCGACTTGAGTCTGTATGGTTTCAACCAAGCGGTATTTGTGAAACAAGGTCAGCTCGTGTCTGCGGGACAAACCATCGCACAAGTGGGGAATACGGGTGAGCTCTCTAAACCGGCACTTTACTTTGGTATCAGCCGTAAAGGGGTACCGGTGAATCCGGCTGGGTGGATTAAATAATGGCAAGGTTCTTTCAAAGTGCGGTCAAAAATACGATTATTTTTTCAACCGCACTTTTCTCTGCATTGACTTTTGCACAAGGCAAACTGGCTATTGTGATTGATGATATTGGCTATCATCCGAAAGAAGATGCAGAAATTTTAGCGATGCCAAAGGAAATCTCCGTTGCGATTATTCCTGCTGCACCCTATGCCAAAATTCGCAATCAGCAAGCGAAAGCGCAAAATCACGATATTCTTATTCATATGCCGATGCAGCCTGTCAGTAACATTAAAATTGAGGAAGGTGGTTTGACTTTAGGCTTGTCCGAAGCGCAAGTGAATGAGCGAGTGAAAAAAGCTAAATCTATTGTGCCAAATGCCATTGGAATGAATAATCATATGGGCAGTGCAGCCACGGCTGATGCCACATTAATGACTTATTTAATGATCGCACTTCGCGAGCAGCATTTATTCTTTTTAGATAGCCGTACTATCGGAAAATCAGTTGCAGGAAAAATAGCAAAAGAACAAGGCGTACGTGTATTAGAACGCCACATCTTTTTAGATGACAGCGATAATTTAGTAGATGTGCAACGCCAATTTCAGAACGCCATTCAATATGCACGTAAACATGGCACAGCCATTGCTATTGGGCACCCTCGTTCAAATACCGTAGCGGTATTAAAATCGGGAATAAAAAATTTACCCGATGATATTCAATTGGTGGGTATGGGAAGCTTATGGCGAAATGAAAAAATCTTGCCACCTAAACCATTTATCTTAATTTTTAATGATATTCCTGCGCCAACTTCAGTCGCACCGTTTGAGCCAATCCCTTTATTACGGGGCGTGCCAAGATAATAATATATAGAAGAAGTGTTGATATATTGTTATATGTAAACTTAAAGAAATTTACGTAAATTTACAAAAAAATTACCTTAAATGTTGATAAAAGAGGTAAGAATATGACATTTCAAGGTTGCAACGTTATTTTCCTTTTGCTAGAATTCGCCCAGAAAGGCTTTTATTAGCCTTTTGTATACAAAAGGTGCTATAACACAAGCGTGTAATAGCA
>PPYF01115224.1_pt1 | contig 10232 bp, 6 predicted proteins | sample 1559871 | NCBI WGS metagenome assembly PPYF01 (sample SAMN08240021, study PRJNA423297) | Human gut metagenome, whole genome shotgun sequencing project.
AGCTCCTCGTCGGTCTTGTCCCAGGTCCAGTAGAAGTCGGACTTGTACATATTGTTGATGTGCAGCTTTTCCAGATGCTGCGCCAGCTCGATGGTCTTGGACATAATCAGCTCTCCTTAAATTATAATTTTGGAGGAGGCAAGTCGCCTCGCAGAGTTTTGCCGCGGTGCGGCAAAAGAATTTCAATCATTTTCACCGCGGCGTGTACGTGGTGAAAATACAATGACTTGTGCGCCTTGGGCGCACACACCAGTGACGCGGTGTCACTGGTGGCGGGGGAGGTCGAGGGGAAGCTTGCTCCCCCTCGAGGAATCACTGGATGACGTTGTCCGTCAGGCTCTGGCGGAACTCGGTGACATCGGCGGTCTTGTTCTCTTCCTTGTAGAGGTTCACGGCGGCCACGTACATGGCGGCACAGGTCACCAGATCCTGCTTCCAGGTGATCTCGTTGGGGGCGTGAGCCTGAGACTCGGCGCCGGGGCCGAAGCCCACGCAGGGGATGCCGTACCGGCCCTGGATGGAGACGCAGTTGGTGGAGAAGGTCCACTTGTCCGTCAGGGGACGGTTGCGCAGGTGCATGGCGTCGTACTTGGGATCGGCGTCGGCATGGCCGATGCGCTTGTCGCCGTACAGCGCGTGGTGGGCGTCGATGAGAGCCTGGACGTGGGCGGCGCTCTCCTTGTTGATCCAGGTGGGGAAGAAGCACTCGGTCTCATAGACGGTGCCGGTCCAGGCAGGACGGTCATACATGTACATGGAGACCTTCACGTCGTCGCCGTACTTCTTGACGGAAGGCAGCTGGCGAATCTCCTCCAGGCAGGAGTCCCAGGTCTCGCCGGCGGTCATGCGGCGGTCAATGGAGATGGCGCAGGAGTCCGCCACGGCGCAGCGGGAGGGAGAGGTGTAGAAAATCTGACTGGTGGTGCAGGTGCCCCGGCCCAGGAAGCGGGCGTCCTCATAGTGCTCGGGGTTGTACTTGGGGTTGAGCATCTTCACGAGGCCCTTGATCTCGGTGGAGTCGGCATCGTCGTTCTCGTTGAGCGCGCGGACATCCTGGAGAATGTCGGCCATCTTGTAAATGGCGTTGTCGCCGCGCTCGGGAGCGGAGCCGTGGCAGGAAACACCCTTGACGTCCACCCGGATTTCCATACGGCCCCGGTGGCCGCGGTAGATGCCGCCGTCGGTGGGCTCGGTGGAGATAACAAACTCAATCTTCTTCTGGGCCTCTTCCTTGCTGGCAAAATACTTGTTGACGATGTACTGCCAGCACATGCCGTCGCAGTCCTCTTCCTGGACGGAGCCGACCACCATGATCTTGTAGCCCTTGGGGATCAGGCCCATCTCCTTCATGATCTTGGCGCCGTACACCGCAGAGGCCATGCCGCCCTCCTGGTCGGAGCCGCCGCGGCCGTAGATGACGTCCTCAGTCTCATAGCCCTTGTAGGGATCCGCTTCCCAGTTGTTGATGTTGCCGATGCCCACGGTGTCAATGTGGGAGTCGATGGCGATGATCTTCTCGCCCTCGCCCATCCAGCCGATGACGTTGCCCAGGCCGTCGATCTCGACTTTGTCGAAGCCCAGCTTCTCCATCTCGGCCTTGATGCACATGACCACGTCCTTCTCCTCGCAGCTCTCGCTGGGATGGGAGATCATGTCCCGCAGGAACCGGGACATCTCAGCCTTGTAGCCCTCTGCCGCAGCTTTGATCGCTTCGAAATCCATACTGATGCCCTCCGACTTTTAATTTTTTATGCAGGTTCACCATGTCCTGCCTGTTTCCTTACCCTTATCATAGCATAAGAAACCAGGATGTCAAACAAAAAATTAGAAAACCTAAAAAATTTTTTTGAAAAGCGGTTGATTTCTCTAAAAACTGTGGTATGATACAAATAGAATATTAGAAGATTTTTACGGAAAATTGACCAGAAAAGGAGGGAACGTACACGGAAAGCGGAAAGCTGGAACTGCTGAAAAAAGTGGCAGCGGGTATCGCCGCCCAGTTCGGCAGCAGCTGCGAGGTGGTGGTTCATGATTTGAGCCGTCACCCGGATCACTCCATCGTGGCCATTGAAAACGGACACGTCTCCGGTCGGAAGGTGGGAGACGGGGCATCCCACGTGGTGATCGAACAGCTGCAAAGCAATGATCCCGAACCCAAGGATCACCTTTGCTACCTGACCAAGACACCGGATGGGAAGATCCTAAAATCCTCCACGGTGTATATCCGAAACAGCAAGGGCAAGGTCTCCGCCATTTTCTCCATCAACTACGATATTTCCCGTTTGATGATGGTGGAGGGCGCCCTGCGGGAGCTGATCTCCACCGGAGAAGAGGCCCCGTCGGAGCCGGAGAAGATCATCAACATCAACGACATGCTGGATGATCTCATCGAACAGAGCGTTGCCCTGGTGGGCAAGCCCGTGGCCCTGATGAACAAGGACGACAAAGTGAAGGCCATCCAGTTCCTCAACCAGAACGGCGCGTTTCTGGTGACCAAATCCGGCGACAAGGTGGCCAAGTATTTCGGGATCTCCAAGTATACCTTATATTCCTATATCGATTCCAAACAACAGGAGGGCAAGACAACATGATCGATCTTTCCATCAACAAGCAGGGCCTGGAGCACAACATTCAAAAGGCCCGGGAAAACCACATCGTCATCCCCACCATTGCCCAGATGGAGCATCCGGAGACCATCCCCGGAAAGATCCAGGACAAGCTCAAGAACGTGGGACTGTGGGACGTCAATCCCCTGAACCTCTTCCGCATCACCTGGAAGAACGAGGCCAAGGAGTCCGGCGGCCTCTTCCAGGCTGTCCCCAACTACATCGAGCTACCCCCGGCCCTTACCGGCGTCCCCTGCCGGATCATCGCCATGGTGGGCAAGTGGTTCCCCACCGGCTGCCACAAGGTGGGCGCCTCCTTCGGCTGCCTGGCTCCCCGGCTGGTGACCGGCCAGTTTGATGTGAATATCCACAAAGCTGTCTGGCCCTCCACCGGCAACTACTGCCGCGGCGGCGCTTTCAACTCCGCGCTGCTGGGCGCTCAGGGCGTTGCCATCCTGCCTGCCGAGATGAGCAAGGAGCGCTTTGACTGGCTCCATGAGATCGGCGCCGAGGTCATCGCCACCCCCGGCTGCGAGTCCAACGTCAAGGAGATCTTCGACAAGACCTGGGAGCTGCGGGCCGATCCCCAGTACATGATCTTCAACCAGTTCGAGGAAATGGGCAATCCCCTGTGGCACTACAATGTCACCGGCAACGCCCTGGCGGACGTGTTCGAGGCCATCAAGCGGCCCGGTGACCGCTTTGCCTGTGCCGCCTTCACCTCCGGATCTGCCGGCACCATGTCCGCCGGTGATCTCCTGAAGGAGAAGTATCCCCACCTGAAGCTGGCGGTGGGCGAGGCCCTCCAGTGCCCCACCATCCTCAATAACGGCTTCGGCGGCCACCGCATCGAGGGCATCGGCGACAAGCACATCCCCTGGATCCACAACGTCAAGAACACCGATATGGTCATCGACATCGACGACGAGGATTCCCAGCGGCTGCTGCGCCTGTTCAATACCCCCGAGGGCCAGGCGTACCTGAAAGAGCAGCTGGGATTGGATCCGGAGCTCATCGAAAAGCTCACCTGGCTGGGTATCTCCGGCATCGCCAACGTCCTTTGCTGCATCAAGATGGCCAAATACTACGAGCTCACCGAGCATGACGTGGTGGGCACCGTCCTCACCGACTCCGCCGTTATGTATCAGAGCCGGATCGACGAGCTCAATGAGCAGTACGGTGCTTACAATGCCCACGAGGCCGCTCTGGACCACAATCTCCACATGCTGGGCCTCAAGACCGACAGCATGATGGAGCTTACCTATGTGGACCGCAAGCGGGTCCACAACCTCAAGTACTACACCTGGGTGGAACAGCAGGCCCGGGATGTCCAGGAACTCAACGCCCTGTGGTACGACACGGAGCACACCTGGGACGCCGTCCACGCACAGGCCAAGGATCTGGATGAGCTGATCGACGCCTTCAACGAGGCTTCCGGTGTGCTCAAGGAGCTGTAAGACTGCCATTATCACGCCTCAGGGGCGGGGCTTTGCGCCCCGCCCCTGTTTGCTTTCAGAGCCCGGGAGGCTGGGAAAAATCACAAGGACGGAGGACACTATGAAAAACGTATTGTACGGCAAGTGCGTCAAGTGCGGCAAAACCTATGAAGCCACGCCGGATCTTACCACCTGTGAGTGCGGCGGCATTCTGGATATTACCTATGATTATGACTACATCAAAAGTCAGTTGACCAAGGAAAAGCTGGCGGCCCGCAGCGAACGGACCATGTGGCGCTACCGGGAGCTGCTGCCCATCGAGGAGACCACGGAGCCCACACCGTTGCGGGTGGGCTGGAGCCCCTTGTACGAGGAGCCCCGTCTGGCCCAGATGTTGGGCCTCAAGCAGCTCTGGGTGAAGGACGACGGTCAGAATCCCACGGCGTCCCTGAAGGACCGGGCTTCTGCCATGGCCGTTGCAAAGGCCCGGGAGGCGGGAGCAAAGGTCATCGCCTGCTCCTCCACCGGCAACGCAGCCTCCTCTCTGGCAGGCAACGCCGCGGCGGCGGGCCTCAAGACCTACATTTTTGTGCCCTCCCGCGCTCCCAAGGGGAAGGTGGCCCAGCTGATGACCTTCGGCGCCACCGTCATCTCCGTTCAGGGCAGCTATGAGGAGACCTTTGAGCTCAGCAAGGCCGCCATCGACAAGTGGGGCTGGTACAACCGCAACGCCGCCATCAATCCCTACCTCTCCGAGGGCAAGAAAACCGTGGCCCTGGAGATCATGGAGCAGCTTTCCTGGCAGGTGCCGGACTACATCGCCATTTCCGTGGGCGACGGTTGCACCATTGCGGGCCTTTGGAAGGGCCTCAAGGATCTGTACGCCATCGGCTTCATCGATCATCTGCCCCGGCTGATCTCCGCCCAGGCGGAGGGATGCTGCCCCCTGAATCGGGCCATCGCCACCGGGGAGCCCTGGCATCCCATGGAGGAGAACACCCTGGCGGATTCCATCGCCGTGGGTGTGCCCCGCAACGCCGACAAGGCCCTCATGGCCATCCGGGAGTCCAATGGCCTGGTGGTGAATGTCTCCGACCAGGAGATCATGGATGCCCAGAAGCTCCTGGGCCGCACCTGCGGCGTCTTTGGTGAGCCCGCGGGTGTCACCGGCACGGCAGGCGTCAAGAAACTCTGTGAACAGGGCGTCATCGGCAAGAACGACACCGTGGTATCCGTGGTCACCGGCAACGGTCTCAAGGATGTGGCCAACGCCATCAAGGCCTGCGGGGAACCTATCTCCATCCCCAACGACATGGAGCTGCTGCTCAAGGCCTTTGCAGAGCGGAATATTGTGGTGGAATAATTCCTTTTTTGTTGCTTTTGCAACAGAGAATATGCGCATATTCTGATATTCTTTGGTCAGGATAACAAAAAACGGTCCTGAACCGAATTGAGGAGGAAATGAGTATGATCCGTTATTTCCGTTGTGACAAGTGCGGCAATCTGGTGGAGTCCGTCCATAGCTCCGGCGTACCGATGGTGTGCTGCGGTGAAAAGATGCGGGAACTGGTGCCTGGCAGTGTGGATGCCGCCGTGGAGAAGCATGTTCCTGTGGTGAGCGTGGAGGGCAGCGTCGTGCGGGTCCATGTGGGCTCCGTGACACATCCCATGACTGAAGAGCACCTCATTGAGTGGATCACCCTGGAGACCAACCGGGGCGTGCAGCGCAAGACTCTCTCCGCCGGCGAGGCGCCGGAGGCGGTGTTCGCTCTGGCAGAGGGAGAGCAGGCGGTGGCGGCTTACGCCTACTGCAACCTTCACGGACTGTGGAAGGCTGACTGCTGAGACGCAGCATCGGATTTTTGAGCATAAAAAGTGCCGGGACACGCAGTGTGTCCCGGCCTTTTTTTACAGGTAGGGGAGAAAGACAGAAAGCGGCGGGGCGCGGATATTCCGCGCCCCGCCGCTTATGATGCTGTCATCAGGCTGGGCGATCAGTCGTCCTGAGCCATCTTCAGGTACTTCTTGTACCGGGCCTTGACATCTTCGATCTCCTTGGCATAGAGAGCATCTGCTCTCTCGGGGAAGTTGTTCTTCAGAGAGGCGAAGCGGTTCTCACCCATCAGGAAGTCCATGAGCTTGGAGGTGTCGGGCTCGGGAGAATCCAGCTGGAAGGGATTCTTACCCTCGGCCACCCGGCGGGGATCATAGCGGTACAGGTGCCAGTAGCCGCACTCCACGGCCTTCTTCATCTCGTCCTGAGAGCAGCCCATGCCGGCCTTGATGTGCTGTTCCAGGCAGGGGCAGTAGCAGATGACGATGGAGGGGCCGGGATAGGACTCCGCCTCACGCAGGGCCTTCAGGGTCTGGGCCTGGTCATAGCCCATGGCCACCTGAGCCACATACACATAGCCGTAGTTCATGAGGATGGCGCCCAGGTCCTTCTTTGCCACCTGCTTGCCGCCGGCGGCGAACTTGGCCGTAGCGGAGGTGGGAGTGGCCTTGGAGGACTGTCCGCCGGTGTTGGAGTATACCTCAGTATCCAGGACCAGCAGGTTCACATCACGGTTCTGAGCCATAACGTGGTCGATACCGCCGAAGCCGATATCATAGGCCCAGCCGTCGCCGCCGATGGCCCAGATGGATTTCTTGGCCAGGAATTCCTTGTTCTCCAGGATGTACTTGACGTCCTCGGTCTGCTCGGCAGCTTCCAGAGCGGCGATCAGGGCGTCGGACACGGCGCGGGACTTCTCACCGTCGTTCCAGTTGGCGAGGTAATCCTCGATAGCGGCGGGAGCAATGCCGGCGTCCTTCATGCTCTCCAGGCGGATCAGCAGCTCCTTGCGGATGGCGTCCTGAGCGTGGAAGAAGCCGTAGGCAAACTCGGCATTGTCCTCAAACAGGGAGTGCTCCCAAGCGGGGCCGTGGCCCTGGCTGTCGCGGCAGTAGGGCAGGATGGGGGCGCCGCCGGAAATGGCGGAGGAGCAGCCTGCGGCGTTGCCGGCGTACATACGGTCGCCCACCATCTGGCTGAGGAGCTTGATGTAAGTGGTCTCAGCGCAGCCGGCGCAGGCGGCGGAGAACTGGAAGTAGGGCTTGGCGAACTGCATGTTCTTGACGGTCTTGTTGTTGATGACGTCCTTCTTCAGGTACTTGTCATTCATGGCAACTTCGTCGAAGTTCACCTGCTCGGGCTTCATCTCCTCGAAGGGAGTCATCACCAGAGCATCGGCAGTCTTCTCGTTCTTGTTGGCGGGGCAGGCGGTCAGGCACACGCCGCAGCCCAGGCAGTCATAGGGAGAGATCTGCATCCGGAAAGAGTAGGCGGGGGCGTCCTTGCCCAGGCCCTTGGCAGGCACGGTGACGAAGGAAGCGGGAACCTCGGCCTTCTCTTCCTCGGTCAGCAGCACGGGACGGATGGCAGCGTGGGGGCAGCACATGGCGCAGCGGTTGCACTGGATGCAGCTCTCAGCGTTCCACTTGGGTACCTTGGTGGCCACGCCGCGCTTGGAGAAGGCGGAAGTTCCGTTCTCCCAAGTGCCGTCCAGCACGCCGTGCTTCTTGAACACGGAGACAGGCAGCTTGTCGCCCTGCTGGCGGTCCATGGGCAGAACGATGTCGCGGACGAAAGCGGAGGCATTCTTGGGCTCGGCCACGGGGGTATCCTGGGCGTTGGCCCAGCTCTCCGGGATCTCCACCTTCACGGCGGCACTGATGCCGGCGTCTACGGCGGCGTTGTTCTTGTCCACGATGGACTGGCCGGCCTTCTTGAAGTAGGAGTTGTAGTTGTTCTTCTTCATGTCCTCCACGGCCATGTCCAGAGGAATGACCTTGGTCAGGGCGAAGAAGGCAGCCTGCAGGATGCTGTTGGTGCGGTTGGCGCCCAAGCCCACGGACACAGCCAGCTTGGAGGCGTCGATGATGTAGAACTGGGCGTGCTTGCGGGCCAGGTCACGCTTCATCTTGCCGGGCAGGCGGGTCTCCAGCTCCTCCACACTCCAGGGGCAGTTGAGCAGGTACGTGCCGCCTTCTTTGAGGTCCTCGGTGGTGTCGTACTTGTTCACATAAGTGGGGGCATGCACCGCCACGAAGTCTGCGGAGGACACCAGGTAGGTGGAGCGGATGGGATTGTCGCCGAAGCGCAGGTGGCTCTGGGTCAGGCCGCCGGACTTCATGGAGTCATAGGAGAAATACGCCTGGGCGTACTTGTTCCTTGGAGGAGAGGCCATAGCGGCCGCCCACCACCTGGATGTCGCCGCGGCCGGCCTGGTTCAGGGCGGTCACCACGTCCAGGTACACAGGCTCGCCCACGGAGCCGGTCTCCTTGGAGCGGTCCAGCACGGCGATCTTCTTGACGGTGGCGGGGATAGCGGCGGCGAAATGCTCCACGGAGAAGGGACGGTACAGGTGAATCTGCACCATACCAACCTTGCGGCCCTGGGCATTCAGGTAATCCACAGTCTCCTTCACAGCCTCGGAGGCGGAGCACATCACCACGATGACCTCTTCCGCGTCGGGAGCGCCGTAGTAGTTGAAGAGCTTATAGTCCCGGCCGGTGAGCTTGTTGATCTCGTCCATGTAGTGCTGGACCTTGGCGGGGATGGCGGCGGCCTTCTCGTTGGCGCCCTCCTTGCACTGGAAGTACACGTCGGGGTTGACGTTGTTGCCGCGGTTGGTGGGATGCTCAGGGTTCAGGGAATGGCGGCGGAAGTCCTGCAGGGCTTCATAGTCCACCAGGCCCCGCAGATCCTCATAGTCCAGAGCTTCGATGCGCTGCATCTCGTGAGAGGTGCGGAAACCGTCGAAGCAGTGCATGAACGCATACTTGCCGCTGATGGCGGACAGATGGGCAACGGCGCCCAGATCCATGGCCTCCTGGGGGGAGGAGGACATCAGCATGCCGTAACCGGTGGTACGGCAGGTCATAAAGTCGGTGTGGTCACCGAAGATGGAGTGGTGGTTGGAAGTCACCACGCGGGAGGCAATGTGCATGACGCTGGGGAGGAACTGGCCGCCCATGGCGTACATGGCAGGGATCATCAGCATCAGGCCCTGGGAGGACGTGAAGGTGGTGGTCAGAGCGCCTGCCTGCAAAGAGCCGTGGCAGGTACCGGCAGCGCCGGCCTCGGACTGCATCTGGATCACATCCACGGTAGAACCGAAGAGGTTCTTGCGGCCCTTGGCAGACCACTCGTCCACTTTCTCCGCCATGGGAGAAGAGGGCGTGATGGGATAGATCGCCGCCACTTCGGTAAACGCATAGGCTACATGCGCTGCAGCGGTGTTGCCGTCCATTACGACATATTTCTTTTTCATGTAATACCCCTCTCTGGTAAATATGAGCTTTCCCCAGCACCTTCTCGGACAGTCCCCGGCTTGCATGGAAGCAAGTGCCGGGGCCGTTTGTGACGCAGGAACGCTTTCACGGGGCATAGCAAAACCGCCGGAGTGAAAGACAGCGGCGGAAAGCCCTGGGCGTGAAAGCCCCTCATTCCATCTCCTCCTGCAAAGGAGCCGGAGAATCTTGCTCATTGCAGCAATCAATTAAACTATAAACCATAAATACATGCCTGTCAAAAGGTTTTGGGGGACTTTTTGTTCGCAATTAAGATAAAAAAGTGGGCGATTTCATTTTAAAAAAAGTGCAATTTTTCAGAAAAACGATTACATGAAAAAAACGGAAGCCTGAAAAACCGTGCCCGCCAAGGGCGGAGAAGGCAGGGGAGACTGCCCCGGGATCCGGCGGAAAAAACCGGAGTGGGGGAGCGGCACAGGCCGCTCCCCCACTCCAAAAGAAAGGGAGAAAATTCCGGTTAAGCCATCAGATAGCTGTACTTGTTCATAACGGTGAGGATGAAGACCTCAATGTCGGCGGGCAGGTCGTTCTTGCCGTCCAGATCCGCCTCAAAGACCTTGCCGTTCAGCCGGACCAGGACCTTGTGTCCGCCCAGAGGCAGGAAGCCGGAGTTGTTCACGCTCTCGTCGAAGCCCTCCCGAGTGTAGAACAGGGTGAACTTGTCACGGTAGGGAGCGGAATCGTAGGGGCAGAAGATGGCACAGTTGCCGCACTCGTTGCACATCCGGTCCACGTGGAGGATCTGATGGCGGCCATCCGGCAGCTCGATGACCACGTTGGCCCGGTTGGGGCACACGTCGGCGCAGACCTGGCACACCACGTTGCAGGTCAGGC
>PPYF01066656.1_pt1 | contig 10231 bp, 13 predicted proteins | sample 1559871 | NCBI WGS metagenome assembly PPYF01 (sample SAMN08240021, study PRJNA423297) | Human gut metagenome, whole genome shotgun sequencing project.
GGGTAGAGCTGGCCCCGCCCTTGCCCCAGGCTTTGCCCCCAGTCCCGCAGCAGCCCACACTGTTTACGCCCCTGAATATGGGCCAGGCGCATGAATCCCCCAAATAACGCATGGACGGCAGCCCCCTGGGAGGGGCTTGCGTGGAGCTGGGCTGACGCCGCCAAGGCGAAGCCCGTGCTTTTTGTGCCGTCCAAAGCCGCAGAGCGTGCCTATGAACGCATTTTGCGCGGCCTGGCTGGCCAGGTCACCCGCGTACTGACCAGTAACAGCCCGCAGGCTGCGGAAGCTTTACTGCGTGAGTATGCCGACGCCATCACGCCCTGGGCGCGCCAGAGCGCGGCCAACATGCTTGACGGCGTGGCGCGCGGCAATCTGGATCAGTTCCGGCGCATAGCCGGGCGCATGGGTCTGGACATGCGCATGTTCCTGCAGGGTGACCCCATCGGCCAAGCCGTGGCCGAGCGCATTGAGTCTAACACGACATTGATCAAAAGCCTGCCTCTGGAAGCGGCCATGCGCGCGGGTGCGCTGGCCCACGAGGGGCTGATCAGCGGCATGCGCGCCGAGGACATGGCGGCGGAGCTGGCCAGCATTGGCGGCACAACTATGAGCCGGGCGCGCTGTATTGCGTTGACCGAGGTAAGCAAGGCCAGCACGGCGCTGACCCAGGCGCGAGCCGGGTCAGTGGGCAGCGATGGTTATATTTGGCGCAGTGTGCGCGATGGGGCCACGCGCCCAAGCCACCGGGCTATGGAGGGCAAATATGTGCCCTGGGCGGAAAAACCCACCCTGGACGGCATGACTGGCCACGCCGGAGAATTTCCATATTGCCGCTGCTATCCGGAGCCTGTGATTCCCAAGGGCGACGGCAACTGCAAGACTTTTGCCGTAAGTCTGCCTACACAGGTGCAGGAAAAGGCCAGCGGCCAGCAGCGATTGTTCACGCAGTGGGAAAAGAGCCAGGGGGCCGAAGTTGTGCGCCATGTGCCGGGTGCGCCACTGTATAATGTTGGCAAGGCTATTGTGCCGCCCGGAAAAATTGCCGGGTACTCGCTCAACCCCGCCCACCCCACCGGCAGGGACAAGGCCCGAAAAATCAGGGCAGCCCTGGGCATGGGGCAGGAACATGCCACAGAATTTCAGGAAAAATTACTGGCCGGGCTGCAAACCGTCAAGGCCGACCGTGACGGAGTAAATCAGTTCGGTGAAGAAAAATTTACGGCCCGTGTCCCCATGCTTGGAGTCAATGGGCATACAGTTGCAGTCAAGAGCGTATGGATATATGAAAAGAAGGCAGGTGTGGTAAGTACAACCCCGCGCCTGGTCACAGCGTATATTCCCTAGCGGCATCTTGCTGAACGGAGCGCATCCATGAATGGCCTGCAAGAAAACGACGTCGTGCGTATTTTGACGCCTGTCTCCGGTGTGTCTGAAGTGCAGGGAAAGACCGTGTCTTTTCCCACAGGCACAGAAGGGACCGTTGTGCATATTTCCCACGGGGGCTGTATGGTGGAGATCGGCTGGAGCACGTCGGCCGTTACGTGTGATGGGCTGCTGGCCTCCCTGCACACCGATCAGGTGGAGGTTGTATGGAGCGCCGCAAAAAACGCCTCCTGAGCGCCGCAAGGCTGCCGTTCCGCACGCTGATACGGAAAAACGGCTTCCGCGTCCCGTAAACGGGCCGTAAACAGCTTAAAATTGACGCCATAGCGTATAGCTGTTCCTCGCAATACACGCAAAGGCACCCTGAACAGTTTCAGGGTGCCTTTTTTTTTGCCTCCTGCGCATAGTCTGTCTATGCGTATCTATACCACCGCAAAACTCTCCGACCACATGGAGCAGACGCCGGAAGGCTACCTGCTCTGTCTTGGCGCTGCCCTGGCCCGCACTGGAACCATGCAATACCTCCCCGAAGAGGTTGATGCCGCAGTTGTTGACGGTTTTGACGGCGACCAGGTGCTTATCTACCGCGACGCGGATGAAGTCTTTTCCCCCGCGACTCTGGCCAGCTTTGAAGGCAAACCCCTGACAATGGACCACCCTGAAGAAGATGTGGCCCCGGAAAACTGGTCCGCGCTGGCACGCGGCATCGTTTTGAACGTACGGCGCGGCGATGGTGCGGCCAGTGATCTGATGCTGGGCGACATCCTGATTATGGATGCGGAGGCCATTGAGGCCGTGCAAGGCGGCTTACGCGAGCTGTCTTGCGGGTATGATGCGGGCTTTAAAGTTATCCGCCCCGGCGTAGGTCGGCAGATCAACATCAGGGGCAATCATGTGGCGCTTGTAGACCACGCGCGGGGCGGGCCGCGCCTGAAAATCAAAGACAAAAGGGAGACCCCTATGAAGAAGGACAAAAAGTCTAGCTGGATGGATAGCTTGCGTAAATTGCTGAAAGACGCCGAAGCGGAAGAAAACAAGGCCGCGCAGGATGACGAGCAGCCCATTGGCGATGACGAGCAGCCTGTGACGACCACCGATGACGACGTGGCCGCCAGCCTTGAAGAAATCAAGCTGTTGCTGCGCACCATCGTTGAAGGGATCAAGCCGCAGCAGGCGGATGAAGAAACCTCCCTGGGCGATGACGACACCCCCCTGGACGAGGAAGAATCCACCAAAAACAGCGACACGCAGGAAGACGAAGAAACGCCGCAGGGCAAGACCAATGACCGCAAGCCCCGCCGCCTGGCGGATGCCGACACGGTACGCCGCGCGCAGCGCATGGGACTCTCTGGTTGCCGGGTGGGTGACAGCGGCGATGCCGTGCGCCGTGGTGCGCTGTCTCTGGCCTGCCGCGATGCGGACACCAGGCGTATTGTTGAGGGTATCCTGGGCGACACGCCGCTGTCCCGCGCGCGGCCTGACAACGTGCGCGCGGCCTTCATGGCCGTCTCGGCTCTGGCAGGTGACGCCAACAACCGCCGCACCACAGACAGCCTGACCCGTTCCGGCTCCGGTTCCGGCAAAGGCAGGGCGGTAACTCCTGCAGACATCAACAAGCTTAATGCCGATTTTTATAAGGGAGGCAAATAATGGGCGCTATTCTTAACCGCATGCCCACCGGATTCCCCGGTGATGTAAGCCGCAAGGCCGACGCAACTATTGAGGCGGGCCTTATGGCTGCCACCGTGCCCTACGGCGCGCCTGTGACTCTGGATGATGACGGCAAACTTGCGCCTCTGGCTGACGGTGATACCGTTTACGGCTTTATGGTTCGCCCTTATCCCACGCAGATGACTGCCGCCGAGGCCGGCAGCATTCAGGATGTGATGCGGCGCGGCTATATGACCATAACCCTTGCCCAGGGCACTGCGGTCAAAGGTGGTCAGGTCTATGCGCGACACACCGCAGACGCTGGCAAGGCTGTGGGTGACATTGAGGCCGCGGCCGATGCGGGCAAAAACGTGGCCGTGCCGGGTTGCATTTTTATGGGCGAGGCCGACGGCAGCGGCAACGTCGAAATTTCATTCAATCTGTAGGAGCGATAGCGACTATGTTTACTCTTGACGGTAAAACCATCCGCGATGCCGGGGCCTTCCTTGTTGGTGAACTCGAGCGCCTTGACCCGGAGTTGCACGCACCCCTTGTTTCCGTTACCTGGGGCCGCGACATTGATCTGCGCGAAGACGTGACCCTGGGCGACGAGGTGAGCAGTTTTACAAACTCGTCCTTTGCTGCTGCTGGCGGCATCTACGCCAACGGCATCAACTGGATTGGCAAAGACAGTAACGCCATCCCCGGTATTGCCGTGAGTATCGACAAAACCAGCAAGCCCCTGCGCCTGTGGGGTCAGGAAATCGGCTTTACGGTGCAGGAACTGGCCGCCGCCCAGCGGGTGGGCCGTCCCATTGACCAGCAGAAGTTTGACGGACTGAAGTTGAAACATCAGATGGACATTGACCAGGTCGTATACCTTGGGGATGACGCAGTAGGGGCCACGGGCCTGTGCAATAACCCCGGCATTACACCCATGAATATAACAAAAACCTGGACCACGGCCACGCCCACGGAAATTTTGCAGGACATTAACGGCCTGCTGGAAACAGCCTGGGCGCAGAGCGGCTATGCTGTTCTGCCCGACCGCTTGCTGTTGCCGCCCACAGCCATGACCAGGCTGACCCAGCCCATGACCGAAGCGGGCAGTCAGAGTGTCCTGCAGTACGTGCGTGAACAGTGCCTGTGCAATACCGTCAATGCCCGTCTGCTGGAAATAGCTCCGGTCAAGCACCTGGTGGGCGCAGGCGCAGGCAAGAAAAACCGCATGGTTGCCTACACCAAAAACAGGCAGTTTGTGCGTTACCCTCTCGTGCCCCTGCAGCATACTCCTGTTGAATATCGCGGGCTGTACCAGATCACCACGTACTACGCGGCCTTGGGTGAAATGGAATTTGTTTACCCTGAAACCGTGGCCTACGCGGACGGCATATAGCAATGGACGTTGCGGCCTTTCGTGAATTCTTTCCGCAGTTCACTGCGGATCTGGTGCCGGACGCGCGTGTGCAGTTTTACCTCACCGTGGCGGGCAAGCTGTTGCCCGCCACGCGGTGGGACGATCTGCTTGACCAGGGCGTGAGCCTGTATGTTGCGCACCAACTCACGCTGGAGCTTGAAGCCCGTAAGGCCAAAGACGGCACTGGCGGCATTGATGCGGCAGCCGGGGCCGTAACGTCTGAAACCAAGGCCGTGGGCAGCATGTCTCACGCGGTCACGCGGGCCGGGGCTTCTGGCCAGGGCAGCGCCCTGATTAACGCCGGGCAATATAACAGCACTGTTTACGGCCAGCAGTTGTGGCAGCTCATGCAGATTGTAGGCGCTGGAGGCATGGTTGTATGAAGCCTGCCCTCAGCGTCAAACAGGTAGCCGACATGACCGGCAAAATCCGCAGAGCGATCGAGGCCCTGACGGAAAAGGACGTGTTCATCGGCGTTCCAGCGGAGAACAATCGGCCCCATGCGGGGGAAAACGCTGCACCGCGCGAGGGCGGCATCAATAATGCCGAACTGTCTTACATGCACGAATACGGCGCTCCGGCAGCGGGCATACCTGCCCGGCCTCACCTTCTACCGGGGGTGGAAGATATCAGGGCGGAAGCGGCAAGTTTGCTCAAAGGGGCGGCAAAACAGGCTCTGGAAGGCAATGAAGCCGCCATTGAACCCACATTGAACAAGATCGGCCTGCTTGGCCAGAACGCCGTGCGGGCCAAATTTACGGACAATGACTGGCCGCCGCTGCAAGACGCCACTCTGGACTATGCCGCGCCCAAGAAGGACGCGGAAGGCAAGGTGCTGACTGACAAAAAAGGCAACGTCAAACGGGGCAAATCCCGCCGGGAGGAAGGCAAGCTCAACCCCCTGCTGGACACCGCACAACTCATGAAAAGCCATACCTACGTCATACGCAAAAAGGGCAAGAGCTTTGTTACGCCGGGAGGCAAAGCATGATGGACATATCGTTTTTGCTGGATGATCCGGCCTTTAACGTACCGTTTACGGCAGTACGCCGGGCGGAAACCGTAAACGACAGGGGCCGGGCCGAATTTGTTGAAGAGCACACGGGCATGACAGGCGTTGTGCAGCCTGCCACTGCCCGCGAGTTGGAGCGCCTGCCCGAAGGCGAGCGCGACAAGGAAACGCTGACCATCTACACGCGGCAGCCTTTGCGCGTGGGCAGCGTGGCCGACGGTACGGCTACCGACTGTGTGCTGTACGGCGGTGCAAGGTATTTTGTGGCTGCTGTTGAAACCTGGCCAGGCTACACCCGCGCCTTGGTGCAGAAGGAGCCGGATCATGCAGGGTGATGCCGCCACGCCGCCCGGCGACAGTCTGCGGGCTGGCTGGCTGCGCCCTGCCCCAGGGCCGGAAGCGCAGGTTGAAGAAGATGCGTTGCAGGCGCTTGTGTGTGGCCTGACAGGCTTGCCCGGTCCTCTGGCGCGCCCACGTTGGCAGCCAAACCCGCCCAAGGTTCCGGGACCGGAAATTAACTGGTGCGCCTTTGGCGTGATTAATGGCGGCGCACCAGGCGGCACGGCTTGGCACGAAGACGGCGAGACACGCCTTGAAGTGCATGAGCGCCTGATTGTCATGTTCAGCTTTTACGGCCCTGGGGCCTGCGGCAATGCCAAAGCCCTGCGCAATGGCCTCTTCATCGAGCAGAACCGCGCCATGCTCCGCAGCCTGGCCAACATGGCCTTTGTGAATGCCGGTGACATCATACCCGCGCCGGAACTGGTGGGCGGGAAATGGATACGCCGCCAGGACATACAGATCACCCTGACGCGCGGCCCGGAAATGGTTGATGAGAAGCCAGGGGACGAGGGCCGCACGGACATTAAAGATTTGGACAGTGTACAAGCATGCGGCCTGTGTGGCCGCTCCCGTTAGGAGGATATATGTCTACGAAAGCTCTTGCTGTTGACCGCGTAGTCAACGTTACAATCAATCTGCAGCCCCTGGCTGCCAGCCGCCGCAACTTTGGCGTGCTGCTTATCGTCGGGCCGTCCGACGTGATCCCGCCCAGCGAGCGCATCCGCAGCTATACAAATATTGACGGCGTTGCGGCGGATTTTGGCCTTGAAGCGCCGGAGTACCTTGCGGCGGAACTGTTTTTCAGCCAGAGCCCGCGCCCGGCCATATTGCATATCGGCCGCTGGCTCAAGGCCCCTGCCAGCGCCATGTTGCGCGGCGGCATTCTCACTGCTGAAGAAGCGGCGCTCGTGCAATGGACGGGCATTGAAGACGGCAGCCTGGCGCTGCATGTTGCTGGTGATACGCACGACATCGCCGGTCTGGATTTTTCGGAGGTGACAAACCTCAACGCCGTGGCGTCTGCCATCACTGCCAAGGCTGCCGCCTATGGCGTGGGCTGCGCGTGGGACGGCGAGCGGTTTACGCTGACAACCACGGCCACGGGGCCGGGCGCTACGCTCACGTACTGCACGGACGCCGCCAGCGGCATACCCATTGCCGCCGCCCTCAAGCTGACTGCAGAGACGGCCCTGGCTCCGCAAGACGGGCTGGCCGCAGAAACCATCAAGCAATGCGTTGTTGAGCTGGCTGACCGTGGAGACTGGTACGGCCTGGCCATTGCCGACGCCAGCCTGACCGTTGATGACCACCTGACCGTTGCTCAATACGTTCAGGCCAGCGCCAAAAGCCGCATTTATGCCGCCACCATCACGGACACCCGCGTGCTTGACGCCGCATTCACGGATGACCTGGCCAGCCGTGGCAAGGCGCTTAAATTGTCGCGCCTGTTCTGTTGCTACAGCACCAATAAATATGCCGCTGTCAGCGCTGTTGGTCGGGCATTCACGGTCAATTTTTCGGCCAACCGCAGCACCATCACGCTCAAATTCAAGCAGTTGCCGAGTGTTGAAGCCGAAGGTCTTACGGAAAGCCAGGCCAATGCCCTGGCTGCCAAACGCTGCAACGTGCTTGCAAAGTATAACAACGATACGGCCATTTTGCAGGAAGGCGTCATGAGCGGCGATGCCTGGTTTGATGAAATCCACGGCACTGACTGGCTGCAGAACGCCGTACAGACCGAACTGTGGAACCTGCTCTACCAGAGCAAGACCAAGATACCGCAGACAAACAGCGGCGTGCATCAGCTCATCACCTGCATTGAAAACGTGCTGGACCAGGCCGTAAACAATGGCCTGGTGGCTCCCGGCACCTGGAACGGCGACGGCTTCGGCCAACTTGAACGCGGGGACTATCTGCCCAAGGGCTACTATGTGTATTCCGAACCCATTGAGCTGCAGGCGCAGAGTGAGCGTGAAAAGCGCGTTGCCCCGCCTATCCAGTGCGCCATCAAGCTTGCCGGGGCTATCCACAGCGTTGATGTTGCTATTAACGTAAACCGCTAGGCGGGTAATTATGAGTTTTGCATATTCTTTTCTTGACGTACATGCGGCCATCAGCGGGCCGGGGGGCAACTTCCCCTTGTCCGGTGACCGGGCTGGTATTGCCCAGGAGGGGGTGACTATCGCCGCCACTGGCGACAAAAACGCCATGACCATTGGCGCTGACGGGGCTGTAATGCACAGCCTGATTGCTGATGCCTCCGGCACTGTTACCGTGAACCTGCTGCGCACAAGCCAGGTCAATCGGCTGCTTCAGCAGTTGTATAACTATCAAGCTCAATCCAGCGCCAACTGGGGCCGCAACACGATCACTGTGCGTGATGTGGCGCGTGGCGATACTGTCACCTGCTCGTATGTGGCTTTTGCCAAAGCGCCGGACAAGGTGTTCGCCCAGGAGGGCGGCACGCTGCAGTGGACGTTCCACGCGGGCAAGATTGAAGGGCAGATCGGCAGTGGTACGCCGGAACTTGAATAATAAAAGGAATGGCCATGAAAGAAGTTGAAATACAGGGCACGGCTTACAAAATCGGTAAGCTCAACGCCTTTGCGCAGATGTACGTGCTTAAGCGCGCAGCGCCCGTGCTGGGCAAGCTGCAAAGTGTTTTTGAAAGTGCTGGCGGTGACGATGCAAAACTGGCCGACGTGCTTGAACCTTTGTGTGCGGTCATTGGCGAGCTGCCGGATGAAAATTTGGAATATGTATGCAACGCCGCCCTGGATGTGGTGAGCATAAAGCAGTCTGGTGGTGGTTGGGCTCCCATGCGCGTAAACGGCCAACTCATGTTCCCGGATCTGGATCTTCTGACCCTGCTGTCGCTCACGGTGCATACCATCAGCGCCAACCTTTCTGGTTTTTTTCGCGCCCTCCCGGCGTTCACGCAAGCGCCGGGACAGGAAACGAAGACGACATAAGCGTTGACTGGCTGAGTATGCCGGATGGCGAGGACTGGCTGTTACGGCCAGTTGTGCGGGGCATGTGCAGGTATGAGAGTTTGAAAGACGGCACGCTGGATCTGGCCGACCTGGCCATTATGAATGACGCCTTGAATGTGCAAGACGAAAACGAGCGCCGCTACCTGCGGGCGCTAAAAGGATAAAGATAAATAATGGCCGCTGTTACAATTGCCGAATTTTTGGCCTCTGTGGGCTTTAAGGCTGATGAAGGCAGCCTCAAAAGCGCCCTGGCCAAGGTAGCGGGCTTTGGTGCGGCTATCTCTATTGCTGCTGGTGCGGCCTTTGCGGGCATCATGCGCATTGCCGAGGGCGAGGTTGCCCTGGCTAAACAGGCGGACAGCCTGGGCGTGCCGATCCAGAAGCTTGAAGAGTTGGGTTATGTGGCGGAACAGACCGGGGCCAGCGCCGACACTGTAGCCGCTGCCCTGGGCGGTCTGAAAGACAAGTACCCGCACATTAAAGACACCAGCGTGCTGCTTGAGCGCGTTGGTGAACGCATGCGGGGCATGAACGACCAGGCCGCAAAACTGTACGCCAAGCGTATGGGCATTGATCCCACCTTAGTGCCTATGCTTACCATGGACGTCAGCGCCCTTAAAGACGAATTTGCGTCCATGTACGCTGTGGCCGGGCGCGATGCGCGGCAGGCTGCAGAAGACAGCAAGGCATTTATGGGCGAGCTTGGCAAGCTCAAGACCATGAGCGCATTACTTGTCAAGTCGGTAAGTGGCGCATTTTTGGGCAAACTGCGCGGTGATATTGAGCATCTGCGCCGCGTGGTCATGGAAAACTTCGGCAAGATCAAGCGCATGTTTGAAGTTATCATTGCCGTTGTGTTGCGTGTGGGCGGTGCCGTGGGGGCTTTTGTGCGCCGCGTGGTCACCTGGGCCGCCGCCCTGGTGGGCTGGTACGACAAGCTTGACGATGGGCAAAAAAAGCTGGTGCAAGGCATTGTGCTGTTTATTGCCGCCTGGAAGTTGCTTAACGCGGGCTTTCTGGCAACGCCCCTGGGCATGGTTGTGGCCGGACTGGCAGCAGTTGTTGGGTGTATTGACGACTATCTTACGTACATGGAAGGTGGTGAAAGCTACTTCGATTGGGGACCGTGGGCGGCAAGCATTGAAGGTGTGCGCCGGGCCGTGAGTGCGGCCATAGACAAGGTTGTTACGTTCTGCCGTGAAAATGAAAAACTGTTTACGTCCCTTGCCTGGGGCGTTGGAATAAGCCTGGCAATCAAAGCCGTGCTGCTGACGCTGACAGGCATCATTGGCGGTGTTGCTGGCGCTTTCAGGCTGCTGTTCGGTATTTTGCGGGCCAACCCCCTTGGTATAATTCTCACGCTGGCCGCCCTGGTTATTGAATACTGGGAGCCTATCAAGGAGTTTTTCGCGCATTTATGGGACGGTGTTGCCG
>PPYF01188626.1_pt1 | contig 10231 bp, 3 predicted proteins | sample 1559871 | NCBI WGS metagenome assembly PPYF01 (sample SAMN08240021, study PRJNA423297) | Human gut metagenome, whole genome shotgun sequencing project.
GATAAACCCCGGCAACAATCATCGCCACGCCGGAAAACTGCTGGAGCCAGGCGGTAAAGTTCACCGCAAAGGTCGAGAGCGTTTTAACCCGTAACTCTTTTTTGCTTAGCGTCACCAGCGTGCTTTCCCACATAAACTGGCGCTCGCTTTGCGCGTTATTCACCTTCATGGCGTCCAGCCCGCCAAGAGTTTCAATCAGCACCGCCTGACGTTCTGAGGCGAGGCGCATCGTCTCTTTTATCGTGTCGTTGAGCGGCTTCTGAATCGCCCAACTCACCACCAGTGCCACCGGGAAGGCCACCAGTGGGATAAACACCAGCGGGCCGCCGATAATGGCGATCACCAGCAGCATCAGCAAGGTGAACGGAATATCGATAAGCGTCGCCATGGTGAGCGAAGAGAGAAAATCACGCAGCGACTGGATTTCATGAATATTCTGCGCAAAGCTCCCCAACCGCGCCGGACGCGCTTTCATCGCCACGCCGGTAATGCGCTCGAAGATGGAGGCCGAAACAATCATATCGGTCTTTTTGCCCGCAATATCGAGGCAGCGGGTACGCAGCGTTTTCAGCAGCAGATCAAACAGAAAGGCAACGGTTATCCCTATCGCCAGTACCCATAACGTGGCAGTGGCCTGGTTGGGCACCACGCGGTCATAGACGTTCATCACGAACAGTGGCGTACACAGCGCGATAAGGTTAATCAGGAAGCTGGCAACGATGGCATCAACGTAGAGAAAGCGCGATAGCTTCAGCGTGTCGCGAAACCAGGTCCGCGTGCGCGGCAGCAGCGAGGATTTGGTGCGTTCGCTTTGATGGATGGGCTGAATAAACAGCGCCGTACCGGAGTACTCTTGCGCCAGCGCGGCTGGGTCGACCAATATTTCCCCGCCGCCGACCTCTCCGGTCTGCACCCGGGCCTGCCCTTGTTCATTCCAGCCAAAGAGTACGGCAGTGCGATGACTCTCCAGTACCAGTACGGCGGGCAGTGAGAGCGCGGTGATATCCTTGAGCTCACGCTTGAGCATTCGCACGCGCAGCCCGGCGCGCGCGGCAGCGCGCGGAAAAACGTCTAGGGTCAGTTGGTTATTGTTAAGCGGTAGGCCTGCGGTCAGCGAAACGCGGGTGGCCGCTTTGCCATAGTGCGAACAGACCGCCAGCAGACTATCGAGCAGCGCGTCGTCCTGAAGCTCGCGCTGATCGACTTTCATCTCTTTTTGCCATTCTACTGCGTCATTGCCACCTGCAGCCGGGGAATGTTGTGCCATATGTTATATCCTTAATAACAGACCCGAATCATAAGTTCATCCTGAATACCGGGTAATTGCGACTGAAGCACAAGCGTGTCAGAAATTTAAATTAGCACAGTCAAATATGACATTCATTAATAATGAGAATTTATAATGCTTTATAATTAGGCATAATAGAAATACCGTAGAATACAATAAAGTAATCACTCGTTTATTTTTGTAAATTTAAATTTAGCACATTCAAAATAATAAAAAGCACCCTGCCGGTAAGGCAGGGTGCGGTTCAGGGTTAAACCAAGGTATCTGGCTTAGCAATCAAACTGTCTATGTCTGTGGAAGTACAATTTTCAACGGTAATCTGCACCTCGGTGGCGTTACCTCCATGGTGCAGACCTCCGGTATTAATAGTAATTATCGTATCCCCGCCTTTATCAGATATATTGACGAAATCAGAGAAATTACCCTTAATCCCTTCAAGCAGCTCGGTTAAATCGATTTTATCCTCATGAATATTAAAGTCTTTAATAACATCCTTGCCGTAATCACCCTGTTGCCATTTGAAGGTATCATGGCCTTCCCCACCATAAAGCGTGTTATTCCCTTTACCGCCAATCAGGATGTCATCCCCCGCGCCGCCATACAGTTTATCGTTGCCATTACCACCATAGAGAATATCGTTTCCATCGCCGCCATTGAGTTTATCGTTGCCCGCGCCGCCATAAATAATGTCGTTACCGGCACCACCGGAGATGTCGTCGTTACCCCCATAGCCATAGATGATGTCATCACCATCAGTGCCAACAAGCGTGTTGTTACCAGAATTGCCATGGATCGTTTCACCCGGTACCGGGGTCGGCTCGTTTTCATCAGACGTCGGATCGCTCGCGCCTCCCGTAGGTTCGCTTCCTCCAGGGATTATTGGCGTATCAGGTCCGTCACCGCTCTCACCCGCTCCCTCATTGCCTGAACTGCCGCTTTCGGCCGTCTGGCGCGGAATAACGGAGAATATTCCGTCGGTTACATCACCATCACCGTCGATGGCTTTGAATCCGAAATCAATCTGTTTATCATCACCGACTCCAGGCTGCTGCATATCCTGGTACTGGTAAAACTCCCACTTACCGGTTTCAGGGGTAAACTCCAGACGGAACACTAGATTACCGTTTGAATCGTAGCCAAGAGCCGTGTTGCCAGATTCAGAGAAGGTTGTCGTAATTTCCAGACCTGCGCTGGTACGTAGTTCGCCTTCAACGCCTCCCTTGTCCAGGGCCAGGCTATATTTGCCGTCTGCCCCCCAGTCGATATCGAGCGTACCCTCAGCATAGCCGATTGGCATATCCGTGTTCGGTCCAATGAATGTGACACCTTTCACCGTAAAGTCACTGTTATCCTCCTTAGATCGCTCAAAGTTATCCGTTGCCTTAACGATCATCTTATCGAAACCGCCTTCCTGGACACTGAAGTTCTTGGCATAGTTACCGCTTTTATCGTCGGAGCTAAACTCCTGCGTCGCAATCAGCTTGCCGTCACGATAAAACTCAACGATCCCGCTCTCGAGTTCACCACCGTACATTTTTTCGAATTCAATGGTCACGCCATAGGCGACTGAGCCCACGTCCAGCGTGAAAATCAGCTCTTCAGAAGCGCCATTTTCACCATCAAAAACGCGGTAATCGATCTCGTTAGCAATGTTGTGATAAGGGCCTTCCTTGCTTTTTACCCCCAACCCACTATCGGTTCGGTCGACTTCGGCCTCGATTAATTTTGAATCTGTTTTAGAGGTGAACCCGTTGGCCGTCACGGTAAATCCATGACCCTGAGCGTCCGTGTAGCGAAGACTGGTTTCAGAAGTGGCCTTCCCACCAAGGTCAAATTTGCCGAGGAGAACATCAGGGATGCCCTCACTGCTGACTTGACCTACCGATGGCGCACTCAACACGGGAACGTCATCGACAATGGTTATCTCAAGTGAGCCTGTTGAGGTGGCTTTACCATCAGCTACGGTGATTGCCAGATCAAACTTCACATCATCCGTACCCTGCTCCGGGTGATCGATTGGCCCTTTAAGTTCGACCTTGTAGGACCATTCGCCTCGATCGGTCCCTTCTGGCGAAGTGAGCTGGACTTCAACAATGGATTTATAGGTTCCATCTTCGGTAGAGCCAGTGTAGCCAACGAGCTTGTTGCCTTCCGCATCCCATGCCCATTCTACTTTCGCACCACCGGAGGTTAGCGCTTCGCTCGGGCCACCCAGCGAAACGGTCAACTGATCACTAGTATCAATGTCATCGATGGTAAACGTACCCGTTGCCCCATCAGGGATATGACTCTCGGATAATTCCTCGCTGCTCGTCACCTCGATAGTCGGTGTATCGTTGGTGCCTTTGATGGTTATCGTCACGGGCTGCGTATCCGTCGCACCATGGCTGTCTTTCACCGTCACCCAGTAGGTGATTTTCGCTTCCTGACCCTCTGCCAGCGACTGCGTTAAGTCGTTGCTGATTTCATAGTTCCAGCTCTTCCCGTCATCGGACACGGTGAAGGTTCCCTGGCTTAACAGCCCAAGCTGAGCTTCCGTCAGTTCGGTGTTCTCACCCGCCGTTACGCTTGTTAAGCCGCTGGTGTAGCTGTGGGAATCTGCAGTATCGACATCGCTCGTACTCAGCACCCCACTCGTTGCCAGCAACTCTGGCGTCGGTGCCGTTCCGGTCACAATCCCATTATCTTCCTGTAGCACCTCGCCACCGGTGGCGCTCAACTCCGGCGCATCATTACGCCCGGTAATCGTGATCGTCACCGTGTGTTCAGTGCCGTCGGCGCTTTTTACCACGAAGGTTTCAATTTTCGTTTCGCCTTCGGCGAGATACTGCACATCGGCGTTATTGACCTCATAGCGCCATGAGCCATCTCTGGCGAGGATCAAGTGACCCAGCGCACCATCGCTGGCTTTGACGGAATTCGTGATAAACCAGGACTGTGCTTCATCGGGATCGTGAATTGATAAACGGCCGCTGTCGGCAAGTGTTGGATCGCTATCGTCTTCGACAACGGAACCTGTATCGTCGCCGCCGATGATGGCGGGGTTATTAAGATCAACGGCATTGGTGCCGAACAGTGAGGTATCTTCTTCCACGCGGTCAGGACGCCCGCTGCCCAGCCCATCGGTGGGATAGCCCGCGTTAGGGTCAAGGATTTGTCCGGTCAGTTCCAGCATCACGAAGGAGTGTCGTCCTCCCTCGCCTGCTTCGCCCTGCGCATCGGTGATAATCGGATTCCCTGCGGCGGTTGCTTCCAGTATTTGCGTTGGGTCAGCGCCCTCGGTAATGGCCTGCTGCACGGCAGCAACGTCCTGGGTTGCTGTCGCATCAGCCGTCGCGGTTGCTGCGCCGCTGCCGCCCCACTGGCTCATACGCCCCAGATCCAGATTTTTGCCATCCGGCAAGGTGACGGTCACCGCCCCCTGCTCGGTCACGACCTGCTCGCCGCGCATAACCTGCTCACCTTCCATTGCCTGGCGTCGGCTGCCGTCCGCCGCTTCAATCCACGCCTGGCCCATCATGACTTTGATCGTTCCAATTACCGTTGGCATAGCATCTCTCCCTGGTTCGCAAATACCGGAGCGTTTCACAAAACGCTCCAATTAAACTCGTTAGGTAAAAACTGAACTTCTATCCTTATTCATTGAGGCATTGAATTAACACCCACTTTCACCCATTAGCAAAATATATTCATTAATAATCGCATTAGTAATAATAACATTTGGTGATTTTTGTAAAACAAGCCATATATTGAGTGATTGGAATACGTATCTTTCAGTCAATAGCGTGATCCGTCACTCATATGACAAAAGTAATCACAAATATTCCATCACACTTAAAACAAAAAATAACTCATTAAAATCAATAAATTAAACAAATAAAATCCAATGTGAAAACGTTAAAAAACACTCACTTAAATATTTCTAAAGATAACTTATAAATATCACCAAGGAATAAAACAAAAACCAATTAAATATTACTTATTATTCCATTGCTTTTGCTCTAAACGGTAGGTATTAACTATTCATAAACCTTTCTTACCAAATCGATAAATCAATGACCTGCGCTTATTCCAGATACCAACACAGGATTATCGTATGGAGAATCAATTATTTTTTCTGATGCATTGCCGTCGTGGAACGGAGAACAATGCCCTGCGAAGCAGGGTCTCCTGAGCAGAACGGCTTATGATTAGGTCTGGCTGGTATACGCGCAGCATACGGCCCTGCCGTCCTTCAATTACGCAATGCAACAAAGGGTAAGATGACAAGAGTGCAGATCTGTGAACATCAACACAAAACACTACTCTTATGGATTTTATCAACACAAAACAAAAGAAACCGATTTCATATACCAAACTAACACCTAAAAAATAGACCAAAAGCCACAGTTAATTAAATGTTAATTATGACAATAAATTGTTGCTGATATTTTTAACATTAATAACTAATACGTATCTTTCAGAACAATTATGGAAAAAAAGTGTGACCCCAGGCATTCTTTAATAAGGATAATGCTTCATTTAAAATTTAATTTGATAAATTACACATTAAATTTAATCCATTTTCTGGCCGTTAATTACTCGATAATTGCTTGAAAGATCGCCAAATGGCGATTATTAACAACGTCAAAAAATAGTCACCGTTATCGGCATAAAATATTTTTATCCCCCCATTATTTTTTGATAAAAGTCAGATGAAAGCGTCATATATAAAACATAACATATTGATATTAAATGATTTTTAAGAAAATGCATAGCGTGCAATAATTCACCAAAAGGCAATTTGTGAGTACTCGCACAAATCCCCAGTCAATTAATTTGTTACACTTCTTCCCGTCAACGAGGCAATTAACACGGATCGTTATGAACACATTAAATCTCCCAAAAATACAAAATCTGGTGGTTTTTCAGGAGGTGATCCGGAGTGGCTCTATCGGCTCAGCGGCAAAAGAATTAGGATTAACGCAGCCCGCGGTCAGTAAAATCATTAGCGATATTGAAGCTTACTTTGGCGCAGAGGTCATCGTCAGAAAAAATACCGGCGTAACGTTGACTCATCCGGGCCAGGTACTGCTGACCTGGTCTGAGTCCATCACCCGTGAGATGACGAACATGGTGAATGAGATGAACAGCATGATGGACGATGCCGCCATCGATGTCTCCTTCGGTTTCCCTTCGCTGATTGGCTTCACCTTTATGTCTGACATGATTCAGAAGTTTAAAGAGGTGTTCCCGAAGGTACAGATCTCGATGTTCGAAGCGCAGCTCTCCTCGTTCCTGCCTGCGCTGCGCGATGGTCGTCTGGATTTCGCCATCGGCACGTTGAGCGACGAGATGAAGCTACAGGACCTGCACGTCGAACCGCTGTTTGAATCAGAGTTTGTCGTCGTGGCCAATAAGTCCCGAACGTGCGCCGGCAATACCCCACTGGAATCACTGAAAGAGGCGCAGTGGGTATTGCCGCAAACCAATATGGGTTACTACAGTGAGCTACTTATTACGCTACAGCGAAACGGCATCAGTATTGAAAACATTGTTAAAACGGACTCCGTTGTCACCATTTATAATCTTGTTCTCAATGCCGATTTCCTGACGGTTATTCCCTGCGATATGACCGCGCCTTTTGGTTCCGACCAGTTTATTACGCTCGAGGTTGAAGAAACATTACCCATTGCGCGCTATGCCGCAATATGGTCAAAGAATTACCGGATTAAAAAAGCCGCATCAATTCTGGTGCAATTAGCGAAGGAATACTCAGCCTGTAATGGACGCAGGCGAAAGCAAATAATAAATTCAAAATAAGCCAGTAATTTTAAATATCTAATACCTATACCGCCGATCGTCATATCGGTCAGCGGTGACGAATATCTATTACCCTAACACTCTGGTTATGAGGTTATCATGCATATTACATACGATCTCCCGGTAGCTATTGAAGATATTATTGAAGCCAAAAAGCGCCTCTCGGGGAAAATTTATAAGACCGGCATGCCTCGCTCTAATTACTTTAGCGAACAGTGCAAAGGCGACATTTTCCTTAAATTTGAAAACATGCAGCGTACCGGTTCATTTAAAATTCGCGGTGCCTTTAATAAGCTGAGTTCCCTGACCGAAGCCGAAAGACGTAAGGGCGTTGTCGCCTGCTCTGCGGGTAACCATGCCCAGGGCGTTTCGCTCTCCTGCGCGATGCTCGGTATTGATGGCAAAGTGGTGATGCCAAAAGGCGCGCCGAAGTCTAAAGTCGCCGCCACCTGCGATTACTCGGCTGAAGTGGTGCTGCACGGCGATAACTTCAACGATACCATCGCTAAGGTTAGCGAAATTGTCGAAATGGAAGGCCGCATTTTTATCCCGCCGTACGATGACCCAAAAGTCATTGCCGGGCAAGGCACCATTGGTCTGGAGATTCTCGAAGACCTGTATGACGTGGATAATGTAATTGTACCTATCGGCGGCGGCGGTTTAATTGCCGGTATTGCTATCGCCATTAAATCAATTAACCCTACCATTAAAGTGATTGGCGTACAGTCAGAAAACGTTCACGGTATGGCCGCCTCTTATTATGCCGGAAATATAACCACGCACCGAACGACCGGCACCCTGGCGGATGGCTGTGACGTTTCCCGCCCGGGTAATTTAACCTACGAAATTGTTCGTGACCTCGTCGATGATATTGTTCTGGTCAACGAAGATGAAATTCGCAAAAGCATGATTGCCCTTATTCAGCGTAATAAAGTCGTCACCGAAGGCGCTGGCGCTTTAGCCTGTGCGGCATTATTAAGCGGCAAATTAGATAGCTATATCAAAAACCGAAAAACGGTCAGCATTATTTCTGGCGGGAATATCGACTTGTCTCGCGTATCGCAAATTACCGGTTTAGTTGACGCTTAATTCTACTATTTAACTTCGTTGAGGATAGGATATGAGTACTACTGAAAGCATTATATCCAGCCAGACCAAACAGTCAGTCTGGCGTAAATCAGATACAACGTGGACACTGGGTTTATTTGGTACCGCTATCGGTGCCGGGGTGCTGTTCTTCCCGATTCGCGCCGGGTTTGGGGGGCTGATTCCCATTCTGCTGATGCTGGTGCTGGCTTACCCCATCGCGTTTTATTGCCACCGCGCGCTAGCGCGCCTGTGCCTGTCGGGGTCAAATCCATCCGGTAACATCACCGAGACGGTAGAAGAGCATTTTGGTAAGACGGGGGGCGTGGTGATCACCTTCCTGTACTTCTTCGCCATCTGCCCACTGCTGTGGATTTATGGCGTCACCATCACCAACACCTTTATGACCTTCTGGGAAAACCAGCTGCAAATGCCGGCGCTGAACCGCGGCTTCGTCGCCCTGTTCTTGCTGCTGCTGATGGCCTTTGTTATCTGGTTTGGTAAAGATCTGATGGTGAAAGTGATGAGCTACCTGGTCTGGCCATTCATTGCCTGCCTGGTGCTGATTTCCCTGTCGCTGATCCCTTACTGGAACTCTGCCGCTATCGATCAGGTCGACCTCAGCAATATCGCGCTGACCGGGCACGACGGCATTCTGGTCACCGTGTGGCTGGGTATCTCCATCATGGTGTTCTCCTTCAACTTTTCGCCAATCGTCTCTTCATTCGTGGTCTCCAAGCGCGAAGAGTATGAGAAAGACTTCGGCCGTGAGTTTACCGAGCAGAAATGTTCGCAGATTATCTCTCGCGCCAGCGTCCTGATGGTGGCCGTGGTGATGTTCTTCGCCTTTAGCTGCCTGTTTACGCTCTCCCCGCAGAACATGGCGGAAGCCAAAGCGCAGAACATTCCGGTGCTCTCTTATCTGGCAAACCACTTCTCTTCCATGGCGGGCACCAAGTCGACCTTCGCCACCACGCTTGAGTATGGCGCTTCCATCATCGCACTGGTGGCTATCTTCAAATCCTTCTTCGGCCACTATCTCGGCACGCTGGAAGGACTGAACGGTCTGGTGCTGAAGTTTGGTTATAAAGGCGATAAAACCAAGGTCTCCTCCGGGAAACTGAACACCATCAGCATGATTTTCATCATGGGCTCCACCTGGGTTGTCGCTTACGCCAACCCGAACATTCTGGACCTGATTGAAGCCATGGGCGCACCGATTATCGCGTCGCTGCTCTGCCTGCTGCCAATGTACGCCATTCGTAAAGCGCCATCGCTGGCGAAATACCGTGGTCGTTTAGATAACGTGTTTGTCACCGCTATTGGTCTGCTGACCATTCTGAACATCGTGTACAAACTGTTTTAATCTGTGAACTCAGGATGAGTCGTAAAATGAATGAATTCCCGGTCGTATTAGTCATTAACTGTGGATCATCTTCAATTAAGTTTTCAGTATTGGATGCAACCAACTGCGATGTATTAATGGCGGGTATTGCTGACGGTATTAACACTGAAAATGCGTTCTTATCCGTAAATGGAGGTGAGCCAGCCACGCTGGCTCACCACAGCTACGAAGGCGCATTAAAGGCGATTGCCTTTGAACTTGAAAAGCGTGATTTAAATGACAGCGTGGCCTTAATTGGCCACCGAATTGCCCACGGAGGAAATATCTTTACCGAGTCGGCCATTATTACCGACGAGGTCATTGATAATATTCGCCGGGTCTCTCCGCTGGCTCCACTCCATAATTATGCCAACCTCAGCGGTATTGAATCAGCCCAGCAGCTTTTCCCCGGCGTGACCCAGGTAGCGGTATTTGATACCAGCTTCCACCAGACCATGCCGCCTGAGGCTTACCTGTATGGGCTGCCGTGGAAATATTACGAGGAGCTCGGCGTGCGCCGTTACGGCTTCCACGGGACGTCGCATCGCTACGTTTCCCAGCGTGCTCACGACCTGCTTAGCCTGCCGGAGCAGGACTCCGGCCTGGTGGTCGCCCACCTTGGTAATGGCGCCTCTATCTGCGCGGTGCGCAACGGGCAAAGCGTTGATACC
>PPYF01099979.1_pt1 | contig 10230 bp, 12 predicted proteins | sample 1559871 | NCBI WGS metagenome assembly PPYF01 (sample SAMN08240021, study PRJNA423297) | Human gut metagenome, whole genome shotgun sequencing project.
CATAATCAATAATCCTTCCCTGTGCCTGTCATACATTTTCCTGCACAAAAATATCTCTTCCTTATTATATCAAAAAAAAATCGAAAAGCTATATAAAAAATGGAGAAATACCGGCTCCCCGGCATTCCTCCTTGACAGACCTGATATAGGATATACGCTTTGGCCGCGGCTTGAGCCTGCTCACCCGCTTTCCAAAACGTTTTTGCACATTAAAAAGGAGAGGATCCGGCTCCCGGTCCTCTCCCAATTGATTCATATTTATTTTCCGCCTTTCTGCGAAAGGCACCGATGGGATTATGAAACCCGTTCTCTGACGGCGTTCATGCTTCCTGCCGCCTGAAAACCAGGTCCTTATACCGCTCAAGTGTAATCAGCAGCGTATTGCCCAGCACGCCGATTGCCAGAATCTCTCCGATTCCCACTGTCACCATTGCCATAAGAATCATATCCTCAGAACCATAGGCATATCTTAACACCCATGGAATGATAATGGTGTTGGACAAAATAGGCGGTATGCAAACGCACCATTTGTGATTTCTCAGATACCATGAACCGGCAGCGCCAATAAGCGTGGCCAGGCTTCCGAATACCACGTCCAAGGGCATGGCCCCGCAGAGCAGGTTGGAAAGCAGGCATCCCACAAATAGTCCCGGCACGGCTGCCGGCGTAAAGAATGGCAGTATACAAAGCGCCTCCGCGATTCTGAACTGGACCGGGCCGAAGCTGATGGGCGCCAATACCATGGTAAGCACCACATAGATGGCTGCAATCATGGCCCCCTGGGCCAGTCCGTACAGTTTCCTGTTGTTTTGTCTCATATTCTGTTGTCTCCTTTAGTTTTGTTTTAGGTGTGGAAGGTCTCGAACACACCGGTGTTTGTTGCAGATTGTCCCGGAAATGCTGATGAATACTGGGAATCTGCGGCCTTATTGCAGGGGATAGTGTAGCATATTTTTTGTGGAAATGCAAGCCGCTACTCCATTTTTACCCCATCAGGCAAATTTATATAGAAAATGGGCCAGTTTCCCGGCCCTTAAAATGCTTTTGCAAACTTCACACCCTGGGCCGGGTCGTATCCATCAATGGCAGGATATAAGGCAAGATAGCCCTCCTGCTCCAGGTCCTCCAGTTCCCAGCTGTCCCGGTACTTCCAGGCCACTGCATGGATGAAGCGCCGCACCTGAGCTGCTCCATATTCCCAGCCACGTCCTCCTCGCCTTAATCTGTCTGCCCTCAGCGGCACGATTCCCGCATCCGGCCATTATGAAAAGCAATACAAAGCAGAGCAATCCGTTTTTTCATCTTTACTGCCGCCTTTCCTCCAATGCTTTCAGCAGATATGCCATGTTCTGACCGAGATTTCTCATGGTGTCCAGACCTTCTTCATCCTTCATCCTCCGGCATCTGCCCGTAGGCCATCGGTCAGTAAGAGGAGGAGCGTAACCCTATGCCATTACCAGCCGCCAGATGGACTATTATAAAAAACTGGCCCTCTATCAGGGGGCAGGGGTACGTGAATACTGGATTGTAGACCCGGATACTTAAATCCGCTGATAAAACCAAACTCCTGGCTGCAACAGCCCACCTCCGGACAGATTTCCTCCAGCTCCGCACTGGGAGACAGAATTCCTTAGTGAATCTGGTCGTATATCATTCCTATACTTTTTTATTTTATTTGAAATTAAATTGTTTGCATTGTAAACGAATTAGTGTTATAATAGTTATATAAATCAACAGGAAGGAAGTGATATAATGCCACTGACTTTTGCTGAAAAGGTCAAAATAATATTAAATCGGCGCAATATGACTATCACTGATTTAGCCGCCTCACTCGGTACAAGCCGTCAAAATTTAACTAACAAATTAGCCCGTGACAATTTCCAAGAAAAAGAAATGTTTGAAATATCCAGTAAATTAAATTGTTCTTACAAAGGGCTGATAGTTATGAATGATACTGGGGAAGAATTATAAATATCCCCATACCCCACAGGAAGGAGCGTAACCCCCATGCCATTACCAAAAGAAAGAATCTATACCTTGGATGATATCTACAACCTGCCGGATGGAACCCGGGCAGAACTGATTGACGGTCAGATTTATTATATGGCGCCGCCCAGCAGGAAACACCAGGATATCCTTTCATTCCTGCATTTGGCTATCGGAAATTACATCACCCGGAACAAAGGAGAATGCAAGATTTACCCGGCCCCCTTTGCTGTATTCCTCTTTGAGGATGATTCAAAGTATTTGGAACCTGATATTTCTGTAATCTGCGACAAGGATAAACTGGATGAAAGAGGCTGCAAGGGTGCACCAGATTGGATTATTGAGATTGTATCCCCCAGCAGCAAGCCTATGGACTATTACACTAAGTTAGCCCTATATCGTGAAGCTGGTGTCCGTGAGTACTGGATTGTAGACCCATTACGGCAAATTATCCTTGTGTATGATATGGAGCATGGGGACAGCCCGGTTATTCATTCATTTAGTGATTCAATCCTAGTAAGGATTTATCCCGGATTTTCTATTGACTTTAGCCAATTAACACTTTGATACCATCCACCTTGCAGCAGAGCCATGACGGGCCTGCTGCTTTTCCTTTGCCCATCTGCCTGTATCCACATCGCGTAATACAGTTCAATTCCCCATTTTTATTCCTTAAGCAATACTTTTATCACCTGGAATGTTTCTGTCCATTCTCGCCCGTCCTGCTCTTTGATTTCTGGACATAGACACATCTTTTTGCCAGCCCCGAAGGTATATACTGGTATGACGCTGTCAGCAGAATGCCTGTCAGCCCCAGCCAAAGACTCCGAAAAAAGCCAGGTCAAACAACTGGTGCCGGATTCCAGGCCGCTTACGTCCGCAAGATACTCATGCAGGGCGCAAAGGACCAGGCATAAGCAGGCAAGGACTCCGGCAGTACGGTTCCGGCAATAAGGACGGAGGCAGTACGGACAGCGGGGCCGCCGGGGCAGACAGGAACATCTCCTGCACCCTGACCCTGGCCAGATATGTCAGGCCCGCATGAACACAGCTTTATATACCGTGTTCATGCGGGCCTTTTTTCTGATTTTGTTGATTTTCCGCCGAATTCCTCTAATCTATCGTCCACTTTAACAAATACTTTTTCAGCATCTCAAATATCTGCATCACGATAACCAGTACGACTACCATAAAAACAAAACCAACCCATGTATTGGCGAAAATACCTAACTCCGCATACTTCTTCACGAAATATCCCATGCCCTGTCCTGCCCCGTACATCTCAGCAAACACCAGCATAACGAAGGAACTGCGCAGGGAATTGACAAATCCCGCCAGGATGGATGGGCTTGCCGCCGGAAGGATGACTTTTATCAGCCTCTTAAACCCCCGCAGTTCCAGGGTGGCGGCCTTGTCCAGATATCGTTTGTCGATTGTCATGATACCTGTAATGGTGGCAAAAAGGGTTGACCACATAATGTTGTAAACAATCAAAAAAACGGATGCCGAAAACAGGCTTGGAGCCATGAGAAGTACAAAGGGGGACAGGAGAATGGATGGTATCACGCTAAAAGCGTAAATGACCGGATACAGGACTTCCCTTACCCTTGTATTCATCCCCATGATTGTCCCAAGGAACAGGGCAATAAGCAGCGAAACTGTCACGGACGGTATCAGCAGCTTAAAGGATGCCAGCATATTGCCTGCCATCATGCCGCGGCTTGAGATAAATGCCTGTTTAATCGCGTCTGCTGATGGGAACAGATATGGATTCACCAGTTTATTTTCCGTCACATAAACATACAGCAGCACCAGCCCTGAGAATATGCAGAATGTAATCCAATATTTTTTTATAAATGCTCCTGCCTTATTCATGTCCCCGTCTCCTTAACCGCTCCTCTTATTTGTCGTTCTCTTCAAAGAAGGTTTTCATATTCTGGTAGAACTCAGGCGCTTCCCCGCCATATGCCTCTGCTGCTTCCCCAAGGGCTTCCTCATATAACTTTGTATTGATATGGTCATCAATATTGATCTCTTTTGCTTTTTCATCTAAGAATCCTGTTTTGTCAAGGATATCCCACGCCCGCTTTACAGAATTTTTAAGGGGGGCAGCACTTACAAAATAGTGCTCGTCATCCAACATATAAGCAGCCACATATTCTTCCGTGGCCTTGATCTTTGCGGCATGTAATTTTACGGCCTCCTCCTTATTGCTCTCATAATAAGACTGTGCCCGTAACAATGCGCGGATAACGGCTTTTACCGTATTGGGATTATTATTTACCCATTGGGTCTGGCCTTCCATCCTGCAGCAGGAATAATTCTCCATGATTTCACTCTGATAGCTTACAATGTCAATTTCCCCGTTTTTCGCCATCTCCTGAACAGCCAGGTTCTGTCCTGTTCCCATAAGCGCATATTCTACGTCCCCGCGGATTACGGCTGCCAGGGCGTCATTGTAATCGGAATAAATTTCCCAGTCCACGGCTTCAAGGGGATTATCATAGCCAAGGTCCATCACTGCGCCCGTAAACGCAAAGTAGCTTGGATTCACCGCCACCTTTTTGCCGATAAAGGATTCGATTCCGTTCCACTGGGCACCGGCTTTCGCCACAACCGGCATACAGCCTTCCACCATGTGACCCCCAAAGATTGTCAGGTCCACCCCGGCTGCAATCTGCTGCAGTGGGTTGCTTGTTCCTGCATTCGATACAACATCCACCTTGCCCGTAGCTAACAGCGTCATTGCGTCGGCATTAGCATTGGCCTCAACGTACTCGATTGTGATTCCCTCGTCTTTCAGATATCCCTTTTCCTCTGCAATTGTCAGAAGCACATTACCGCTTGTTCCGCAGTTCCATTTTACCACGCTCTGCTCCGGCGCGTTTCCACTCGATGCCTTTTCATCCGATGCTGCCTGCTCCGATGTATTCTCCACAGGTGTTTCTTTTGATGCAGCCTCACTTTCCGCTGTCTCCTTTGACGCGCTTTCGCTTGCTGATGTCTCCTCTGTTTTTCCACCGGCATTGTTCTCTGCCGTGCCGGCGCAGGCCGCCAGACTGACTGACATAGCCGCTGCCAGAAGCACTGTAAAGATTCTCTTTTTCATAGCTTTTTCCCTTTCTGCTACCGTATATTTATGGTTATAGGTCCTGACAGCCGGTCAGCTCCCTATCCATCCTCTATTTCAATGTGGTCTTCCACATCCCTGTTAATCTGGCAAATCAATTTGGTGCGCATCCTGAGCATTTCCAGATTCTCAAACTGTGTCTTTCTTGTGGGGCGCCCGTCTTCCGGAATCGCGCACTCGTATATAATGCTGCTTGGCGATTGCCCCAGCACAATGATGCGGCTGGCGAGAAGCATTGCCTCATCTACATCATGGGTCACAAAAAACACGGTTTTCTTTGGATTGTCCTGTGCCCACAGCTTGAGTACCAGGTCCTGAAGCCTGGCCCGCGTCACTGCGTCCAGCGCCCCAAACGGCTCGTCCATCAGCAGGATGGGCGGGTCCATGCTGAATGCCTGGGCAATCGCACACCGCTGCTTCATGCCACCGGACAATTCCTTTGGAAGCATCTTATAGACGGATTCCTCCAGCCCCACTTCCAACAACATGTTCACGGCAGTCTGCTTTAGCTCCTGCTTTGTCCTTCCTGGAAAACGCTGTTTTAATGCAAGCAGGATATTTTCACCGGCTGTCATCCACGGGAACAAACCGTAATCCTGGAATACAACGCCGCGCTCCAGACTGGCTCCTTCCACCTTTTTATCTCCGATTAACAGTTCTCCGGACGTGGGCTTTAAAAGGCCGGCCAGCAGGCGCAAAAGCGTGCTTTTGCCGCACCCGGATTGTCCCAGAATACAGACAAACTCTCCCGCCTCCACCTCTATATTTATATCCTTTAAAATTAATTTTCCGTTGGCTTCATATGCAAAAGACAATTGATTTATTTTAATATTTTCCATATCCGCAAGTGTCACTTTATCCTTAATCAAACGTGTTTCAGGGCCCGGATTATATTCTGCGCCGCCAGTTCAATATTTTCCTTTCTGGTCGCAAGATTAACGCGGATAAATCCGGCATACCCGCCTTCACCAAACCAGCTGCCATAATCCACTGCCAAACCGCATTTGTCCTGGATGACATGTTTCATGTCCTCCGGCTTTATGTATCTGCCCAAATCAATCCACATCAGGTACGTTCCTTCCAGTTCGGAAATCCACACATCCGCAAGCGCCTCCAAAAGCGCATTTCTCATATAGCGGTAATTGGCCTCTATGATATCCAGTACCTGCTCAAGCCAGTCCCTTCCCTTTTCATAGGCGCTTTGTACCGCAATATAGCCAAATGCATTCCCGCCATTAATCCGCAGCCGTTTTAAATACTGGTCATACATATCCCGCAGTCCCTGATTAGGAATGATCAGGATAGAATTCTGGCAGGCTGCCAGGTTAAATGTCTTGGTCGCTGCGGTAAGTGTGACCAGAATATCATCGTACGTCCCGGTGGTGGCAGCTACAACATGCTCATGGCCTTTCATGATGATATCCTGATGAATTTCATCGGAGATAACATAGACATGATGCTTCTTACATATATCCAGCGCCTTTTGTATCTCCTCAGATGTCCATACCCTGCCCACCAGATTATGAGGGGAGCACAGTATGAACAGCCTTACGTCATGTTCCGTGATTTTCTGTTCAAAATCCTTATAGTCCATCACATATCCATTTTCCGTACGGACAAGGGGACTTTCCACAAGCTGTCTGTTATTATTAAGGATTGCATCGCGGAATGGATAATACACAGGAGGCATAATAATAACTCCCTCCTGTTCCCTGGTCAGTATATGCATCAGCCAGTTGACGGCAGGAACAACTCCGGGAGCAAAACGCATCCATTCTCTTTTTACCTGATAATTGTGATATGTTTCCTCCCACCGGATAAATGCATCTCCGTATGCATAAGGCGTATTATAATATCCGAACACTCCGAAATCAGCGTATTCCTTTATCGCATCCTTCACACATTCCGGAACCTCAAAATCCATATCAGCCACCCACAAAGGAAGCAGGTCCTCATTGCCAAATTTCTCCCCGCAGTTATCCCACTTCATGGAGTTTGTATTTTTTCTTTCCTTATAAATTATCTGATTCATCATGACCCTCTTTTGTATTATCAAATTATTGTTTGGATTATACATTTAATTTAGTTTACTAATAAAAAAATTGTTTGTCCAATTGGATTTTTCTATGTAACGGTTCTTACCTGTAATGTTATTTAGGCCCCGGCTTGATGTAAAAAGAGGACATGAAAAATGCCGGTACGTGAATCCATATCCACATGCCGGCTTCTATCTGCTTTATTCACTTTTTTTATTAATTATGCTCCCCGCAGCTGTGTCCGTGTCCATGGCAGTTATGCTCCCCGCCCTCATGGTGATGGCTGCACATGGTATTTGGATCATAATCCAGGCTGCCGCTTAACAGCGCCTCCACTGCCTGGTCTGCATCCCCGGATGCACCTGGATACAGTTCGATTCCGGCCTGGGTCAGGGCTGTCCTGGCGCCGCCGCCGATTCCTCCGCAAATCAGCACCTTTACTCCCAGGTTCTTCAAAAACACAGCCAGGGCCTCATGGCCGCTTCCGCCTGTTCCCACTACCTGTGAGGACAGGATTTTCTTATCCTTTGTGTCATATACCTTGAACTCCTTTGTATGGCCAAAATGCTGGAATACCTGTCCGTTTTCATATGTTACAGCAATCTTCATTACAATCTCCTCCTTGTTTGTTATTACAGCGGCGTCTGTGGCGCCCGCGTTTCCCGCAGTTCTTCCCGCAGCAGTTTCCTCCGTCCGGGCACAGCTGGTAGTTGCCTCCCCGGATTTCCAGCCTCTTCCCATTGACCAGACAGTCCGCCAGCTTTTTCCTGGCTGAATTATACACGGCCTGGACCGTGGTCCTGGCCACCCCCATCTGGTCTGCGCACTCTTCCTGGGTGCAGTCCAGCCAGTCAATGAGCCGTATGGTCTCATACTCCTCCAACCTGAGCTCCACCACGCTGTCCATCTCCTGGTTCAAAGGACCAAACGTGTCTATGGACAGGGCCGTCCCCTGCCTCATTCAATGTATGCAGAAAACGGCCCTGTCATCATTATTTCTTTGTACCCGAGCAGACATTGCTATCTCATGAATACGACGGCAGAAAGACCCGTCCCATATTTCCTGTCAGATGCCCCAGCCCTAAGCTGGTAACCATGGCCTGTTCGATTCCCGCCATCTGCCCGGAATCCAGATGTCCTATGTATTCCTTCAAACGGTTCCGGTCTATGGTGCGAATTTGTTCTGCCAGTACGGTGGAATCCTGCTTTAAGCCGCCGCGCATCCTGCGGATACACACATGGGTGGGAATGGCTGCCTTGGTGGAGCGGCTGGTGATGGCTGCCACGATTACGGTTGGGCTGTATTTGTTCCCCACATCATTCTGGATGACCAGAACCGGCCGGATTCCCCCCTGCTCAGACCCCACTACCGGCGACAGGTCCGCATAATATAAATCTCCTCTCAAAATTGTCTGGTGCACACACTGGTTCATGTTCTTGTTCTCTCTATACATATCATTACCTCGCTGATTCATAAATGGTGTTTTCTAATTGAAAGTATCACCATCCCTGAGGTAATTAATCATATGTGGGACAACCTTTTTTATTCTGCAGTTCCCTGCAAATCATCCTGTACGTATCCGCGTATATACTTCCCTTATTCCATATAAAGGCAAAGTCATGTTCCATCTGGAAATCCCTCAGTTCCAGTTCCCTGAGCCCCCCTTCCTTTATCCCTTCCTCCACCGCAGTCCGGTACAGGAAGGTGATTCCCGCATCCTTTTCCAGCAGCTGGAGAATGACATGCATGCTGCCGATTTCTGTAATGTGGGCAAAATCAGACAGGCGGATATTCTTGATATCCAGATTCTTCTCCAGGATATCCCTGGTTCCCGACCCTGGCTCCCGTATGAGCAGATGTTCCTCCAAAAGATCTCTTAACCGGACCGGCTCCCTGGCAAAGACATGGCTGGCAGCACATACAGGGATGAAGGGCTCTGTTCTGAAAACCATGGAATCAAAATCCGCATCATCATAATATCCCTCAATCAGGGCAAACTGAATCTCTCCGGAAACCAGCTTGTGCAGAAGCTCGTCCGTATTGTTGATGACAACGCTGATGCGGTCCTCCGGATGGCTGTGGATGTAGCGGGCCAGGGGTGCGGATATCACCGACTCCCCGATGGTCCTGGTGGTCCCGAACCGCAGGCTCAGCCCTTTCCCTGCCCCCTCTAACATCTGTTTTCGCAGGAATACCTCATCGTTCTTAAGGGTGGTGGCTGCGTGGAGCAGCCGTTCTCCTGCCGGAGACAGGTGTATCTTCTTTCCCTCTGCCAGGAACAGTTTGACCTGATACATGCTCTCCAGATACCGTATATGCTGTGACACGGCGGGCTGCGTGATGTGCAGCGCCTCTGCGGCCCTTGTATAATTCATGTACTCACAGACAGCAAGAAATGTGTAAACCCTGAAATCCAGCACCTGATTCCCTCCTTTGATTCCGCCATTGATTTTGTTTCTGATTCTTCCACTGATTCCGCTTTTTGTTCTACCTCTGTTTTTCCTTATCATAACACATTCTTATAAAAATATAAATATATATAATTTTACTTTATGCCTTCCATAAGTTACCATATAAACCGTGTGCTGCGTTTTACACCCGGCACTCTATCAAATATCAAAATCGGAAATATGAGGAGGAAAAAGAAATGGCATCATTACAAAAGAAATGGAAAGGATTGGCATTCTGCCTGTTACTGGCTGTCCCTTCCTGGTTTCTGGGGAAAATGTTCCCCATCATAGGCGGCGCTGTCATCGCCATCATTGCCGGCATGGTCATAGCCGTATTCATGAAAAATAAAGACGGGCTGGAGGACGGCATCAAGTTTACCTCCAAAAAAATACTGCAGTGGGCGGTCATCCTTCTGGGCTTCGGTATGAACTTAAATGTGGTGCTGGAGACGGGAAAGCAGTCTCTGCCCATCATTGTGTGCACCATCACCACCTCTCTGGTGATTGCCTTTGTACTCCATAAGCTCATGCATATCCCATCCAACATCTCCACCCTGGTGGGTGTGGGCTCCTCCATCTGCGGCGGTTCCGCCATCGCAGCCACGGCGCCTGTAATCAATGCGGATG
>PPYF01066657.1_pt1 | contig 10229 bp, 7 predicted proteins | sample 1559871 | NCBI WGS metagenome assembly PPYF01 (sample SAMN08240021, study PRJNA423297) | Human gut metagenome, whole genome shotgun sequencing project.
CTGTTGAAGTGGTGTATGTTGAAAGTGCCGGTCACAGCAACGCGAATCTTCTCCGGCAGAACAATCGCCCTAAAAAGTATTACGGTATTGCCAAAGCGTTGTTTGCCTATGCAATCGGTGTTTCTGTTGATGCAGGATTCGGCGGTGTTTTGTTCTTTCGTGCTAAAACGACGGAGCTGCGCTCTTATTACATGAAGGAGTTTGGAGCGGTTCCGCTGGGCCAGTATGACCCTTTCCGTATGATCATCTGGGAGGATGCTGCGGAACAAATTGTGTCTGAATACAAGGCGGTGAATGAAAATGGATAAGCAGGAGATCCTTTATTTGCAGCAGATGGAGCAGCATGGTGCTGAAAATGGCTGGGTCGCGCCTCTTACGAGGGAGGACAGTGAATACCTTGTCCATTTCAGGGCAGTATGCAAGCGTTACAACATCATCCCTTCCAAGGCGACGAGGCTGGAATATGACTTTGTAACGAGAGTAACAGACAGCGAATTTTATCTCCAGCAAGTAAATGCATGAAGAAATAAAATGTTAAAGGATATGCGGGGAGGCACATTTGATGTGCCTCCCCGCATGATTTATGGGAAGATTCTAGAGAAATCTATTGTATACATGACTGCCGCAATCTCTGAATTGGTAATGGATTAGTGACCTTTACGCAAAGCGGCCACAGCATTTCTTGAATTTTAAGCCGGACTGGCAGGGGCATGGGGTGTTTCTCCCGATGCCTTTTGTGTGAAGAATGGAATTGATTTGTGTCCATCGTTGGAAAATGTTGAAAGGAGGTGAATAAGGTGTTCCCGGCTTAACACTAATTCTCACACTGTCAAGCTGATTTGAAAGTTCAATAAACTCTGCAACTAAGGGAGAGGTGGTCAGCGCCTGTCTTATATTTGCGTGTCCGAACCCTATATGCTTCATATCAGGATCTGGAAGAAAGAGTGAAGATGATTGCTCTAATGGCGTAATGTCCACCAGTGTTCCATCAGGGCTTTGCCAGACCGCGTGTGCCTCCGCCTCAACCATGATATTTGCCCATCGCATAGGGCGCCACCCCAAAATTCGATTTCCTCCATGTTCAGAAACAAACATTTCAACATTATGAAAGCATTCACCGGGAACTGCTTTATGCCATGGCTGAATAGGAACGAGAACGAGTGCTGCGCCTGGAACAAGCTTTTGGCAAAACGAGAGTATATCAGCATCTGCCGACGTTGGAACAATCTCAGGGGGAATTTGAGCCATAGATGTCCTCCTTAGTTTTCAATCAAGGTTTGATACATCCGCATTAGCTCCGCTACGCAGGAAGTTTCTGTCGTGGTCTTGATATCGAAGCCGTAGGCATGCATTACTGCTTTGTCGTTCTGCTGGTGGGCCTTGCGCAGTTCAGGGGGCATGGTGGTTTCGTCGTAGAGGTCGGCCAGGCTTGCGTCGGGATAGAGGGCGCGGGCGTCCAGGATGGCCTGGGCTGTTTCCTCGATCTTCGCCTTCTGTTCCTCCGTGGGAGTGGGCCAAGGGAAGTTATTGTAGACTATCTTAATGGAGTAATCATAATCACTTTTTAGTCGCCCACAAACGACTCGCATCCAAGCCATGTGGACATTGGATGTCATGATACCAAAATGAAACAGAGTTGCATTTGGCATTAAACGAACTTTGTTGCTACAGAGTACAGAGTCATCCATATATCCCATTGGAACATAACGGCGCCGCTCGGAGGATACTTCAGGAACAACGATATAGGTTCCTTTTGGCATGTTTTCAACATGAAAGCGGGTAGGCGTATCTGCAAGCTTGACAGTGCCAGGACTTTTGCTTGCGAGCCGCACTTCCCGCACAGCCTCCACACGCTTCATACACTCCGGCATTTTCCGCAGCTCATTGGGTGGACAATCGCCCAACCAGAGGCAGTACCGTGGTTCGCGGTTAATAAATTCCTGCGAACCGTACCACGGCTTGAACCACTTTTCAGATGCAGGCTCATGTTCAATGAATTCCAGCATCTCCTCCTTCGTGAACAGGTAATTCCCACCATCAATCGGCTTGTTTCCAATCCCGATTTCCGGCACATCGCAGATGGGCTTGTTCCGACTCTCTACAAAAATATTGTCTGCATCAAGTAGATAGCCGTTAATGTTCTCTGCAATCTGGGGCCGGTCTGAGGTAAAGATTATTCTGGGCTTGTTGTTGGGCGCAATACTAAACCCGACGATGACGCAATGTACATGGGCTTTCATTTTAGCTTCGCTATCCCATCGGAAAGTCCGGTGTGCAAAGTCAATATGGATCCCTGCCTCGAAAAGTGGTTTCCACAGGTTGGCCACCGCTTCTCCCTGTGTCACTGAATTGGTGGACACCAGGGCAGAACGAATTACCGTTCCTGACATGAGATCCGCAGCCTTCTTGTACCAGCATGATACATAGTCCAAATTCCCGGCATTTTTCCATCTTGGGAAGACACCGTTCAGATCATCCTTTTGTGCAGCGCTCATCATTCTTGCTCCCACAAACGGCGGATTGCCCATGATGTAATCCAACTCATGTCTGGGCACCACGCTCTCCCAGTCCAGCCGCAGGGCGTTGCCCTCCACGATGTTGGCATAGGATTTCAGCGGCAGGAAGTCCAGGGACATATGCATGATGTCCTCTGTTTCTTTCATCATCTGGCTTTCTGCGATCCATAATGCCGTCTTGGCTACTGTTACAGCAAAGTCGTTGATCTCGATGCCATAGAATTGACCAATGGAAACTTGAATGGGATTTGTAACATCGCCAAACATGATCTGATCGGAAAGAGCACGGAGAGCCTCATTTTCCAGCTTGCGCAGAGAGATGTAGGTTTCCGTCAGAAAGTTGCCTGATCCGCAGGCGGGATCCAGGAATTTCAATCCCGCCAGCTTATGCTGGAAGTCTTTCAAACGGCGCTTTCGGGTGGTTTCAACAAAAATATTCTGGATCTCAGACAGTTCCGCTTTCAAATCATCCAGGAACAGTGGGTCAATGACCTTGTGAATATTCTCAATGCTGGTGTAGTGCATTCCGCCGGAGCGCCTGGTTTCCGGGTTCAGGGTGCTTTCAAACACCGCACCAAAAATAGTGGGGCTGATAGAGGACCAGTCAAAATCTTCACTTGCACGTCGAAGAATTAAGTCTACGATGGCTTCATCCAATCGAGGAATAATAACATTCTCGTCCGCAAACAGGCCGCCGTTCACATAGGGGAATGCAGCTAGATCGTCGTCCATGTAGGGGTCGCGATCTTCAGGCTTTGTATCCAGTACGTGGAACAAGTCAATGAGAGCTCGGCGGGCATCACTTTGGTGCCGCAGCATATAGTCGTGGAACTTTCCGTGACCACCAAAAATCTCTGCGTCCTCGGCGTACAGACAGAATACCAGCCGAACACATAGAGCGTTCAGACTCCGCAGAGTTTCTGGAGATTCCGGATCCTTGTACTGCTTTAAAAGAGCGTCGTACAAGGTGCCGACGATCTCGCCAGCCTGTAGGGAGATCTCCATCTCCTTCTTAATGTTCTCATCCCCGGTATCTACTAAGAAGTTCAGTCGATGGTACTCTTTCTCCAGATCAGCCAGGGCCACAACCTCTGGTTCATCGTTAGGGCGATTCATATCGTGGATCTGGAATTCCCGGAAATTGCACACCACAATCCAACGGGGATTCATGTCGTGGGGCAGATAACCTGCATAACGGCGGGCTTGTTGATATGGAGTTAGCATGGAACCGTCCGACTGCTTATAGCCGTGCCTCAGATCAATATCTGCGCCTTTCTGCTCAATGAGAACACGTGTCTTCTGAATGTACCCGTCAATAAAGCTGACATGATCCAACTTCACCGGGCGCTCAAATTCGATGGCCTTTTCCGGATCTGCTACGCCATAGACGTTCCGAAGCAGATCGATCCAGAAACGCTGAGTTTCCTGCTTTTCATCACCACGGTCTTTCCAATATTTGAGAAACTCTTTTGCTGCCGCTCGCTGCTGTACGTCTGTCATAACAGTGTCCTCCGATGATGTTTTTTGCTTTAGAATAACACATAGCAGCTGTTTTTTCCAGGTGGTGAAGTCAGGTTAGCACGAAAATCACCACTGCATCAGATCTCGGTCGCTCCCAGCCTACAGTGAAGCGTGCCTTTCGAGATCTCGTTGCCGGAGATGGATAGAAAAAAGCCGAGCTAGCAGAAAAACGGTGGCTGCGCGCGTTCATCCTTTACCGGGCACTGTAAAAAAACCCAACTTCATTTTTGACAGGTTTATTACCACCCGATTTTGTCCTAGCCAGATGCTCCTTTCTGCTCATAGGCGAAAGAAAAGAGCAGCCTTGTCCATGATTGAAAATAGATTCCCCTCCCCGTTCAAGACGAGGAGTTGATTTCAAGAAAAATAGAAGTTTCTTGGAGAGTATATACAAAACCGGCTCTTCCCAATTTTAGGATGAACCGACTTTGCGAAAGAAATAATAAAACCGATTGCTACGAGATAACACAGTTGGCATGTTCGATATATTCCTATATTTTTTGGGAGGGTGATGACTTCACTCGTATAGCTATGGTAAAGTAAAGAAAAACAATATGCAGGGAAGGAGGGAGTCAGGCATGGAAAGTCAGACTGCGTGGATGCATATTTTTACCGATGGGATTCCGGGCGAATTGCTGCTGGTGCTTACCATTTTAATCTGGGTGATTTTCAGCATGATTTTGGGATCAAACATAAAAAGCCAGCTAAATATCAGGTGTTTCTGCAGCGGAATGCTTTTTAGCGTGGGCGCGATGAAGGAATACCTGTTTTATACGCTGGGGCCAATCCTTGTTGAGAAAGGGATTTGGACAATCGGATTTTCGGAGACGCTGTATTCTCTGCTCAGCGCGGTATTTTACTATCTGTCGATGCCGGCAGTATTAATTTTCTGCCTGTACTTCCACCGCCTGGATCAGACACATGCTCGTCTGTTTCGCTGTCTGCGGATGCTGGTATATTTACCGGCATTGGTGCTTTCTATCATTTTTCCATGCACTCAGACACTTGCCTTCCAGCATCTCCCGGCCTTTTGCCTGACTGTAGGAATATATAACTGGTGCTACGGACTGATCGGCACCGGGGTTATACTGCACGCACTGATGGAAGAACGAATGAGTGCCCACTTCCGCCAGCGGAGCTTAGCGGCGGCCAGCTTATTGGTGCCGTTGTGGTTCTGGCTGGTATCTGCCTTTCCTTATCATGCCCTGGGCATTCCCAATCTTAGTAAGCTTTGGCAGGTCAATTTGATTGTAGTTCTGTTTGTTTTAATCTACTTTCTCTATCACGCATTTCGGGATGGGATCTGGGGAATCCGCTTCCGACGCGAGGTCTACGACTGGAACAACGGTAACCGAGTGTTGCAGAAGAATGCGCAGTATGTGGGTCACGCACTGAAAAATGATTTATCTAAAATTGAATGGTGTACGGACTTCCTGGCTGCACAGGGTGTGACCGCCCGGGAGGTGGATATTCTCCGCCGGTCCACAGCTCATCTCAAGCAATTTATCAGCCGGACACAGCTCTACTCCGAAAAGATATCACTCTTTCCTGAGGAGTGCGATATCTCTGCGCTTCTCCGCAGTTTGGCGGAGGAATTCAACACCTCTGCAGAAAAGCGGGGAAAAGTTCAAATCGCCGCCTGTGATGCAGATCCGCTGTTTTGTGATCCGACCCATTTGGAGGAGGTTTTGCGGAATTTAATCGTAAACGGATTAGATGCCGCTCAAAACCTCGCCCATAAGCGCGGTGCGGTGATTTTCGTGACGGACAATGGCCGCGGGATGGATGAGGAGACCATAAAGCAGATTTTTGAACCGTATTATACCACGAAAGCGGGAGGAGAGAATTTGGGATTGGGACTATACTACTGCTGGAATGTGATGAGCGCTCACGGCGGCAGCATTCGGGCATCGTCTCAGCCTGGGCGGGGAAGTACCTTTTCCCTGCTCTTCCCGATACAACGGAAGAAAAGGAGGACAGAGGATGGAGCCAATCCGAATCATGGTGGTAGAGGATGATCCTGACTTTCAGTATTTGATCCAGCAAACTCTGTCTGCACAGGCGGATCTTGCATTGGTGTCTTGCTGCAAGGATGGAGAAGATGCTTTCCATGCTTCCGTTCGGGTCAACCCTCACATTGTGCTGATGGACCTGGCGTTGCCAGCAGACCCTATGGAGGGAGTGCTGGCCGCCCGTCGCATCCGTCTTACAACCGAGGCAAAGGTGATCTTATTGACCTCTTACGAAGACCCGGCTACTGTGGTACAGGCCAGTGTAAAAGCTTTTGCCTCCGCCTATGTGCTGAAAAGTCAGTTTCCTCTTCTGCTGCCTACCATTCGGGAAACAGCTCAAGGAGTAACACCCCAGGCGCACCTAATTTGTTCTGCGCTGCTGCAAAGTCTGACTCCGGCTGAAATGGCTGTGTTTCAATATATGCTGGGTACTCCAGTTACTCTCCATTCCTCTGAAAAGACCATTGCCAACCAACAGACCAGCATACTGCATAAACTGGGGCTTCAGAACAAGAAGCAACTGCGTCATGTGTTTTCTTCCTACTTTCCCCGGACTATCGAAGTCAAAAATCAACTCCACCAAGAAACATAGGAACAGCCTCCGTCCGAAAGGGCGGAGGCTGTTCCTATGTTTCTTGGGAACAAAAGGCAAAGGGGCAATGATATAATAATTTCAATTATATGCCATCTATGGGGATATTGGCTGCGTGCAATCGGAGTGGAAAACAGCTGGACTTGGGTCCAACTGTTCATGGTATAAAGGTGGCAGAGAAAAAGGATACGAAAGGAGAACCTATCATGAAACACATATTAAGACCGGCGGGCCGTGTCGTGTGCGCTCTGCTGCTGCTCCTCAGTATGCCTTTACCAGCATTCGCGGCAGACGCTCCCACCTATTATGACTGTCTCACCCGGGTATATGGTGTAGATGCGGCGGCGGAGAACATCGTATCTGCCAGTATTGGAGTTCAGGTTCAGGCCGGTGACGGGAGCGGGGATACCTGGGCTGTGGCCAGCTATGATGTGACAGAAGGCGCCACCTATTACGCAGTAACCGATGCAAAGGACACCGACAGTAGCACTGTGGCCGAGTTAATTGCTTCAGATGCGGACAGTGGCATTGCGGTGTTCCGCCTGGATAAGCGGATCGAGTCTTGCACGGCGCTGCCCCTGGCGACCTTGGACGGGATTAGCACGGAAGATGCTCTGGCAGTTGTGGGCCTTGGAAAAAAAGATGACTCCAATTATTTCTTTTCCCGCGGCGTTCGAATTACGGATCTGACCACACAGAAGGGCTACGCCGTTCTCTCTCTGGAGGATGGAGGTGACGCTTCCCTAAGTGAATACTCCATCTACCCGATTGGTGCTCTTATGACCAATGACAATCAAGTAATCGGCTTTTACACCGGCAGTTACCGCGCCCTTCCATCAGGCTATATCATGCCCTCGGCAGATGGGATCGGTACATTGGATACGGGAAATACAGATGCCGGGCAAACTCCGCCCACCGAAGGTAATATAGGCGGTTCACCGGATAACGGATCATCCGGAGTTCCGGATACTTCCTCGGGAAGTGCTTCTTTCAGTACGGTGGAGAGTCCAGACGATGTGAAAGAATTGGTGGAACAAGCCAGAGAGAAACACAGACGCTCTGATATCCTTCGCATTGTTTTAATCGTGGCCACGGTGGCAGCCGCAGGCGGTATCCTCACCTTTGCCCTACTGAAAAGCCGGAAGCGCCGGGAAGTGACTTTCACAGCACAGCCAGATTTTGTCCCCTCCCAGCCTATGGGGAAAACTGAGTATGTGGGCGAAAAGGAGTTTGGGAATACGGAGCCAGCCGTTCCCCGCTTGCTCATAGTACCTCTGCCCGGTACTCCGGGCACAGCCCGGGGACTGCCTCCTCAGGGCCTCACCTTCGGACGAGATCCGGCCTGTGACATATCCTTCCCGCTGGAGACCGGCGGTGTCAGCGGTCACCACTGTTCCCTGACCTGGAGTGGCGGAGTTCTGCGGCTGACAGACCTGGGTTCCTCGTTCGGCACCCTGCTGGAGGACGGAGAAAAGCTGTCCGGAACCTCTGCCGACATCAAGGTTGGGATGTGCTTCTATCTGGGATCCAGAAAAATTGGCTTCCGCGTGGACGAAGATGCCAGACACGGCTCTGCCGTGGGGTGACAAAGGAGAAGAAACAATGAAAAAGAAACATTTGATTTCCATGATGCTGGTTCTTTTGCTGTGCGCCTTATTGGCTTTTCCTGCCCAGGCGGCGGAAAAGAGCGCTGTGTCCCAAGCCCGGAACGGTGTGGTGCGCATTTTGTCCGTCCAGCCGGATGGTTCGGCAAACGTCGGTTCTGGCTTTGCGGTGGGCGAGGCGGGAAAGGCCTCTTCTGTTTTTGTGACCAACCAGCATGTGACAGCAGGAGCAGAGGCGGTATACATCCTGCTGGATGACGAGTGGAATGCTTCGCCGGAGCCGGAGACCAGTTTTCAGATGGATGCGGAGCATAGCGTGCGCTGCGATGTGGTTTATGAGTCCGGTGGATATCCGGACTACGCCATTCTGCGGGCAGAGCGGGTGGTGACGGAGCGGGTGGCCCTTTCGCTGATGCCCGCCGGCCTGGCGGAGCCGGGAGAACCGATCTATGCATTGGGCTTTCCGGGCGCCAGCGACCAGGTGACCAATGACTACAATGCCGTGGTGGATGCCGTCACGGTAACCACAGGAACTATCTCCCGTATGGCACACATGGAGGAAACCAACACCGATGTCATCCAAATTGATGCGACGATCAATCACGGAAACTCCGGCGGCCCTCTGATCACCGAAGAGGGGTATGTTATTGGCCTGAATACCTACGGTATGCAGGAAAATATCTACTTGGCTGTTCAGGTAGACTACGTGATCAGCCGTCTGGACAATCTCATTGAGATTGGTGTCCTCCATGATTTTACATACACGCTGGTTGCCGACCGGGAGGGCAGCGTCAGCCTGCTGCCCACAGTGCTGATTTGTCTGGCGATGGTGGCCGTGGCTGCTGTGGCCGCGATGGTGATCCTTCGCCGTGGTAAAAACGCGGCTCCGGCTGGTAAAACCGCTGCCCGGACGAGGGGCAGTGCTGCAACACAGAATTCCGCCCAAGTTCACAAAGCAGCCTATCCCAAGACCGCGCCTGCGGAAGTATTTCCCAAGACCGCCCCTGCGGACCAGATTGGAAGAACCATGCCGGCGGACATTCTTCCTCAACTGCGTTTGGTAGGTACGGAGGGGGTCTTTGCAGGCCGCCGTTTCGCCCTGGAGGGAACACTCCGACTGGGACGGCTGCCAGACCAGAATGATCTAGTCTTTCCTGCTGACACCACCGGCGTCAGTGGCCGACACTGTGTGGTACGGTTGACTAATGGCGGCGCCACACTCACCGATTTGGGCTCCTCCTTTGGCACGTTCCTGAGTGATGGCACGCGCCTGCAGCCGAATCAGGCAGCGGAACTGAAGGTGGGCGACAGCTTCACCCTTGGATCCCAAAAGCAGCGGTTCACCCTGGAGTCCAAGTCGTGAACACCCCTTGGAACGCACTGCCCCCAGGAACAGTGCTGAAGGGACGCTACCAGGTGGAGGAATTTCTGGATCAGCAACCCGCCGCCATGGTCTATCGGGGCATCGACCTGATTCTGGGCCGCACGGTGGCGCTGCGGGAGTTCGTGCCCCGGTGGATGATCTGCACCCGGGAGGGGACCGCCCTGTCACTGGTAATCCCCATCGCCTTTTCCACCTGTCTGGATGCCTTCCTGGATGATGCCCGTCAGGCCGCTCGGGAGGAACCAGACCCTGCCCTGGCCCAGGTGCTGGATGTGTTTCGGGAAAACCAGACCGCCTATGCGGTGGAGGACTGGATCCCGGCGAAGGCCTTGGGCGCGCTGATTCAGGAGCGGGGGCCTATGGAGCCGGAAGCGATATGGACCCTGATGGAGGAAGGCGCCCGCGCTCTCCATAAGCTCCACGCTTCTGGGAAGAGTCACGGGGACCTGCGCCCGGAAACTATGGGCTATACCCAGTCGGGGAACCTACGCATCTGGAGCCGCACGGGAAACAATGTGCCCTGGCCGGTCTGGCGGGAAGAACTAGACCTGTCACTCCCCTTCCTCACGCCGGAGGTCTGGCACCTGAGCGGGGTACCGC
>PPYF01188627.1_pt1 | contig 10228 bp, 7 predicted proteins | sample 1559871 | NCBI WGS metagenome assembly PPYF01 (sample SAMN08240021, study PRJNA423297) | Human gut metagenome, whole genome shotgun sequencing project.
GCTGGTGGCGTGACCGGAAATAACGTCAACTGACGGGCGTTTGTCCGCCGCAGTGGCAGCATGCGCCCGAACCGGGCCGCAGGGGTAAAACCCTGCGGCCTTTTTCGTTTTACTGTGGGTACGGCACCCAGGAACCGCCGTTCAGGCGAACGTATGGTTTACCCTGATACTGAACGACGACGGCGTTAGAGTTCTCTGACACCGCGGCGGTCTGCGGCAGGTTGCCGGTAAAGGCCGACCAGTCGACGCTATCTTCGGTGAAGATTTTACCGTCTACCGCGCGGGCAACCAGTTCGGAAACCGCCAGGTAGCTGCTTGGCTGATTAATATCGATAGCGGCACCCTGATGCGGTGCTTTCATACCGAAGAATTTAATCGCAGCCGGTACGTGGGTAATCGACGGGCTTGGGATATCGCGCAGACCAGAAACCTGCATTTTATCGCCCTGCAGCGCCGCGCCGTGTTCCGGCACCACGATGACCATCACTCTACGACCCGACTTCTCCAGTTCGGTAAAGAAGTCGTCCAGTTCATCAAACAACTTCTGCGCTCGGGTCTTATAGTCCGCCGTTTTGCTCTGCCCCTGATAATGGTTACCGTCATGTAGTGGGAGAATATTGTAGAAGGTCGCGGAGCGTCCACCGGCAGGCATATCCGGTGATTGTAACCAGCGGTCGAGTACCGCCAGATCGTCATACACCGGTGAACCATCGAAGGAGAGCAGGTTAACCGGCAGCTTGCTCTGGTCCATCAGTGGGCTTTGCATACCGCCATTTTCACGCACTTCTTTGAGGAAATCACCGAACACACCGTTGTGGTCCAGCATCAGGTGCTGGGTGAAGCCCAGCTTCGCCAGGTTATCAAACAGGTAGCACTGGTTGCCCGCTGGCTGATACAGGTTGGTGTGCGACGGCTGACCGCAGCTTGCACGCAGCAGACGAATCGCCGCCGGGCCGCTGTATGAGGTGGCGGAGTTGAAGTTGCTAAAGCGAATATCAAAGTGTGACCACAGCGGATGCTGCATCAGACCCGCGGCCTCCACATCGGAGTTAGCCAGTGAACAGATGTTGATAACCAGCAGATCAAATGGCTGAGCATCTTCCGGCAGTTGTGCCGGGAAGGTGGTGGTCCGTTTGCTTTCAGAAGCATAGAAGCTGTTCAGCCAGGCGTTCAGGTTATCTGACGTTGGTGCAGCGGTCTGTGCGGGGGTATCACCGCTTGCTGCTGCGCTACCTGCCGCCGCGGCAGGGGCCGTGGTGGTAGCGGCGGTAGCGTTAGTTGCCTGCCCAGTAGGCCACAGGTTAATAGAAGGGAGCAGTGGGCTGATGTTAACCCATATCATCGCGGCGACGACAAAAACGGTAATACGAATCCACTGGTTTAAGAACAGCCAGGCGACCACGAGTACAAAGAAGGCACCGACCATCTGCCAGTTAATAAAGCGGGTGACCAGATCCCAGATGTAGTCAGCGCTAAAGCCCGCAATCTGCGAGCCTTGGCTCATAATGCTTTCCGGGCCTGGCAGCCAGGTATCGTGCCAGAACAGCGCAAAGCCGAGTGGAATGGCAATCCAGTTGCGCCAGCGGTGCAGTCGGCTGTTCGGCAGAGGGAAAATCAGGAACGCCATGAACACGAGGTTCATCATCGGATGGAAATTAAGGTATCCCGCCCACAGCAGGCCAAACTTGACCAGGAAATAGAGGTTCCAGCCAGACAGGCCCCGCCAGTAGTGCCAAAGCGGTGAAGGGGTAGCGGCGTCTTTTTTCGTCGATTTAGTCATTTTTTGATTTTGCCCTGACGGCCAGATCCCGGCGCAATACGCCGACGGGTTTAACATAGCGAGGTTTTAGAAACATCAAGCGGAACGTGTTCTCAATACGGCGCTGATAATGACGCGCCAGGTAACCCAGCGGGAAAAAGATCAGCGCGCAGAGGATCACGAGTTGAATAATATCGCTTATCGACATCATGATGATGTTCCTTTGGCATCTGTAGACAGGCGGCACGGTTCGGGATAGCGGCGCCAGCTGTTATCTTCGTAGGTCGCGTTAATCACGTTTTTTGGCTTCGGCGAGATCCGCAGCGGCTGCGTCCAGAGCTCCTGCTTCACGTCGCGCATATCAACCAGTTCTGCGGCGATCTGCTTATCTTCGAACCAAATCATGCGGTTAGAGAATATATCCCCGGTTGGCAGCGGGAAAATATGGTTCAGGGCTTTGTCGAGGTCGTTGACGCGACAGAAGGAGAGGAACAGCACCAGGCGGCGATCGGCAATAGTCACGATGTCGCCCATACGGTGCGGACGGCACAGGGTCAACGCCTGCTCAACGCGCAGTCCCGGCGCGGGTCTTAGCGCCACCATCACGCCTTTGCTGTCCGCAGGCAGCAGCGTGTTGTTGATGACTTTTTGCACCGCGTCGCAGAATACGTCCCACTTCTGGTAGCCCTTGAGCTTCAGCGGCTCAGTGTTGGCCAGCAGCGTCGTTAAATCTTCCGGTACGTGACGACTAAACTGCTGCGACTGAACGCTTTCAATTAAGGTCAGGCTACGTGAGAGGGGGGCGCTTGCGGAGATAACGATGTTGGCCCCGCAACTCAACAGCAGGCGTTCATCGGTGGCACGCAGGCTAGGAGTGGTCTCTCGGACAACAATTTTTAATGCGCTGCCGCGCTGTCGACGCAGCGTATGAATATATCGAGCAAGCTGCTCTATCTGGCTATTCTGGCTTAGCGAAAATATGACGGTTGCGGCCTGGGCGGTACGTGCGGCATTAAAAACGGCGTCGTTGGTGTCGAATAAAGTCCAGTGCTCAGAAAGTGCGGGCGCACCTTCAAGAATAACGATGTTGCTGAGCACTTCTTTTTCGTCACTACGTGGCTGAACGTTTGCAACCCCTTCTTGCGCTAAATGCCAGCCGTTGTCGTTTTGTTTAATTAAGAGCTGTTGGCGGGCGCTAACGCCTTTTTCATTAGACCAGTAAGATATATCGAATAGTTGACTATCGCCCTGGTAACGTAAACTTGCCAGGCCGGAAAGGGCGCGATACTCGCCGAGTAAAACGGAAGTTTGGGCATCGGCATTGTTGCCGGGGCTGAGCACCAGAAGTGTGCAGCCATAGTATTTAGCCCATTTTTGAGACTTGTTTACCCAATCGTGGATTTTATCAGCTGGAATATTTTCCCAGGCATTGTGGGCGCATAACAGAATGACGAAATAACCGTTGGGTTCAAGCGTGCGCAGCAGGTCGCGGCGCATAAAGTATAGGCTATCTGCGCTACCCGGCATGGTAAACAGCGATATTTTATCAGGACCAGAGTTTCCCTTTAATTCTATAAGGTTATTGGGGTTTTGGCCCATGCACACCACCGCCACTTTCGCCGTATTCTGCTGCGCGGAGAGCGTCTGGTTGAGCAGGCTTACGGCATCTTCATGACGGTCAGTATTAATCCACCACACGCCGCCCGCAGGCATATGGCTCACTTCATCCCAAAGTGACTGGATACCAATAGAAAATATGGGGTTCATCGCGTCCCTCTTATCGACGATAATCCTGCGTTTAAGTTTACTAGTGTAAGCGCTAGAATAAACCTAATATTGAAATTAAATAGCATCAGATTTAGCATGTATACTCTTCATTATTAGAGTTATCGTCAGGTGATAAGAGAATAAATCCCCTGAAATCTGCATAACTATGTAGTTGATGTGAGTAAGTTCTGAATCACTCGCCTACAATCTGAAGTATGACGAGTATAAACGAATTTCATGGAAAGGTTGCCCTTCGAGTGATGGGTGCATTCGTACTTTGAATTCAGAGGGAGAAAAAAATGTCAGATAATGAACCGGCGACATCAGTTGATTCTCAACTTGGCTACACTTTTCAGAATGATTTTATCGCTTTAAGTCGAGCTTTCTCTCTTCCCAATATAGATTACACTGATATTTCCCAGCGTGAGAAATTAGCCGCGGCGTTTAAGCGCTGGCCTCTGCTGGCAGAGTTTGCAGAACAAAAAGCCGAACAAAAATAAGGAAGCCATAATGGCTATTCTGGGATTGCAGGGCGTACGTGGCGGCGTAGGTACAACGTCTATCACGGCGGCATTAGCGTGGTCATTACAGCTGCTCGGGGAGTCGGTGCTGGTCATCGATGCGTGTCCTGACAATATGCTACGTCTGTCATTCAACGATGAAATTGGTCGTCAAAGCGGTTGGGCGCGAGCAGCGCTGGACGGTCAGGACTGGCGCGACGCCGGTTTGCGTTACACTTCGCTGATTGATGTTCTGCCATTCGGTCAGCTGCAACCGGGTGAGCTGGAACATACCGGAGCCCTGAGTGATACGCTATCGATGATAGTTTCTCTGGTTCAAACGCTGGAGCGCGAAGGCCACTACCAGTGGATTCTGCTGGATCTTCCCCACGGCTTTTATCCCTGGACCGCATCGCTTGTCGAAGCCTGCCACTTTACGCTAACGATTCTTAAACCGGATGCTAACTGCCACATTCGCCTGCATCAACAACCTCAGCCTGCCAACACGCATCTTTTGATCAATGGGTTACGCATGAGTAGCCCGTTGCAGGAAGACCTTTACCAGGTCTGGCTGCAAACCCAGCGACGTCTGCTCCCGGTAGTCATTCACCTCGATGAAGCGATGGCCGAAAGCCTGGCCAGCAAGCAGCCGCTGGGCGAATATCGCCATGATGCCCTCGCAGCTGAAGAGATGATCACTCTCGCAAACTGGTGCCTGATGCACTACGCGGGGCTTCGCCCGGTAACGGAGCGCGAAGCATGATTCGCCTCGGCAGCTGGATATTCGTGCCGCCGGTTTATGCGCGACTGCGCGAGCGCTATCTCGGCTATCGACAGGCGGGCTCATCCTGGCTTTCCGCGACCTTAACCTGCCTGTGGGTGGGGCTGGCGTGGCTCTTTCTGCCGCTGGAGAATCCCCGCTGGCAGGCACTAAGTGCCCGTCAGGATGAACTGTTCCCGCATATTAATTTTTCCCGACCGCGTCCGCTCGACCCATTGCGTTTCGCGCTACAGGCGGTCTGGCTCATTGCCACCAAACCATCAGAACAGCGCAGCACGCGCCCGTGGAAACCGCTGGCAGGCATTGACCTGATACGTGAGCGTTACAATCGCTGGGCAGAGGAACTGCCGAATCGGATGCGCGCGCAAACCGGTCATCTCGATGCCAAAAAAGAGCTGGCGCACCTGAATCCAAAGCTGCGCCGCCTGATTCTTGGTGTCGTGGTCACGCTGTCGCTGATGCTGGCGCTGGTCTGTATTACTCAGCCATTTAACCCGCTCTCACAGTTTATCTTCCTGCTGCTACTGTGGGGTGTGGCGCTACTGGTGCGACGCATCCCGGGGCGCTTCTCGGCGCTGATGCTGATTGTGCTTTCGCTGACGGTTTCCTGCCGCTACATCTGGTGGCGCTATACCTCAACGCTCAACTGGAATGATCCGGTCAGCCTGGTGTGTGGTCTGATCCTACTGTTTGCCGAAACCTATGCCTGGATTGTGCTGGTGCTGGGCTATTTCCAGGTCGTCTGGCCGCTGAACCGCCACCCGGTGCCGCTGCCAAAGGACATGAACGAATGGCCTTCGGTTGATATCTTCGTGCCGACCTATAACGAAGACCTGAACGTGGTGAAAAACACCGTTTATGCGTCGCTCGGCATCGACTGGCCAAAAGATAAGATTGAAATCTGGATCCTCGATGACGGCGCCCGCGAAGAGTTTAAGCAGTTCGCCAAAGATGTGGGCGTTCACTACATAGCGCGTACCACGCATGAACATGCAAAAGCGGGGAACATCAACAACGCGCTGAAGTATGCCAAAGGCGAGTTCGTGTCGATTTTCGACTGCGACCACGTGCCGACGCGCTCGTTCCTGCAGATGACCATGGGCTGGTTCCTGAAGGATAAGAAGCTGGCGATGATGCAGACGCCACACCACTTCTTCTCGCCTGACCCGTTTGAACGTAACCTGGGCCGTTTCCGTAAAACGCCGAACGAAGGCACGCTGTTCTACGGGCTGGTGCAGGACGGTAACGACATGTGGGATGCGACCTTCTTCTGCGGCTCCTGCGCCGTGATTCGTCGTAAACCGCTGGATGAAATTGGCGGTATCGCCGTGGAAACCGTGACCGAAGATGCGCATACCTCGCTGCGTCTGCACCGTCGTGGCTACACCTCTGCTTACATGCGTTTGCCGCAGGCGGCGGGGCTGGCGACGGAGAGTCTGTCGGCGCATATCGGCCAGCGTATTCGCTGGGCGCGCGGCATGGTGCAGATATTCCGTATGGATAACCCCTTGTTTGGTAAAGGGCTGAAGCTACCGCAGCGGCTGTGTTACCTCAACGCAATGTTCCACTTCTTGTCGGGCGTGCCGCGGCTTATCTTCCTTACCGCGCCGCTGGCCTTCCTGCTGCTGCATGCCTACATCATCTATGCCCCGGCGCTGATGATTGCGCTGTTCGTCCTGCCGCACATGATTCACGCCAGCCTGACCAACTCGAAAATTCAGGGCAAATACCGCCACTCCTTCTGGAGTGAAATCTATGAAACGGTACTTGCGTGGTACATCGCGCCGCCGACGATGGTGGCGCTGTTTAACCCGCACAAAGGTAAATTCAACGTCACCGCGAAAGGCGGGCTGGTGGAAGAGGAATACGTCGACTGGGTTATCTCGCGCCCGTATATCTTCCTCGTGCTGCTGAACCTGGTGGGTGTGGCATTTGGTATCTGGCGCTACCTGTACGGCCCGGCGGATGAAACGCTGACCGTGTGGATAAGCCTGGTGTGGGTGTTCTATAACCTGATTATCCTCGGCGGCGCGGTGGCGGTGTCGGTGGAAAGTAAACAGGTGCGTCGTTCGCATCGCGTTGAAATCAAAATGCCGGGGGCGATTTCCCGTGAAGACGGTCACCTCTTCTCCTGTACGGTGCATGACTTCTCTGACGGCGGCGTGGGTATTCGTATCAACGGTGACGCCCAGGTGCTGGAAGAGCAGAAGGTCAACCTGCTGCTCAAACGCGGCCAGCAGGAGTATGTCTTCCCGACGCAGGTGGTGCGCGTACTGGGCAGTGAAGTAGGTCTCAAGCTGCTGCCGATGAGCACCCGTCAGCATATCGATTTTGTACAGTGTACGTTTGCGCGTGCGGATACGTGGGCGCTCTGGCAGGACAGCTTCCCGGAAGATAAACCACTGGAAAGCCTGATGGATATTCTGAAGCTGGGATTCCGTGGTTATCGTCACCTGGCCGAATTTGCGCCACCGGTGGCAAAAGAGATTTTCCGGTCGCTCACCTCGCTGGTGGCGTGGGTGGCTTCGTTCATTCCGCGCCGTCCAGAACGTGAGGCGGTAATCGAGCATCCGCTATCGGCTATGGCTCAACAATAATGATGATGAACCAATGAAAAGAAAACTTTCCTGGATTTGTGCAGTGGCGGTGGGCATGGGCAGTTTACTGCCGCTCACGACGCATTCAGAACCGACAACAGAGGTGGCCGTAACGCCGACTGTTCAGGACAACGCAGCGGCTCCTGCCCCTGCCGATGCGGCAACCACGTCGCCGGTGGTGGTGGAAGATGCGCCATCTCGCGACGTAAAGCTTTCTTTTGCCCAGATTGCGCCGCCGCCGGGTAGCATGGTCCTGCGCGGAGCGAATCCTGACGGTGGCATTGAGTTCGGCATGCGCAGCGACGAAGTGGTGTCGAAGGCGCTGCTGAATCTGACCTACACGCCGTCTCCATCATTACTGCCGACCGTCTCTCAGCTGAAGGTTTATCTTAACGATGAGCTGATGGGCGTGCTGCCGGTTACCAAAGAGCAGTTGGGTAAAAAGGTTTCGACGCAGATCCCAATCGATCCGCTCTATATCACCGATTTTAACCGTGTGCGCCTTGAGTTTATTGGCCACTACCGCGACGTCTGCGAAAACCCGGCGAACACCACCGTCTGGCTGGACGTGGCGCGTAACAGCTCGCTGGATTTAACCTACCAGTCGCTGAAGGTGCGTAACGACCTGTCGCATTTCCCGGTGCCGTTCTTTGACGCCCGCGATAACCGCGCGCTGAATCTGCCGATGGTCTTTGCTGGCTCTCCGGATCTGCCACAGCAGCAGGCGGCCGGTATTGTCGCTTCGTGGTTTGGCGCGAAGGCCGGCTGGCGCGGCCAGACCTTCCCGGTGATGTTTAACACCTTGCCGGAAAGTAACGCGATCGTCTTTGCCACTAACGAAAGTCGTCCTGACTTCCTGCGCGATCACCAGGCGGTGAAAGCACCGACGATCGAAATGATCGACCATCCTAATAACCCGTACATGAAGCTGCTGGTGGTCTTTGGTCGTGACGATAACGACCTTCTGAAAGCCGCTCAGGGCATTGCGGCCGGTAATATTCTGTTCCGTGGCGACAGCGTGACGGTGGATGAAGTTAAACCGCTGCTGGCCCGCGCGCCGTACGACGCTCCTAACTGGGTGCGTACCGACCGTCCGGTCACCTTCGGTGAGCTGAAAACGTACGAACAGCAGCTACAGTCCACTGGACTGGAACCGGCCTCTATCAACCTGTCGCTGAACCTGCCGCCGGATCTCTATCTGCTGCGCAGCACCGGCATCGACATGGATCTGAAATACCGTTACACCATGCCGTCGGTGAAGGACAGCTCACGGATGGATATCAGCCTGAACAACCAGTTCCTGCAGTCGTTTAGCCTGAACAGCACGCAGGATGTGAACAAGCTGATGATGCGTCTGCCGGTGCTGCAAGGCCTGCTGGACGGTAAGAACGACGTCAGCATCCCGGCGTTGCGTCTTGGTGCGATGAACCAGTTGCGCTTCGACTTCCAGTATATGAACCCGATGCCTGGCGGCTCGGTGGATAACTGTGTGACCTTCCAGCCGGTACAGAACCACGTGGTGATTGGCGACGATTCCACTATCGACTTCTCGCACTACTATCACTTCCTGCCGATGCCGGACCTGCGTACGTTCGCCAATGCAGGCTTCCCGTTCACCCGTATGGCAGACCTCTCTGACACGGTTATCGTCATGCCGAAGCAGCCGTCTGAAGCACAGGTGAGCACGCTGCTGAATACCGTGGGCGTGATTGGCGGCCAGACCGGTCTGGCCGGGTCGAACATGACCATCGTTGATGACGGTAGCAAGATTCAGGACAAAGACGCTGATCTGCTGTTGATTGGCTCTATTCCACAACAACTCAAGAACGACAAGCAAATTGACCTGCTGGTGGATGCGACCCAGAGCTGGGTGAAAACGCCGATGCGCCATAACGACCTGCCGAGTATCTATCTGGATACCGACGATCGTCAGCCTAGCGTACAGGCTGGGATCACCTCTTCTGGCCCAATGGCTGCCGTGGTTGGCTTTGAATCACCGTATTTCAAACAGCGTAGCGTGGTGGCGCTGCTTGCCGACAGCGCCAGCGGATATGACCTGCTGAACAACGCGTTGAACGATAGCGGTAAACGTGCGGCGATGTTTGGTTCGGTGTCGGTGATTCGTGAGTCCGGCGTGAACAGCCTGCGCGTAGGCGATATTTACTATGTTGGGCACCTGCCGTGGTTCGAGCGCGTGTGGTTTGCACTCTCTAACCACCCGGTGCTGCTGGCTATCTTTGCGGCGATAAGCATCGTGCTGCTGGCTTGGGTACTGTGGCGTCTGCTGCGTATCATCAGCCGTCGTCGTCTGAACCCGGAAGACGAGTAAGCCGCGATGAAAATGCTTCGCTGGATAGTTCTGCTATGCGCCCTCGGCGGTCAGGTACAGGCCGCCTGTAACTGGCCTGCCTGGGAGCAGTTCAAGCAAGATTTCGTGAGCGCGGAAGGTCGCGTTATCGATCCCAGCGATGCGCGTAAAATAACCACCTCGGAAGGGCAAAGCTACGCGCTGTTCTTTGCCCTTGCCGCGAACGACCAGCAGACTTTCGCCACCCTGCTTGGCTGGACGCAAAACAACCTCGCGCAGGGCTCGCTGCGCGAACACCTTCCAGCGTGGCTATGGGGCAAAAAGAGCGATGACGAGTGGACGGTGCTGGACAGCAACTCCGCCTCGGATTCCGATATCTGGATTGCCTGGACGCTGCTGGAAGCCGGTCGTCTGTGGAAAAATGAAGATTACACGGCAACGGGTAAGGCGCTGCTGGCGAAGATTGCCGACGGCGAAGTGGTGAAAGTCCCCGGTCTAGGGCTGATGCTGCTGCCC
>PPYF01130575.1_pt1 | contig 10225 bp, 7 predicted proteins | sample 1559871 | NCBI WGS metagenome assembly PPYF01 (sample SAMN08240021, study PRJNA423297) | Human gut metagenome, whole genome shotgun sequencing project.
GGCCTACTTTCTCGCGTAGAGAAAGTAGGCAAAGATACGCCAGGAACCTCCTGGTTCCTGGACCTCCAGCGAAGGGGGCCTTGCCCCCTTTGATCCCCCGGCCCCCTGCCCTAGCGGTATTGGTTGTGATAACTTAAACCCTCAAACATCCTCGGGGGCAATCCTGCCGCGCCACGGATTGAAAGTAGAGAGTGTTCCCTCGAAGGAACCAAAGGAAAAAATAAAGACCGATTTGCCCACCCGCTCAAAGTGGCAAATCGGTCTTTGTTTGTGGTACAAGCCCTATCGAGGGGGTGCGGCTTGCCGCAGGGGGAGCGAAGCGTCCCCCTAGGGGAGTACCCAGAGGGGAAACCCCTCTGGGAGATTCTTTGGTGACTTTCTCATCGGGGAGAAAGTCACCCGGGGCGCGGGGCGGAGCGCCCGCTCTGGGGAGTGCAGAGGGGGCACAGCCCCCTCGCATCGTCAAGCAGGAGCCGCGGGGCGGAGCGCCCGCATCGGTGGGTGCAGGGACTGCCGTCCCGCAAAAGCCCGCGGCGAAAAAAGGAGGAAAATACAAAAGGGAGGAACCGAATGGTTCCTCCCTTTTGTCGTGAGTGGGCTGGTAAGCCGGGTTCTGTTGTGATGACAATCTATCTAGACCGCCGGTCGCCCGGCGGTTCAAGCCACATAGACCGTTGGCTCTCGCCCCAAAAGGCGCGACGGGCCGCCGCTCTCCTTCTGCGGTCACGGTGTTGCTTCGGATAGGGTTTACATGGCAGTGCGATCTCCCGCACCCCGGTGAGCTCTTACCTCGCCTTTCCACCCTTACCGGGGAAAAATCCCCGGCGGTATCTCTCTGTTGCACTTTCCCTAAAGTCGCCTTCGGCTGCCGTTAGCAGCTATCCTGCCCTGCGAAGCCCGGACTTTCCTCATCCGGAGGTCCCCCTCCGTCCGCTGCCATCCTGCCCGCTCACCCCGGTATTATACCTTATTTTGCAGGGCGCGTCAAGGGCGCTCCTGCTCCTCCGGCTCCACTGTGAAGATTTCCTCGATGCTCACCCCGAACACCTGCGCGATGTTCCACGCCAGCACCAGCGACGGATTGTAGCGCCCCTTTTCCAGGTTGCCGATGGTCTCCCGGCGCACCCCCACCAGCTTGGCCAGCTCCTCCTGCTTCATGTTGTGGCGGGCGCGGTACTCCTTGATGCGGTTGCGGATCATTCCCCCGCCCCCTGTTTCTCCCGGAAGCCGTAGTAGGCCGCCGACAGCGCCTGCGCTATAACCGCTGCCGCCCATCCTGCAACGCAGCCGGTCAACAACGCAGGGCTGCTCTGCTGTCCGATAAGCAGACTGCCGACGGTGACCGCCGCCATCACCAGCATCCCCGCTACAAACCCTCGTGCCGCCGAGCGGTTCATGTACTGCTCCACCATCTCGTCCGAGGGCAGGAAGAAATACTCAAAATCTACCGCGAAGGCAAAGAAGCTCAAAAATTCCCGCTGCGGCGTCAGCACACCAACCAGTCCCAACAGCGACAAAAATCCCAGACATCCATACCATTTTGTTTTACTCATACTTGTTCCTCCTTTTTGTAAATGTGGTATATTTCTATCTTTATGAGGTAAATATAACACATATCTTCCTTCCTGTCAAGCCCTCTGTCCCAAAAAGAATTGCAATCGTTCCCCGATGGGTTTATAATAAAAGCGTTATCCCTATTCTCACCGAAAGGAAGTCTTGGACCATGAGCATAAATCATCCCTATCTGCAAAAGGTTTACCAGCAGGTCTGCGCGCGCGACCTGCATGAGCCGGAATTTTTAAACGCCGTCAACGAGGTGCTGGGCACCCTGGAGCCGGTCATCCGCCGCCACCCCGAGTATGAGGCCGCCGGATTGCTGGAGCGCCTGGTGGAGCCGGAGCGCGCCGTGCAGTTCCGCGTCGCCTGGCAGGATGACCAGGGCAAAACCCATGTCAACCGCGGCTGGCGCGTGCAGTTTAACTCCGCCATCGGCCCCTACAAGGGCGGGCTGCGGCTGCACCCGAGCGTCAACCTGTCGATCATCAAGTTTCTTGCCTTCGAGCAGACCTTTAAAAACAGCCTGACCGGCCTGCCGATGGGCGGCGGCAAGGGGGGCAGCGACTTTGACCCCAAGGGCAAATCCGATGCCGAGATCATGCGGTTCTGCCAGAGCTTTATGACCGAGCTTGCCCGCTACATCGGCCCCGAGACCGACGTTCCTGCCGGCGACATCGGCGTGGGCGCGCGTGAAATCGGCTATCTCTTCGGCCAGTATAAGCGGATGCGCAATGAGTTTGCCGGCGTGCTGACCGGCAAGGGCCTCTCCTACGGCGGCTCGCTCATCCGCACCCAGGCCACCGGCTACGGCCTGCTGTACTTTGTGCGCGAGATGCTCTCCCACATGGCAAACGACAACCTCATCGGCAAGACCACCGTCATCTCCGGCTCGGGCAACGTCGCCATCTACGCCGCTGAGAAGGCCCAGGAGCTGGGCGCGAAGGTGGTCGCCATGTCCGACTCGAACGGCTATATCGTCGACCAGAACGGCATCCAGCTCGATGTAGTCAAGGAAATCAAGGAGGTTCGCCGCGGCCGCATCCGCGAATACGTGGAGAAGGTTCCTTCCGCCCAGTACCACGAGGGCTGCAGAGGGATCTGGAGCATCCCCTGCGACATCGCCCTGCCCTGCGCCACCCAGAACGAGCTGCTTTTGGAGGACGCGCAGAAGCTGATCCAAAACGGCGTCAAGCTGGTGGCAGAGGGCGCCAACATGCCCTGCTCGCTGGACGCTGTCGAGGCCTTCCAGCAGGCCGGTGTGCTGTATGCCCCGGGCAAGGCGGCAAACGCTGGCGGCGTCGCTACCAGCGGGCTGGAGATGTGCCAGAACGCGATGAAATATTCCTGGAGCGCCCAGGAGGTGGACGAGAAGCTGCACGACATCATGGTCGGCATCTTCCACGACGCCTACAACGCCTCCAAAGAGTACGGCGTGGAGGGCAACCTGCTGGCCGGCGCAAACATCGCGGGCTTTGTCAAGGTGGCCGACGCGATGATGGCACAGGGGATTGTGTAAACCTTCATCAGAAAAAGGCTTGGGAATCTTCCCAAGCCTTTTTTGTTATCCTTTCTTCACTGGCATCCAGACCTCGAACACCGCATCCTGCGGGTTGGGGGTCAGATAAACCTCGATGTCCGGCGCGTCGGCGTACTCATAGCCGGAGGAGGGCAGCCACTCGGTGATGACTCTGCGCTCCAGATCGGTGATGGCCTCGGGCATCCTGCCCCGCCCCGGAAAGATTGCCCAGTCCGACTCCGGAACGACGGATTCCTCCATTCCCTCCGGCAGCGGCTCATCTTGACCGGTTGCCACCGCGATGTAATACTTCCATTCCTCCCCGACTGCACCGCAGACACCTAGCAGCCCACTTGGATAGGCGGTGGATGGAACCATCCTCTGCATCAGCTTTGCGACCTCTCCCGACATTGCAAGCTCGGTCCACATCTGCGGGATGATTCCGGCGTTCTCCTCCAGCGAGGCGCCGACGGTACGGCCGTAGCCGATGATGCGAAAAGCGGATTTATGCTCGATGCGATACTCCATTTCCTCAGCCCCTTTGATGGTGATTTGGAATCGGATGCGCGGATAGGCCTTGAGGGTCACCCCCTCCTTTTTCGCCTCGGAGGGCGCCACCCCATGCACCGCCTGGAAGGCCCGGTTGAAGGCGGTGGGGGATTCATAGCCATAGCGCAGGCTAACCTGCAGCACCTTCTCCCCCATCCGCAGCCGCTGGGCCGCCAGCGTCATCCTGCGCCGCCGCAGGTATTCGGACAGCGGCATCCCTGCCAAGTAGGAAAAGATGCGCTGATAGTGGTAGACCGAGCAGCCTGCAATCTGCGCTGCGCGCGCAAGGTCAATTTTTTCTTCCAGGTGCTCCTCCAGATAATCCAGCGACTGGTTCAATGCCAAAAGCCATTCCATTCTCATCCGCTCCCTTCCCCCTTATTATAAACCATCTTTTCTCCAAAGTCCTCTCTTTTTACAGCTGGATTTTGGGAGGCGTCTTGGGCAGGCGCTCCGCCCTGCACCCGGGGTCGCAGGGGCTACCAACCCCGCATAAACTTCCGGGACGCGGGGCGGAGCGCCCGCATCAATGTTGGAGTGCAGAGGGGCTTCGCCCTCTCGCATCAACCTACTCCATCTTCAGCTGCCCCGGCAGGTGATCCTTCTCCTTGAGAAAATCCCCCCGGGAGGGCAAACTCTTGGCAATGTACCGGTGTTCGTCCGCCAGCGTCCCCGCTGTGTACAGCGATGCGCCGGAAACCACCGACCCCTTGGTCAGCTTCATCACCTGCACGCCCTGCTGGTCCTTGGTGGCCTTCGGCTGCAGCAGCCCTGTCGGCAGAATCAGCAGCCGCCCGTTGGAGGCCTCCAGCAACAGGTCCGCATCCTCCCGCACGCAGAGCATGGCCGCCAGCTTCTCCTTCATGCTGTAGGCGTTGAGCAGCTTCTTGCGGTTGGTCTTGGTCTCGTAGGCGTTGAGGTTGACCTTGGCCACCTTGCCGTTTTCAAAACAGAACAGCATATAGCCCTGATAGTCCGCCGTCACCGCCATGTAGATGGCGCTCTCCCCGTCGTCCATCCCCAGCTTGGCCGGGATAAAGTCGCCCAGGACACTCGCCTTGGTGTCCTCAAAGTCGCAGGCGCGCGCCTTGTAGACCTGGCCCCTGTCGGTGAAGAAAAGCAGCTGGTCGGCGTTGGTGCCCTCAATGTGCTGCACCACCTCGTCGCCCTCCTTGAGATAGTGTTCGCTGGACATCCGGTAGGACTGCGGGGTGATCTTTTTAAAGTAGCCCTCCCTGGTGAAGAACAGGTTGACCGCGTAGGCGTCCACCTTTTTCTCCTCCTCCACAAAGCTCTTGATCTGATCCTGCATCAGCAGCAGGCTCCTGCGGGGCTGGGCGTAGTTTTTGATGACCGTCTTGAGCTCCTGGATGATGATCTTGCTGATCTTCTTCGGGTCGTCCAGGATCGACTGCATCTCATCGATCTCGCCCTGCAGCTGTCCGGTCTCCTCGGTGCGCTTGAGGATATATTCCTTGTTGATGTGCCGCAGCTTGATCTCCGCCACATACTCGGCCTGCGTTTCGTCGATGCCGAAGGCGATCATCAGGTTGGGCACGACCTCCTCCTCCGACTCGGTCTCGCGGATGATTTTGATGGCCTTGTCGATGTCCAGCAAAATCTTTTTGAGGCCCAGCAGCAGGTGGAGCTTTTCCTTTTTCTTGTTCAGGTCAAAGTAGACCCGACGCTTGACGCAAAGCTGGCGGAAGGCAATCCACTCCTCCAGCAGCTCCCGCACGCCCATCACCCGCGGCACGCCGCCGATCAGGACGTTGAAATTGCAGGAAAAGCTGTCCTCCAGCGGGGTGAAGCGGTAGAGCTTCTGCATCACCGCGTCCGGATCGGCGCCGCGCTTGAGGTCGATGGCCAGCTTTAAACCGGACAGGTCGGTCTCGTCGCGCATGTCGGAGATTTCCCGAATCTTGTTCGCCTTGATTAAGTCTACCACCTTGTCGATGATGGCCTCGGTGGTGGTGGTCGGCGGAATCTGGGTGATCTCGATGCAGTTGCAGCTCTTGTCATAGTTCCAGCGCGCCCGCACCTTGAAGGAGCCGCGGCCAGTGCGGTAGATTTTGTCCATCTCCGCAGGGTTATAGATAATCTGTCCCCCGCCCGGAAAATCCGGCGCGGTCAGGGTCAAACCGATCTCGTGGTTGGGATTTTTGATCAGCTCGATGGTGGTGCTGCACACCTCTTCGAGGTTAAACGGGCAGATCGAGCTTGCCATGCCGACGGCGATGCCGGTGTTGGCGTTGACCAAAATGGTCGGGAAGGTCACCGGCAGCAGGGTCGGCTCCTTTAATTTGTTGTCGTAGTTGTCCACAAAGTCGACCGTGTCCTTGTCGATGTCGCGGAACAGCTCCTGACAGATGGGGTCGAGCTTGACCTCGGTGTATCGCGAGGCGGCAAAGGCCATGTCCCGCGAATAGGCCTTGCCGAAGTTGCCCTTGGAATCGACATAGGGGTGCAGCAGCGCCTCGTTGCCGCGGGAGAGGCGCACCAGCGTCTCATAGATCGCCATCTCGCCGTGGGGGTTAAGCTTCATCGTCGTCCCGACCACGTTGGCGGATTTGGTTCGCGAGCCGGTCAGCAGGCCCATCTTGTACATGGTGTACAGCAGCTTGCGGTGGGAAGGCTTGAAGCCGTCGATTTCCGGAATCGCGCGCGAGACGATGACGCTCATCGCGTAGGGCATATAGTTTTTTTCGAGCGTATCGGTAATTTTCTGATCGATCACCTCGCCGGCGTGCTCAATGTAAGCCTTCGCGTCGGTCCTGTGGGAGGTGCGATCGGTTTGCTTTTTCCTTGCCATAGTCTCTTCCTTTTTCTTGAATTCGTTTCTGCTCCCACCAGCGGGCGCTCCGCCCCGGGGGTAACTTCTTGACGATGCGAGGGGGCTGACGCCCCCTCTGCACTCCCCTATGAGGAGGGCGCTCCGCCCCTCCGACCCCGGGTGACTTTCTCCCCGATGAGAAAGTCACCAAAGAATCTCCCAGAGGGGAATCCCCCTCTGGGTACTCCCCTTGGGGGGCTATTATCATCCCCCCAACGGCAACGCCGCAAAGCGTCGTAGCCGTTCCCCCCAGAAGGACTCTCCCATAGAGCAGGAAGTAAGACGTCAGTTCAATCTTCCCTCCGCGCCCGAGGATGCCGGGAGCCTTTTTTATTCGCAACCAATACCGCTAGGGCAGGAACCGGGGGAATCCAAGGGGGTTCTCCCCCTTGTGCCGGGGGTCCAGGGACCAGGAGGTCCCTGGTGAGTCTTTGCCTACTTTCTTCTCAGGCATCTTGTCAAGTCAAGTGCAACAGCAAATTGGAAAAGATTTCAGAGGGGGAGTTCCAGTTGAGGCATTTGCGAGGACGATGATTCAGCTTTTCTGTAAACTCGGCCAATCGCTCTGCAGAAAACGGAACTTGATAGGTGTTTTTGGGAATGTACTGCCGCAGCAGACCGTTGATCTGCTCGTTCGACCCTCTTTCCCACGGCGACATGGGATGCGCAAAATAAATTTGCAGGGAAGGAAACGCCTTTGTAATTTGATCGTGTTCTGAAAATTCCGATCCCCGGTCCAGTGTGAGAGAACGCACGTATTTTTCCGGCAGCTCCTTCAGAAGACAGCAGATAACATCGGACACCTCTTTGGCTTTTCGGCTGTAAGAAATTCCTGTGAGCAGGAAGCGGGATTTCCGGTCTACCAGTGTCACCACATAAAGCTTGTAAAAGCTGCTGTAGACCAGATCTCCTTCCCAGTGCCCAATCTCGCTGCGCCTGTTGGCTTCTTCAGGCCTCTCCTCTATCGTCTGGTGGACAAAATGCCGGTTTTTCTGCCCTTTTCCCTTCCCTCGCCAGCCTTTTCTCCTCAAATGCTTCTCCATGGGATATCTTCCATGCCGGTTCTTCCTTGTCCCTTTTGCCTCCATAAGCCCCTTGTGCAGTGCCCGGTAGATGGTGGCATAGCTCACCAGTTTCTTTCCCCGCTCCAGCTTGATTCGCTGTGCGATTTGCTCGGGAGACCATTGCTGTTGGGTCAGCAGACGAACAACCAGGTCTTTGAGTTCTCCTTCTTGCAGAAGTTTTTTTCTGCGGCATCGCTTCCGGCGCCGCTCATATTTCTTTTGCGCCTCAGAAGGCCGGTACTTTTGGCTCGTTCCATTTCTTTTCAGTTCCCGGCTGATAGTAGATACAGAGCGTCCTGTTTGTCTGGCGATTTCTCTCAAACTTTTTCCGGCCAGTTTATTTTCCCATATACTTTCTCGCTCACTTATGGTAAGATGTTGGTAGTGACTCATGGGAGTTTCCCTCCTTCTGGTTTGTGTCGCAACTACCATTTTAGCAGGGAACTCCTTCTGAGTCACTCTTTTTATTTTTTCTGTTGCACTTGTATTGTAAAGCGGCCCACAAGAAAGTAGGCCGGGGCATGGGGCGGAGCGCCCATACGAGGGGCTGTAGGGGCCTTTGGCCCCCACTTGAGGAGTGCTCCCGCAGGCCCGCGGAAAAAAATTAAGACAAATCCAGCTCGTCCAGATACTGGCTGCCGTTCTGTGCGATGTAGCTCTTTCTGCCCTCCAGATTGTCCCCCAGCAGCAGGGTGAACATCGCCTCGGTGGCCGCCGCATCCTCGGGGGACACCTTGATGAGACGCCGGGTCTTGGGGTTCATGGTGGTCAGCCACATCATGTCCGGCTCGTTCTCACCCAATCCTTTGGAGCGCTGCACGTCCACCTTTTTGCTGCCCAGTTTTTGCAAAATCTCCGTCTTTTCGGCGTCGGAGTAAGCGAAGTAGGTCTCGTCCTTGCAGCGGATTTCGAACAGCGGCGATTCCGCGATGTAGACATAGCCCTTCTCAATTAAAGTCGGGGTCAGGCGGTAAAGCATGGTCAGAATCAGGGTGCGGATCTGGAAGCCGTCCACGTCGGCATCGGTGCAGATGACCACCTTGTTCCAGCGCAGCCCGTCCAGATGGAAGGTGGAGAGCTCCTTGTTGGCCTTGGAGGAAACCTCCACGCCGCAGCCCAGCACCTTGATGATATCGGTGATGATGTCGTTTTTAAAAATTTTATCAAAGTCCGCCTTCAGGCAGTTTAAGATTTTGCCGCGCACCGGGATGATGGCCTGGAACTGCGCGTCGCGGCCCAGTTTGCAGGCGCCCAGCGCCGAGTCGCCCTCCACGATGTAGATTTCCCGCTCGTTGACGTCCTTGGAGCGGCAGTCCACAAATTTTTCCACCCGGTTGGCAAGGTCGATCGATCCGGCCAGCTTTTTCTTTAGGTTGAGGCGGGTTTTTTCCGCGTTCTCCCGGCTGCGCTTGTTGATCAGCACCTGCTCGGCAATCTTGACCGCCTCGTCCGGATTTTCGATGAAGTAGACCTCCAGCTGGCGCTTGAGGAAATCGTTCATCGCCTCGTAGATAAACTTGTTGGTGATCGCCTTTTTGGTCTGGTTCTCATAGGAGGTCTGGGTGGAGAAGGAGGAGGAGACCAGCACCAGGCAGTCCTCGACGTCCTGGAAGGTGATCTTGCTCTCGTTTTTGAGGTACTTGCCGGTCTGCTTTAAATAGCCGTCAATCTTGGAGACGAACGCCTGCTTGACCGCCTTTTCCGGCGAGCCGCCGTACTCCAGGTGGGAGGAGTTGTGGTAGTACTCCAGAAACTTCACCCGGTTGGAGAAGCAGAACGCCACCGACAACTTGACCTTATACTCGTCCTTGTCCTCGCGGTCGCGGCCGCGCTGTTCGGTCTCCCAGTACTGCACCGCCGTCAGGCTCTGCTCGCCCGCTATCTCCTTGACATAGTCGGTGATGCCGTTTTCGTAGCAGAAGGTCTCCTCGGCAAAGCTGCCGTCCTCCTGCTCGACCCGCAGCAGAAACTGCAGCCCCTTGTTGACCACCGCCTGCTTTTTCAGCGTGTCGCGGAAGTAGTCCTCCGGGATGGCGATGTCGGTAAAGACCTCGAGGTCCGGCTTCCAGCGCTGGCGGGAGCCGGTCTGCTTCTGCTTGGTCGGCTCCTTGTGCAGGCCGCCGATGTTTTCCCCTTTTTCAAAGTGGAGGGTGTAGCGGAAACCGTCCCGGATGATCTCCGCGTCAAAATATTCGGAGGAGTACTGGGTGGCACAGGAGCCGAGGCCGTTTAAGCCCAGCGAAAACTCGTAGCTTTCGCCGTTGTTGGTGTTGTACTTTCCGCCCGCGTACAGCTCGCAGAAGACCAGCTCCCAGTTGTAACGCTGCTCCTTGGGGTTGTAGTCCACCGGGATGCCGCGGCCAAAGTCCTGCACCTCAATCGAGTGGTCCCGGTAATAGGTGAGGATGATGCGGGAGCCAAAGCCCTCGCGCGCCTCATCGATCGAGTTGGAAAGAATCTCAAAGGCCGAGTGCTCGCACCCCTCCAGCCCGTCCGAGCCAAAGATGACGCCCGGCCGCTTGCGCACACGGTCCGCGCCCTTTAAGGCGGAGATGCTCTCGTTGCCATATTCCTGATGTTTTTTTGCTGCCATAGTATCCTCCTCGTCCGGGTCTAAAAATCCGCATGTAAAGATAGTATACCACATTTTGCCGCCGCTTGACAACCGGCGATTTTACTAATGTACGGGGACGGGCGCCCGCTCTC
>PPYF01269245.1_pt1 | contig 10224 bp, 10 predicted proteins | sample 1559871 | NCBI WGS metagenome assembly PPYF01 (sample SAMN08240021, study PRJNA423297) | Human gut metagenome, whole genome shotgun sequencing project.
AGCCGGGGGTCAGGGTGGGGACGATACGGCTCTTCACGGTGCCGTCCTTGCCGGTGACGGTGGAGGACATGCAGATAAAGCTCTTGCCGCCCTTGGACTGATAGGCGCCCATGGCGAAGTCCAGCTGACCGCCGGTGCCGGAGATGTGCTTGATGCCGGCGGACTCGGCGTTTACCTGACCGAACAGGTCCATGTCGATGGCGTTGTTGATGGAGATGAAGTTGTCGATTAGGCTGATGACGTGGACATCGTTGGTGTAGTCCACAGGGGCACCCATCACGTCGGGGTTGCGGTCCATGTAGTCATACAGCTTCTGGGTGCCGGCGGCAAAGGCGAACACCTGGCGGCCCTTGTCCAGGTTCTTGTGCTTGCCGGTGATCTTGCCGGCCATGGCCATGTCCACAAAGCCATCCACATACATCTCGGTGTGGACAGACAGGTCCTTCAGGTCGGACTGGGCGATCATAGAGCCGATGGTGTTGGGCATGCCGCCGATGCCCAGCTGCAGACAGGCACCGTTGGGGATCTCAGGCACCACCAGGTTGGCCACGGCCCGGTCCACGTCGGTGGGCTCGCCGCCGCCGCCCAGCTGGGCCACGGGGGGATTCTCGCCCTCCACCACCATGTCCACGTCCTTGATGTTGATCTCGCAGCCGGTGAGACCGTAGACCAGGGGCAGGTTCTCGTTGACCTCTACGATGACCACCTTGGCCCGGTCCAGCATGTCGGCCAGGTGAGAGGCGGCCAGGGCATAGCTAAAGTTGCCGTGCTTGTCCATGGGGGTCACCTGGATCATGGCCACGTCCACGGTCAGGTTGTCCCGATAGAACCGGGGCAGCTCGGAATAGCGCATGGGGGAGAAAAAGCCCATGCCCTTGGCGATGATCTTCCGGTCGATGCCGCTGCAGTGCCAGCTGTTCCAGGTGAAGTGCTCCCCGGCATCCTCGGCCTTGGCGATCTCGGGCATCCACATGGTCACACCGCCCCGGATCTTCACGTCGTGCAGCTCGTCCTTCCGGGAGGCCAGGGCCTTATCCAGGGCCACGGGATGGTTGGTACACCAGCCGTAATCCACCCAGTCGCCGGACTTGACGACCTTCACCGCCTGCTCGGCGGTGGTCAGCTTCTGCTGATACAGTGCCTGATAGTCCATGTTCGTATCCTCCGTATCTGTTAAAAAATTTTTTAAAATGGGAATTTTCTCTTGGCCCCTTCTCCGGCAGAAAGCCGGGGAAGGGGCAATTTTATTTTAATCTATCACTGCATCGACAAAGAATCGTCCATTTTTTTCGAGAGAGCGGCCGAATGCTCCGGCCCGTCCGGTTTAGAGAAAGCTGCCCTCTTTTTCGACGCTTGCCGTTTGTGTCGATTCAGCGGCCCACGTTGATATAGAAGGGCTTCATCAGGCTGGGCTGCTCGGTGGAGTCCTTCTGCTGGCGGTGGGGCTCCGGGGGCAGGCCCCGCTGATAGCCGCCCCGGCTGCGCTTTTGGGGCGTGGTGCGGTCCTTGCGGCCCTGGTGGGCGGTTTTGTCGCCTTTGGCGCTCTTGCCGCCCGGGGCGGACTTGTGGGCGGCGGGCTGCTGCTTGGGAGCGTGCTGAGTCTGGACAGCCTGCTCCTGGCTCTTATGGGCGGGCTTCTTGCCCTTGCGGCGGCGGCCCGTGTTCTGGTCCTGGCCGCCGGACAGGGTCAGGGGCCGGGGGGCCAGCAGCCGGGCGGTGGCATCCATGATCACGTCGCTGTCCAGGGGGCTGGGCCGGTGGAACTCGGTGCGGGGCATAGCGTCCCCGGTGTCCATCAGCGTCCCGGAGCGCACGCCCCGGCGGGGGCGCTTGTCCCGGGCAGACGGGCTTTCGCTCTGGGGCTCCATCACCTGGACGGTCTCGGCAAACTCGCTTTGGGCCTTGCCCCGGCCTCTGCGGCGGCGCTTCTTGGCGGCAGGCTGGGCCTGCTCCAGCACCTGGGCGGCCTGGACCTGCTGCTCCTGCTGGACCTGGCGTTTCTCCTTGGCCGCAGCCTTGGCGGCCTCGTCCCTGGCCCGGCGCTTCTCCCGGGCGGCGGCACGGGCCTCCTGGTCCTCCTCGTTGACCACCCGGCCGTTCTTATCCCGCTTGGGGGCCTGGAACACCTCCATGGGGTAGGGGTGGTCCTCCACCACAGGCAGCTGCCGCCCGATCAGCTTTTCGATGTCCCGCAGCAGGGGCTTTTCCCCAAAATCGCAGAAGGCGATGGCTGCGCCCCCCCGCCCGGCACGGCCGGTGCGGCCGATGCGGTGGACATAGGTCTCGGGCACCTCGGGCAGGTTATAGTTGAACACGTGGGACAGCTCTTCGATGTCCAGCCCCCGGGCGGCGATGTCAGTGGCCACCAGGCAGCGGATATTCCCCGCCTTAAAGTCGGACAGGGCCTGCTGCCGGGCGGTCTGGCTCTTGTTGCCGTGGATGGCGGCGGCAGTTACCCCCGCCTTTTCCAGGTCCCGGGCCACCTTGTTGGCCCCGTGCTTGGTGCGGGTGAACACCAGGGCGTTTTTCACCCCAAGCTGCCCCATCAGGTGGGCCAGCAGGCGGGTCTTGTTGTTCTTGTCCACAAAGTACACGCTCTGCTCAATGGCCTCCACCGGGGAGGAGATGGGGTCCACCGCCACACGGGCGGGGTCGTGGAGGAGAGAGTTGACCAGGTCGCTGATCTCCGGGGGCATGGTCGCGGAGAAAAACAGGGTCTGCTTCTGCCGGGGCAGCCACTTTAAAATCTTCTTCACGTCGTGGATAAAGCCCATGTCCAGCATCCGGTCGGCCTCGTCCAGGACGAAGATGTCCAGCTCGTCCAAAGAGACGAAGCCCTGGTCGTGCAGGTCCATCAGCCGGCCGGGGGTGGCCACCAGAATGTCCACGCCCCGGCGCAGGGCCTCCACCTGGGGATTCTGGCCCACGCCGCCGAAGATGACGGCGTGGCGCAGGGACAGATATTTGCCATAGGCCTCAAAGCTCTCGCCGATCTGGATGGCCAGCTCCCGGGTGGGGGTGAGCACCAGGGCCCGGATGGGGCGGCCGGAGACAGTCTCGGCGGAGAGCCGCTGGAGGATGGGCGTGGCGAAGGCGCAGGTCTTGCCCGTGCCCGTCTGGGCGCAGCCCAGCACGTCCCGGCCCGCCAGGGCGGGGGGGATGGCTTTTTCCTGAATGGGGGAGGGGGCGTGATAGTCCAGCTCCTTCAATGCGTTTAAGATGGGGGCGTTCAGCCCCAGCTGTTCAAAAGTCATGCAATACTTCCTTTTCTGCGTCTCCCGGCGGTACGCCGGGCGCTCATTCAGGCGGAGGGACCCTCCGCCTGGCCCACGTTCTCCCTGTGGGCTGGGGTGTTTTCAGCGCAAAAGCCCGTTGAGCCGCTCCAGCACCAGCCGGGCGGTTTGAGCCAGCGTCTGTCCGCCGCCGCAGTCGATGACCAGGTCGGCGTATTTGTCATACAGGGGGGCGCGATAGGCCATCACGTCGGCCAGGGTCTGGCCGGGCTCCATGGCGATGCCCCGGGTGCTCAGGTTCTGGATGCGGCCGCTCAGCTCGGCCAGGGGGACCTTCAGATAGACCACGGGGCCCAACGCTTTCAGGTGCCGGGCGGCCTTCTCCCGGCATACGGCGCTGCCTCCCGGGGCGATGACGGTGTTCTCGCAGGAGACCGAGCAGACGGCATCCTCCTCCGCATGCAAAAAGGCATCCAGCCCCCGCCGGTCCAGAATGTCCTGGAGCAGGGCGTGCTCCCGCTTTTGGATCACCAGGTCCACGTCCAGAAAGTCATAGCCCAGGGCCTTGGCCAGCAGGACCCCCACCGTACTTTTGCCCGAGCCGGGCATCCCGATCAGCACCACATTTTTCACCGTGCGTCTCCCAACCTTTGCAGACAAATTTAACTGATATATTATACTATACCCCGACGCAAAAAGAAAGAGCCCAATGTGGAAAAATCAGCGCGTTTTCCGGGGAAAGGGGGCGGGTGTGCCCCGGAACGGGCGAAGTTTTCCACATGGGCTGTCGGGGTTGTGTAAAATGGACCTCACAGCAGGGTCCACTGAAAGTCCTCCAGCTTCAGGGTGCTGCCCACGTCGGTGCCCTCGGGCAGCAGGAACATGGTCACGGACAGCTCCGCCCCCTGTTCAGAGCGGAGCAGGGCATAGTCCCCGTTGATGGACTGCACGGTGTAAAAGATCGGGTCCACAGGTATCCTCCTTTTTCAAACGGGCTGAAATTTGGCTCCCGTCCGGGCACAGTCCGGTTTATAGGACAGTGTGTCCGGTAAACTGGAGTCAACAAAACCGGAAAGGGGAACGGGAGCATGGAATACGAACTGGTTTGGGTGCGGGAGCACATCGAGGTATACGACGGCGCAGGGCGCTTCTGCTTCTCCGCCGACAACGAGCGGGAGGCCCGGGAGGAGCTGGGTCTGGCCGGCTGAGGGCCTGACCGGAAGGTCAGGAGTCGATGAAGCTGCGGATGCGCAGCTTTACCCCCAGCTTTTGGGCGATATCTTTGCAGGTCTGGATCTCCTCCGGGCTTTTGTCCTTGTCCACAATGGTCAGGATGACGTGGGGGACATACTGCTTGCACTCCCGGGCAAAGTCCAGCATGGCCTGATAGGCGGACTCCCCCTGGACGGGGTGGCACAGGGCCACATACTCCCGGGCGGTGACGGCGTTGAGGGAGATGGACACGGTGTCGATGCGGCCTTTTAATTCAGGGCACACGTCCCGGCCTAAGATCAGGTTGGCGTGGCCGTTGGTGTTGATGCGCACCGGGGGCAGCTTGTCCCCAAAGCGGGCTTTCAGCTGGTCCACCAGCCACAGGATGTCGTCTAAGCGATAGGTGGGCTCGCCATAGCCGCAGAAGACGATCTCCCGATAGGAACACACATCCCGGCTGAGAAAGCTGTCCATGGCCTCCTGGCGGGAGGGCTCGTGTTCCAGCCACAGGGAATCCTCGGTATAGATGGAGCCCTGGGCCTTACCGTGGCGCAGGCAGAACTCGCAGTTGCAGTTGCAGCGGTTGGTCAGGTTGACATAGAGGGCGTCCTCGTATTCATAGGTGATGGTCATGGATATCCTTCCTTTATGCAGATATGTAGGGCCGCCTGGGCGGCGAAAATTCAGATGCGGAAAAAGCGTCTGCCGTTTTCCAGGGTGATCCGGGCGACCTCCTCGGGGTCCAGGCCCTTGCGCCGGGCGATGGCCTCGGCCACCAGATGGACCCGGCCAGAGTCGTTCCGGCGGCCCCGGAAGGGCTCGGGAGAGAGGTAGGGGGAGTCGGTCTCGATCATGATCCGGTCCATGGGCAGCAGATCGATGACCTCCAGGGCCCGGCGGGCGTTTTTAAAGGTGATGCTGCCGGTGAAGGAGATCATCCAGCCCAGCTTCATCAGGATCTTCGCATCCTCCACCCCGCCGGAGTAGCAGTGATAGACCCCGGTGACCTTGGGATGGGCGCGGACGATGTCCAGGCAGTCGTGGTGGGCATCCCGGTCGTGGACGATGACGGGCAGGTCCAGCTTCTCCGCCAGCTCCAGCTGGGCGTGGAACACCTGCTGCTGCAGCTCCCGGGGCGGGTTGTCCGGCCAGTGATAGTCCAGGCCGATCTCCCCGATGGCCCGCACCTTGGGGTTTTGAGCCAGGGCCTCCAGCGCGGGGATATCGCGTTCCGCGTCCCAGTCGGCGCACTCCTCCGGGTGGACCCCCACGGCGGCATGGACAAAGGGGAAGCGCTCTGCCAGCTCCACCGCCGTCTGAGAGCTTTTCAGGTCGCAGCCGGGGTTTAAGATGAGCTCCACCCCCTGGCCGGGCATAGAGGCGAGCACCTCCAGACGGTCAGCGTCAAAGGCGTCGGCATCATAATGGGCGTGGGTATCAAAAAGGCGCATGGCGTTCCCTCCAAAGTCCGGCCCCACCGGGCGATATTGCCTATATCATAGCCTGTTCCAGGCAAAAAAGCAAGGCACGGCGGGCCGGACAGGGCGGCCGGGCTGTAAAAAATTTCAGCAAATTTTCCAAACTGGGTCGTTCCCCCGTTGAATCCAGGGCGAAAGGCTGGTATAATATGCGGCAAAGGCAGTATTCCGCATCCCGTATTTCACCGTTCTTAATTTAAATATGGGCCGCGGAGCCGTCCAGGCCCCGTCTGCCGCGCCGCAACGCTCATGCGGAAGAGCGCCGGAACATTGGATAATCAGGAGGAAACTCACCATGGAAGAGATCAAAATCACCCGCGCCGCCAAACTGAAGGAAAAGCCGGACTCCTCCACTCTGGTATTTGGCAAGAACATGACCGACCATATGTTCATCGTGGACTATGACGAGGGTAAGGGCTGGCACGATCCCCGCATCGTCCCCTATGGCCCCCTGCAGATCGACCCCGCCGCCAAGGTGCTGCACTACGCCGAGGAGATCTTCGAGGGTCTGAAGGCCTATCGCACCGCCGACGGTTCTATCCAGCTGTTCCGCCCCGACTGCAATATCGAGCGCATGAACAACTCCGCCGAGCGTATGTGCCTGCCCCAGATCCCCGCTGAGCTGGCCATGGCCGGCATCACCGAGCTGGTGAAGCTGGAGCGGGACTGGGTGCCCACCGAGAAGGACACCTCCCTGTACATCCGCCCCTTCATGATCGGCCTGGACCCCGCCCTGGGTGTACACGCCTCTCACCATGTGCAGTTCATCGTCATCGTCTGCCCCGTGGGCGCCTACTATCCCGAGGGCCTTGCTCCCGTGAAGATCTATGTGGAGCAGGAGGACGTCCGCGCCGTGAAGGGCGGCACCGGCATGGCCAAGACCGGCGGCAACTACGCCGCCTCCCTGCGGGCCGGCGACCGGGCGGAGAAGGCCGGCTACAGCCAGGTGCTTTGGCTGGACGGTGTCCACCGCAAGTACATCGAAGAAGTGGGCGCCATGAACGTGATGTTCAAGATCAACGGCAAGATCCTCACCCCCGACCTGAACGGCTCTGTGCTGCCCGGCGTGACCCGCCGCTCCTGCATCCAGCTGCTGAAGGACTGGGGCTATGAGGTGGAGGAGCGCCGCATCTCCGCCGAGGAGCTGTTCCAGGCCGCCAAGAACGGCACCATGGAAGAGGCCTGGGGCACCGGCACCGCCGCCGTGGTCTCCCCCATTGGCGAGCTGGCCGAGGGCGACGAGAAGGTCATCATCAGCGGCAACAAGATCGGCCCCGTCACCCAGCGCCTGTATGACGAGCTCACCGGCATCCAGTGGGGCCGTCTGCCCGACACCCACGGCTGGACCGTGAAGGTCTGCTGAGCTTAAAAGCAGCTTAAGAAACCTAACCAACTGAAAGCCCGGCCTGCGCGTGTTCACAGGCCGGGTTTTCAAAATCTTTGTGGACTTTTGGGGAGGAGATCCGTATGCTCGACGCATTGCAGCCATTTTTAGAGGACAAGAAGCAGACCCTGGCCCTGAACGGCGGGGACGACCCAATCCGGCTGATCCTGGCGTACTTCTCCACGGACAACCAGAACATCGACGAGCTGGAAAAGCTGAAATATAACAAGGCGCTGTACCGCCGCCTTGGGTGGCAGGACGAGGAGTGGTTCGACGTGATCAGTTCCTTCTACCAGGTCTATTGCTGCGGCCTGGCGTGGGTGTGTTCAGGCAAGACCTGCAACGACTACGGAGCCGACTGGTCCGACCGGAACGGGGGAGACCTGCCGCCGTTCCGCCTGGAGCAGGACGGCACATTCAAGGCCCTGTTCCGGCTGCCGGACCCCCAATATACGTTTGTGAAAAAGAAGACGCTGGCGGGCAAGATGCTCAAACCCACCACCATATACAGTGCGGTCAGCAGGGAGCTGATCGCCCGGAAGAGCCAGTATAGGGAGTTGGCAGCGCTGACCCACACCGTGGCCAACTTTATGCCCTGTCCCTGCTTCTCCTATAACGCCCTGAAGGGCACCAGAGAACAGGTGCGGGATTTCCTGCCCCTGATGGCGGACTACGCGGAGCGGCAGGGAAATCAGGAGTGGAAAGACTGGTTTCTTTTCAATCGGGAGAAGTATTGTCTGGAGGATTATTACTATATTTATACCGGCGAAGACCACACGGCGCACCTCAAGGGCATCCCGTTTTTCCGGTCCCAGAGCCTGGACCATCCCCTCCCCCGGACGGAGGAGGAGCTTACCGAGTGCCTGGACGAGATGATAAAGCGCATCCGGGTCAGGGCGTGCAGACTGTCCGGCATCCCGGACTGACGAAATGACCAGGACGGGGAGATCTATGATTTACGCAGTTTCAGATATTCACGGGCGGTGGGAGAAATACCGCGCTTTGCTTGAGCGGCTCTCCCGGGAGGACCCGGACTACACCCTGTATCTGCTGGGAGACAGCATCGACAGGGGCAAGGGCGGCTGCCGCATCCTGCTGGACGCCATGAAGCGGCCCAACGTGATCTCTCTCCTGGGGAACCACGAGTTCAGCGCCGCCGTCTGCCTGCCCTGGCTGCTCCAGGACGTGACGGAGGAGACGTTATCCGCAGTGGACCAGGAGCGGATCACCTCGGTCCAGGAGTGGATCTTCAACGGCGGAGCACCCACCCTGGAGGAGCTGCGAGAGCTGAGCCGCCAGGAGAAGGCGGCCATTCTGGACTACATCCGGGACATGGACGTCTATGCCGAGGTGGAGGCCGGTGGCCGCTCCTTCCTGCTGACCCACGCGGGGCTGGACCACTTTCAGCCGGAGAAGGATCTGGAGGACTATGCCCTGCCGGACTTTCTCTTTGGCCGCGCCTTTGCCGAGCAGCGGTTTTATGAGGGGGAGTTCCTGGTCTTCGGCCACACGCCCACCCGGGAGATCCACCGGCAGTTGGGGCAATCGCCGGTGGACAGCGTGATCTTTGGTGAGAACAAGATCGCCATCGACTGCGCCTGCGGCTATGACGGCGGGCGGCTGGGCTGCCTGAATCTGAACACCCTGGCGGTGTTTTACCTCTGAGCCAGGGCCGCCTGATACTCCGCCAGCACCTGGGCCACGGTGGACATCTCGTTCACCTGGCCCACCTCTGCCCCGCAGAAGAACAGGCCCTCCTCCCAGTCGCCCTCCACGGCCCGGATGAGGGCGTGGGTGATGCAGTAGGGGGTCTGGGCGGGGTCGCAGGTCTTGATGCACCCGGCGCACCACTGAGGGGCCTGACGCTGTCCCGCCTCCATGCGGGCGATAAGGGGGCTGTAGATGGCCCGACCGGGCATTCCAACCGGGCTGTGGATGATGCGCACGTCCTCCGCACGGGCCCGGAGGATGGCATCCTTATAGCCCTGGGAGGCATCGCACTCCTCGGTGGCGATGAGCCGGGTGGCGATCTGCACCCCGGCGGCCCCCATGCCACGGAACCGGGCCATATCTTCCCCGGTCAGGCCGCCCCCTGCCACAAAGACGGGGATATCCCGGCCATATTTCTCTTGATAGGGGGCCAGCTCCGCCAGCACCTGGGGCAGGATGTCCTCCAGCGGCTGGGCCGTACCCTCCAGCAGGTCGTCCTCTTTAAAGCCCAGGTGTCCCCCGGCCTTGCAGCCCTCAATGACCAGAAAGTCCGCCGTCACGCCATAGCGCTTGTCCCAGGTTTTCAGAATGAGCTTGGCCGCCCGGGCGCTGGACACGATGGGGGAGAGGGCGATGTCCGCGCCCTTCACCAGGCCGGGCAGCTCCAAGGGCAGGCCCGCCCCGGAGATGATGGCGTCCGCCCCCGCCTCCACCGCCGCCTGGGCCAAGGAGGCGTACTGCTTCATGGCCACCATCAGATTGACAGCCACCAAGCCGTGTCCGTTGGAGAGACGGCGGGCTTTTTCGATCTCCTGCTTCAACCCCCGCAGGTCGGCTTCCTGGGGATTTTGACGGAAGTCTGGCTCCCGATAGCCCGCATGGGCCGCGCTGACACATCCCATGCCTCCGCAGGCGGCCACCGCCCCGGCCAGGCCGCCCAAAGACACCCCCACGCCCATGCCCCCCTGGATGACAGGCAGGGCCAGCTGCTTCTTCCTAATTTGAACCATATTATATCAAACCCCATATAATCTGATTTTTAAAACTGGATTATATGATATCATAAAAATGATTTTTGTCAATGACAGATAAAAAGAAGAACATCTGCACAGCAGATGTTCTTCTTTTTGGTGCGCGAGGCGGGAGTCGAACCCGCACGCCCTTGCGAGCACTGGCACCTGAAGCCAGCGAGTCTACCAATTCCACC
>PPYF01615673.1_pt1 | contig 10224 bp, 10 predicted proteins | sample 1559871 | NCBI WGS metagenome assembly PPYF01 (sample SAMN08240021, study PRJNA423297) | Human gut metagenome, whole genome shotgun sequencing project.
CCGGCCAGCACCCCCAGCACGCTGGAGAACAGCGTCAGCAGCAGACCGAAGAGCACCGAGATGCGTGTCCCATAGAGGATCCGCGCCAGCACATCGCCGCCGTTGGCGTCGGTGCCGAGCCAGTTGCTGGCCGAGGGCGGCGATGGAAAGGGAACCGTGCTGGCAAAATTAATTGTCGTCGCGCCGAAGCGCACTGGCGGCCATAGCGCCCAGCCGTGAGTCGCCAGCTGGTGCTGCAGCCAGGGATCCTGATAGTCGGCGGCGGTGGCGAACGCGCCGCCGAAGGTTTGCTCAGTGTAGTTTTTTAACACCGGGACGTACAGCTGGCCCCGGTACTGCACCAGCAGCGGGCGGTCGTTGGCCAGCAGCTCGGCGCCCAGGCTGCATAGGAAGAGAATTAAAAACAGCCACAGCGACCAGTAGCCGCGACGGTTGTGGCGAAAGCGCGCCCAGCGGGCCTGATTAACGGGACTGAAGAAAGACATTAGCGGCCCTCAAAATCAATGCGCGGGTCGACCAGCGTATAGCTGATATCGCTGACGATATTCAGCAGCAGGCCAATCAGAGTGAAAATATAGAGCGTGCCGAACATCACCGGATAGTCGCGGGAGACCGTCGCTTCATAGCCCAGCAGACCCAGGCCGTTTAGCGAGAACATCACTTCGATCAGCAACGAGCCGGTAAAGAACATACTGATAAAGGTGGCCGGGAAATTTGGCGAGACCAGACCGCGCAGCGGGAAGAGGTCGAAATAGCTGCCGCCGGCAAAAATCACGATCAGCAGGATGGCGAACAGAAAGGCAGGGATCGCATAGCCAATGATAATCAGCGTACTGCTCCAGATATCAAAGCGGCTGCCGTTGCTGACCGCTTTGCGGATGCCCAGCGGAATGGAGACCAGATAGATAATCAGCGTGCTCCACAGCCCGAGGCTCACCGAGACCGGCAGGCTGTCTTTAATCAGCTGCAGCACGGACGCGCTGCGAAACAGGCTGTCGCCGAAATCAAAGCGCAGATAATCGCTCAGCATCTTCAGATAGCGTTCGTGCAGCGGTTTATCGAAGCCGTAGCGGTGGGTGATCTCGGCGATGACTTCCGGGTCGAGGCCGCGCCCGCCGCGATAGTGACCCTCGCTGATATTGCCTGCGCCGGTGCGGGCATGGCTGGCGCCCATTCCGCCGTCGCCAGCCCCCGGCATCCCGCCGCGCTGATTAAACTCGATGGCGGCGATGGCCTGATCGACCGGGCCGCCAGGCGCGATCTGGACAATAAAAAAGTTAATGGTGATGATGGCCCACAGGGTGGGGATGACTAACAGCAAACGGCGGATCAGGTAGCTGCCCATGGGATGTCCTTAGCGTCTGTCCGCGGGGAGGGTGGCCGCTTTGTTCACGTCGTACCACCAGGTATCGAGGCCGGACGAATAGATGGGGCGGGTCGCGGGGAAAGAGAACTTATTCCACCACGCGGTGCGGTCCTGCGCCATATACCACATCGGCAACATGTAGTTATTCCAGGTCAGCACACGATCCAGCGCCCGACCGAGAGGGATCAGTTTCTGCTTATTGCCCTGCCACTGCAGGATCTGCGCAATCAGCTTATCCACTACCGGGCTTTGCACCCCCGGCGCGTTGTAGCTGGAGTGAATATAGTCGGACGCCCAGGAGATTTGCAGGTCGGTCCCCGGCCAGGGCATGGCGCGCCACAGGCTTGGCATCATGTCGTAATCCCGGCTGCGGCGGCGGTTGCTGTACTGCGAATTATCAACCTGACGAATATCCATGACGATCCCCAGACGCTGCAGGTTGTGCTGAAACGGCAGCACCCAGCGGTCATTGCCCCCGGCCAGCAGCAGTAGCTCAAAGCGCAGCGGCTTGCCGGTGGCGGCGTTGACCCGGCGCTGGTTCTTCACCGTCCAGCCCGCCGCATTGAGCAGGGCGTCGGCTTTGAGTAAGTTGGCGCGATCGAAGCCATCGCCGCGGGAGACCGGCGGCTGGTAAACCTGGCTGAAGAGCTCCGAGGGCAGTTCGTTTTTCATCGGCGTCAGCAGGGCCAGCTCGGCTGCGTCGGGCAGGCTGCGGGCGGCATATTCGGTGTTCTGGAAATAGCTGTTGGCGCGCTGATAGGCGCTGTAAAACAGCGCCTTGTTCATCCATTCGAAATCGAACGCCAGGGTAATGGCCTGCCGCACCCGGCGATCGGCAAAAATCGGGCGCTGAATATTGAACGCCAGCCACTGGGTATCCTGCGCCGAGGTATTGGTATGCTCATCTTTAATGATGTAGCCGCGGCTGAAGTTGCGACCGACGTAGCGGGTAGCCCAGTTTTTGGCGACGGTCTCTTCCCGGCGATCGACGGCTCCCGCTTTAAAGGCTTCGAAAGCGACATTGTCGTCGAGATAATAGTCATAGCGCAGCGTATCGAAATTCCAGCGACCGCGGTTGACCGGCAGGTCGGCCGCCCAGTAGTCGGCGACGCGGGAATAGGTAATATATTGCCCCATTCGCCAGGCGCTGATGCGGTATGGCCCGCTGGCCAGCGGCGGCTTCGACAGCGGGTCGCTGAGTTTGTGCTGGCGCCAGAACGCCTCGGGCATCACCGGCAGGCTCAGCAGACTCAGCATGTTCTCTTTGCCGGGCTGGCCGAGGTCAATACGCACGGTCAACGGCGCGATGGCCTTCACGGTGGTGCCTTTATAAAACAGGCGAAACTGCGGCACCCCTTCGGTCATAAACTTGTTGAAGGTAAACGCCACATCGCGGGCGGTGATCGGCGTGGTGCCGATCGCCGCCAGGGTGAGGGTGCCGCCTTTCGGCGCCCTGGGATTGACGTAATCAAAATGACTGAAACCGGCGGCGTATTTCGGTTCGCCGATAATCGCGAAGGCTACGCTTTCCTGAATGGTTTGCGCCTTAGCGTCCAGGCTAAACAGAGCCAGCAGAATCAGAAAGAGGCGCGCATACATAGGCGGCAGAATACCCTGTCATGGCCGGCCCCCATGGCCGACATCCGTTCCCGCATCATAAGTGAGACTTAGCGCGTTGTGAAATAGTTCGCGGGTTCATCGTGCGCAGCCACCAGCCCGGCCAGCGACAGCGGTCGGCTGATCCAGTACCCCTGCAGGAAATGAACGCCCTGGCCGCGAAGCCACTCCGCCTGTTCCTGGGTCTCCACCCCTTCGGCGACGGTCATTAATTTCAGCCGGCGGCTGAGGGTCAGTACCGCATCCAGCACCGGCGAGGTTACTGTTTCAGTACCAATCGCCTGCACAAAACCGCGATCGATCTTCAGATAATCGAAGTTATAGCGTTCGAGATAGATCAGCGCGCTATGCCCGGTGCCGAAATCATCAATCGCGATTTCGAATCCCTGGCGGTGGAGCCAGGCGAAGTTAGCCATCGATTTTTCTTTATCAATCATCGCCCGCTCGGTTACCTCCAGCACCACGTGAAAGTGGTCGGCTGGCAGCGCGGCGGCGAAGCGCAGCATATCGTCGCGGAAGCTGTCGGCCTGCAGATGGGCAGGGGAAATATTCAGCCCCAGCTTCACGCCGCGCGGCAGAATACGCTTCAACACCGCAGCGTCGCTGGCGATCAGCGCGAGCAGGTGATGGGTTAGCGGCACGATCATCTGCTGGGTTTCGGCCAGGTTAATAAAAACGTCGGGCGGAATTTCACCAACCACCGGATGGCGCCAGCGCATTAGGACCTCCACGCCGCTGATACGTAGAGTCTGAGCATTAACCACCGGCTGATAAACGATGTAGAACTGGTTATTTTTGATCCCCAGCAGAATGGATTTTCGCGGATCCGATTTGATCGTCAGCACGTAATAGCAGAGCAGCCCCGCCAGCAGGCCGCAGACGACCCCGAGCAGCAGAGCAAACTGCGTATTTTCCGCCAGCCAGCTGTTGGCATACAGGTAGACCTTCAGCGGTAAGCCCTCGATCTGTGCCTGGCGGATCGGCGCGTTATGCAGCGTTTGCGGATCCACCAGCCGATTACTGAAGGTGGAGATAGCGGTGTGATCGATGGCCAGCGCAATGCCGCTGAAATCGTTTTGCCGCGCGGAATAGAGGATATACGGTGTGAGATTAGCGTTAATCGACACGAAAATGCCGCTGTTTTGATCGCCGGGTTTACCTACCCACAGCGCCAGCGCCGCGCTCTTCGGCATCATCGGCGTGCCTGGTAAAATCGCCATAGCAACGGGTTTGCTGATATCGATGGCCGGGATCAGCTGGCTGAGGGGCGTATTCATGGCTCCCGTAGCCGATGAGCAAAAGGCGATGCCGTTTTTGACCAGCAGGAAAGCGCGGACGTTGGGGCTGAACGCGGCGTGGGAGGTAAGCCCGGAGTCAATATTCTCGCAGGGCTGGTCCACCAGCGGCTGCAGGCCGTCAATGGTCTGGCGCAGGTCGTGAAAATAGCTTTTCAGATAGGTATTAACATTGTTGATAATGGCGTCGAAACGCTCGGCCCGGTTATGGTAGATCACCATAAACTGAATGCTCCCGGCCAACAGCGCGACGATGATCCCCACGCTCAGGCTGGTTAACCAGGTTTTACGCTGGGGCGAAAAGTAGCGAGTAAGCATAGCCAGATTCTTTCCGTGTTATTGAAGCGCATCAACGGAGTGTCGGTCGTCGTTTTTCTCATTCCCACTTAAAAGACATAGCTTATTTTGCGACGTTGAGAACCAGGTGGCAAAAAAAAACACTGCCTGGGGCAGTGTTTTTTATCCCGCAGCCAGCCAAGGGATAACCGGCGGCGGTAGAGGACAGTTTACGAGCGGCTCAGGACTCGACGCGCTTCATTGTAGCGCTTTTTCCAGTACGGCTCATCCATGCTGGAGATAGTCACCCCGCTGCTGGTGGAGGCGTGAACAAACTGGTTGTTGCCGAGGTAGATCCCGACCCTTGCGGGTGCTGCCGCCGAGGCGGTAACGCACGCCTTTCCAGCTGGCATACTGATCCATTAAACGGGACTTTACGTCCAGGTTACGGACCATCGTTTCAAATTCATCCTGAGAGGCTTGCAGTGATGATAAATCGCCACTACCCACAGCATGCGTCTCAGAATGCATATTCCTGGCGGTACTTGTTGAACTACACGCGGAAAGCAGAACCGCTACTGCAATCGCGGGGGCTACCCGCAAGATATATCTCAAAATCGGCTGAGATTTGACCATGCTGTTTATTTTCCCTTGTTGTCCTTAACGACAATGTCGTTATAAAAAATGCCAAACGTGTTAGAGCCTAAATACCCATCCGCAATGAGACAATTCCTTAAGCTTAAATTTGTGCAGTCACGCACAATTTTATTCATGCCCTGAATTAATGCTGCGGAAAAGGCAAAACGAGAACGAGATTACCCTATCAAACGCCGCATGGCGAGCGGTTTTGCGCGATTTCTTATAAGTATTTTGGTGACAAAAAGTGAATCATCGGGAAAGGCCAAAATTACGGCAATATCGGGCAAAAAACAGACAATTCCTTCATTTGTCACGGGATTAATGTGACAAGAAGATGAACGTCATGTTGAAAAAAAGGGAAAATGTAAAAAGGGACCCAAAAGGTCCCCTTATAGTTAATGACTTTGGCGGCTGCCGGAGACATTATTTGGCCGATATTCTGCTGGGTAAGTAGCGATCGAAAAAGGCGATCAATTTATCGCTCAGCGGGGTCATCAATACCCAGGGCGCGCCGATCAGCACGGCGGTCAGGGAGCCGACGGCAATATCGCTAAACCAGTGGGCGCCAATCATTACCCGCGGGAAAGCAAAGACCACAAAGATAATCAGCGCGACGCCCAGCGCGCGACGGCCAAAATAGCGCCACATAAAGCTCGCGAAGATCAGCAGCATCATCCCATGATCGCCAGGGAAGCTGTCCTTCGACGCATCCTTAGTGGGGAAGTTAACGACGTCGCTGACGCGGGTAATATCGCTAAAAAACAGCGACGGGCTGGCGCGCTGTACCGGCATCAGGTGTTGTGCGAGCTGGTTGATGATCACCGCCGCCAGCAGCATCACCAGGCCCATGATGGCGATCTGACGACGGCCTGCAGTCGGCGCCTTTAGCCAATAGCTCAGCATCAGGCAGCCCATCGCCAGCAGCGAACAGGCGTCGAAGGCGCGATTGTTGATGATCGCCAGCAGCCAGGCATAAGCATGGCTGACGCTGACGCCATGGTTAAAGAAATGGAAGATCGCGGAGTCGACCGGCAACCACGCGCCATGGTTGGCTGGCAGATACCAGGAGCAAAATAGCGCTACACCCGCGATGTTAAGCAGCAGGATTAAAGGAATTCGGTTTTTCATCATAGCCATTGCGATTTTGTGACAGTCGGCGGCAACCTTAGCCGCCTTAACTTAAACGAAGCCTCAACAACGAGGTCTGGAGTGCGTTCCAGTCGGCTTATTGTTGAGATGTCGGCGCCAGCGCTGGTGTTCCGCCAGGCTGAGCGCGGCGAGGCCGGAAGTGGGGGAATGGCGGTGGGCGTGCTCCGCGCTCGCCGGCAGCGGGGCGGTGTTCCGTCGTGGCTCATCGAGCAGGGTCAGATCGATATTGCCCTGGATTGCCGACACCTTGCGACGCTCGCCGCCCCAGCGCTGCCACCAGTCGGCCAGCGCCCGGGCGCTTTCGGCGGTTTCCCGATCACTTTTATTCGCCACAATGATGTCCGCCGCGGCTAGCTGATCGCGGAAGTTGTCGTTGCTGACGGCTCTTTCATCCAGCAGCTGGCGGGGATCGAGGATGCACAGGGTGGCGCGCAGATCGATCCAGGGCTCATACACCGCCGCGGTGAGGATATCGAGGATCTGCTTTGGGTGGCCCAAACCGGTGGGTTCGATCAGCAGGCGATCGGGTTTGCCCTGGCGCAGCAGGGTGTTCAGCCCAACCTGCATCGGCAGGCCATTGACGCAGCACATGCAGCCGCCGGGGATCTCTTTGAGCAGGGCGCCGCTGTCGGCCAGCAGCGCACCGTCTATCCCGACTTCGCCAAACTCGTTAACCAGTACGGCCCATTTTTCATCCGCAGGCTTCTGCGCCAGCAGATGAAGAATCGAGGTCGTCTTACCGCTGCCGAGAAAGCCGGTGATCAAATTGGTTCTGGTCACTCTTTTCTCCAGGATAAATGTAATGTTGTAACAGTTACGCCTATCCTGACGAAAAAAGGGGGAAAAGAGAAGTCCTGAGGCGGACAGAAGAGAATTCTGTCCGCATAAGCGCAAATATTGTTAAGAATTCAGCGCGCGGGCGACGGCCTCGCGGGCGCCGTGCGTCGCCAGCTGTTGCCAGGCGGCGCGGATCCCGGCGACAAACTGGGCGTTGTGCGGCAGGTCGCGGCCAAATATTTCCTCCAGCCCCAGCAGGGCGTCGACGCGCTGCTGCTCATCGCTCTGGGCCACCCGCTGCCGGATCTTGTCGACCAGCGGATCGCGCACGTCGATCGTCTGACCGGCGTCGTCCGTGCCGCTGACGTAGCGCATCCAGCCGGCCACGCCGAGAGCCAGCAGCGGCCAACGGCTGTCGCGCGCCAGATGTACGCGGATGCCATCGAGCATGCGCTGGGGCAGCTTCTGGCTACCGTCCATGGCGATTTGCCAGGTGCGGTGTTTGAGCGCCGGATTGCTGAAGCGGGCGATGAGACTGTCAGCATAGGCCAGCAGATCAACGCCGGTAATGGTCAGCGTCGGAGCCTGTTCGTCAAGCATCAGCTGGCGGGCGGCGCGGCGGAAGACGTCATCCCGCATGCAGTCGCTAATGTGCGCATGCCCTGCCAGATAGCCAAGCCAGGCGAGGAAAGAGTGGCTGCCGTTGAGCATCCGCAGCTTCATTTGCTCCCAGGGCAACACGTCATCGGTCATCTGCACGCCCGCTGTCTCCCAGGCGGGTCGCCCGGCGACAAAGTGATCTTCGACCACCCACTGAATGAAGGGTTCGCAACTGATGGCGCAGGGATCGTCGACCCCCAGCACGGCGGCGATTTCCGCCAGCGACTCCGGTGTGGCCGCACTAGAATACCGGGAGCCGACTGCGGCAGCGTCGGATTCTCCAGATCGTGAATAATGCGCGGATGCGTCGGATCCAGTTTCCCGGTCGCCGGATCGATGCAGTAGCCTTTTTCCGTAATGGTCAGCGAGACAATCGCTACCTGCGGCTCGCAAAATTTTTCGATAATCGCCGCCAGCGAATCGAGCCTGGCGTTCAGACATTCGTGCACCGCGCCGATCACAATGGGCTGGTTGCCGTCGGCGCCTTTTTCCAGCACGGTAAACAGATGGTCCTGTTCGCGAAGTTGGCTCATCAGCGTGTCGCCGCTGAAAAGACTGATTTCACAGATCCCCCAGTCGCCGCCGACGTTATTCAGCACGCGATCGGTGAGCAGCGCCTGGTGCGCGCGGTGAAACGCGGGCATAGCGATGGAGCAAACCTGGCGGTGGTATGGGCCGAACGATCCGGTATCGCTTGATGATGTACGGCAGGCGGGGGCGACCGGCGTCGTCACTGCGCTGCACCATATTGCAAACGGTCAGGTATGGCCGATCGACGAGATTAAAGCGCGTCAGGCGCTGTTAGCGGCAAAAGGGTTGACCTGGTCGGTCGTCGAAAGCATTCCCGTCCACGAGGATATTAAAACCCACAGCGGGCAGTATGCGACCTGGATTGCCAACTATCAGCAGAGCATCCGCAACCTCGCGGCCTGCGGCATCGATACCGTGTGCTACAACTTTATGCCGATCCTCGACTGGACGCGCACCGATCTGGAATATGAGCTGCCGGACGGCTCCCGGGCGCTGCGTTTCGATCAGATCGCTTTCGCCGCCTTTGAGCTGCATATCCTTAAACGCCCGGGTGCGGAAGCGGATTACAGTGAAGAAGAGCAGCGTCAGGCTGAGGTCTATTTCAAGGCGATGAGCGAAGCAGATATCGATAAACTGACCCGCAATATCATCGCCGGCCTGCCGGGAGCGGAAGAGGGCTACACCCTTGACCAGTTCCGCGCGCGTCTGGCGGAGTACGACCACATTGATAAAGCGCAGCTGCGTGAAAATATGGCCTATTTCCTGCGCGCCATCGTGCCGGTATGCGAAGAGGTAGGGATCCGCCTGGCTGTGCATCCGGACGATCCGCCGCGGCCGATCCTTGGCCTGCCGCGTATCGTGTCGACCATCGAAGATATGCAGTGGCTGAAGGAGACGGTGGACAGCATTAATAATGGCTTCACCATGTGTACCGGATCGTATGGCGTTCGCGCCGATAACGATCTGGTGAAGATGGTGGAGACCTTTGGCGATCGCATCCATTTTACCCATCTGCGCTCTACCTGCCGTGAAGCAAACCCAAAAACCTTCCACGAGGCGGCGCACCTTAGCGGCGACGTCAATATGGTGGCGGTGGTGGATGCTATCCTGCGTGAAGAGCAGCGGCGTAAACAGGCCGGCGATCTGCGCCCGATCCCATTTCGTCACCGGTGGTCAGGTATTCCGGCACCTGAATCACCAGGCCGGTGCTCATGGTGGCTGGCTTGGTGCGGGAGCTGGCGGACGCGCCTTTAATACCCGGCGCGGTTTCGATAATTTCCAGGTCAACGGTCTGCGGCAGCTCCAGCGCCAGCAGCTGGCCGTCCCAGGTCAGCACCTGCATGTCTGGCATCCCACCTTCCGGAATAAACTGCAGCTCTTCTTCAATCTGCTCTTTGGTAAAGGTGTAAGGGGTATAGTCTTCTTTATCCATGAACACGTATTCGTTGCCATCGACGTAGGAGAAGTCGACGAAACGGCGGGTCAGGGTGACGGTATCGACGATATCGTCGCCTTTGAAGCGCTCTTCTACTTTCAGGCCGGTGCGCACATCGGAGAAACGCATTTTATACAGTGTCGCAGCACCGCGGGCGCTGGGTGACTGAATATCAATATTTTTCACAATCAGCAGCTTGCCGTTGTAATTCAGCACCATACCTTTTTTAATTTCATTCGCTCTTGGCATTGCAGTAATCCTGTCACTTAACGAGTCAAAAATATCGCGTAAAACTACTCGCGCCCGGGCGTTCAGGCAAGCGGATTTCGCGAGTTTTGCTATCTTCTGGCAAAACGTTTAGGCTGTGGCGCAAAATGAGCGTTTGGGAGTCGGGTTGTGGAATGTCGTACTGATTGTGGCGCATGTTGCATCGCCCCCTCTATATCATCGCCGATCCCCGGCATGCCGCAGGGCAAGCC
>PPYF01196496.1_pt1 | contig 10223 bp, 7 predicted proteins | sample 1559871 | NCBI WGS metagenome assembly PPYF01 (sample SAMN08240021, study PRJNA423297) | Human gut metagenome, whole genome shotgun sequencing project.
GCGTTGTGCACCAGCGACAGGACGTGCATCTTAACGAAACAATTCTATGTGCGCAAGTTGGGTACGTCTTACAAATGTTGCTAATTGTTGTGTGCTTTATACAACATCAGTTTGCAGTTAATGATTCCGTATCTTTAGACGGCCACGCAAGAATAAGCATGTTGGCAAGAATAGCTGTTGCGCCGAGCAGTTCATATGAATTGAACGTAGCCCCCAAAATAATCACCGACAGGGCAACTGCGGATAAGGGTTCAAAGGAACCGAGGATAGCTGTGATTGACGGAATAACGTACTCAGTACTTTTGAGATAGCACCAGAATGCCGCAACCGTTCCGAAAGCAATTATTTGGAAATAACAAAGAACAGAGGGCAAAGTCCAATGAACATCCATTGCAAAGGGATTAGTGAAGAGACAAGCAATCGATCCGCCGACAACCATTCCCCAGCCCACAACATTAGAAACTCCGACACGAGAGATAACGTTTTTAGGCTGTACAGTGCAAAAAGCCCCGAAAGCGGATGACAGCAAGCCCCAAAATGCTCCGGTAGAAACAAAATCCAGAGACTCGAAATTTCCTTTGGTAACGACCAAAGAAACTCCGCTTATAGCCAGAAAGAGACAAAAGAATTCTTTGGGGACAGGTTTTCGATGTTTGCAGATCGCCAAATATCCGATGATAAAAAGCGGACCGACACCAACCATAATAGCTGCGGTTCCGGCATTACTCTGCTCAATCGCAAGGAAGAACGTGTATTGAATTAAAAGAACGCCGACACCGTAGATCAAAACGTCACGGATATTTCGCTTTTCTTTGAACGGTTTCAGAATACTTTGAAATCCTCCGAAAGCAGCTTGAAGCACCAATAACAGAACCCCGGCTCCGATTAAGCGAAGCGTTGTAAGGTGACGGGCTTCAAAACCGCAGTTAGTAAAAAGATATTGGGCAGCCACGGCCATACTTCCCCAGCAGCAGCCTGCAAATGCTGCCAGGAAGACACCTTTGAGAATTTTCAGCATTCTTGTAGTCCTAGAAACCAAAAGTTTAGCAATCCGGCGCTTTATTTAGGTGAGTCCGAGAAGTTGCCTGTTTTGCCAAACCGAACAAATTGAAATGCAAGACGACAAAAATGTAGTTTTGACCACAGTTTTTGCGAATTGCCATTCTGCTGTCTTGCCTTGTGGTCTTTTCCACTTATTCATTCTCCTTTTTTCTTTTTCTATGTAAAAAAGACCACATTTTTTTCCCGATTTTTCCACCTCTGAGGACTCTTCCGCCTAAATAACGATAGCGATTTCATGCTGCTGCCTATCTCGCCCTTTCAAAGAAGCAATAACTAATTTTTTGTGGTCTTTTACACATATTCCAAAGTTTCTCCTCCGTAGATTGTGGTCTTTTTCTCATTGTTTAGAGTTGGAGAAGAAAGCTTTAGAGCACAGTCACGCTAAAAATCCTTATCCGTTCAGCGACTGCCGGAGCATTGAGCTCAACCAACTAAATTCCTGCACATTTTCATTCTCTATTATGTGAAAAAGACCACAATTTTTTAGTCCTATGCGCCTCGGCCAAAAACCACTTCTGAGAGATCTCTTTCAAGGCGTTAACTGCATTCTGATCCTATTGCGATAAATCGTTTAGACGGTTTTCTCTGGCCTTATTTATACTGTCTCTTCGAGTTCCTTACTCAATGAGATAAGCAATGACTGACGCCAAATATGTGAAAAAGGCACCAAGACAATCCAATCTCGAGCTCTCTCGAATTTTGGCAATGTACCTCATTGTGATGCATCACTTTTCCGTGCACGGCGGTGTACCGATTTGGAGCGGCTCCGCGCCTCTCTCTTTTAATTTTTACTTGGATCAGCTGCTTTCCACCGGAGGCAAAATCGGCGTTAATTTATTCGTCTTAATTACCGGATATTTCCTCGCTAAAAAGTTCAGTAAATTTTCCAGCCTCATCTACCTTTGGATAAAGACATTCTCCTACGTAATTGTCTTTTTCCTGCTCTTTTGCGCTCTTGGCTTACATCCCTTCAACTGGAGTTCTTTGATCAGTTGTTTTTTTCCCATCCGGAATGATTTCTATTGGTTTGTTTCTGCCTATTTCCTTCTTATCCTGCTTTCTCCGTTTATTACCATAGGAATAAAGGCGCTGGGACAACGGAAGCTGTTCACATTCTTATTGATTTTCGGATTTTTCTGGTCCGTCATTCCAACTCTAACGACTAAACCTGAATATTACGGTTCAACGCTTTTTTGGTTTGTGTATCTCTTTTCTTGGGGCGCGTTTCTCAGAGATTATCTAGAAAGGAAAATCTTCTCCCAATCCCTGTGTTTGTCGGTTTGCGGAGCGAGCTGGGGCATTATTGCCATCATCATCGCTCTTGCCGATTGGAACAATCGCGTCGGGACTTTCATCGGTTACATTGATTGGTTCACCTTCGCAAACTTGTATAGCGTCTTCTCTTTAATTTGTGCCCTCTCGCTTTTTGTGTTCTTCAAACAGATGCAGATCGGCTACAAGCCTTGGATCAACAAATTTGCTGCAGCGATGTTCGGTGTCTACCTCATTCATGAGAATCCGATTGTTTACCCATGGCTCTGGAGCAAAGTATTCCACGTGCCGGAATATTTGGGTTCCTCTTGGTTCATCCTCTATGCACTTGCAGTAATCACAATCGTATTTTTTATTTGCGCGATTTTGGATCTTATTTGGGAAAAGGTCCTTCAATCCGGATATCAAAAATACCTTTTTCCCCGACTCCAGCCGTTAGATAAAAGAGTTACCGACTTCCTTAATGCTCCGGCGAGCCAAAAATAATTGTGGTCTTTTTCTCATTTTTAACTTTTTTACTTCCGACTTTTTTGAGCTTTATACCTAACTATCTAAAATGGGAGAAACTTTTATAGGTGGTTTATGTCTGCTCCCATCATTGATTCTTTACCGCTCCCGCCTCATTCTCCGGAAGCCGAGCATGCCCTTTTAGGTGCGCTTTTAGCGAATCCTGAATCTTTCCATCTAATCGAGCCCCCTTTAGAGCCCGGTGACTTTTACAACTATGCCAATCGACTGATTTATCAGGCGATATTCTCTTTGGCGTCTCAAGGCAAGCCGGCTGATGTTCTCACGGTTTCAGATTTATTGAGAGAGATCGGGAATGAGAAAGAGACAGGCGGATTGGAGTACCTCAATCGTTTGACGGAAAGCTACGCCAGCGCAGCTAACCTCAGCGAATATGCAAGAATTGTCAAAGATAAGGCACTCAAACGCAACCTCATTTCCAAACTGGCTCAATTAGAAGCTGAGGTCAATTCAGACAGAGGGGCTTCTTCCGAAGACTTGCTCGACCGCGTGCAAAGCGAGTTCTTAAAAATGGGACTTGGCAAAAATAAAGATGCTTCTTCTTTTGAGTCTTCCGGCTCTATTTTGGACGGCCTCATTGACGAAATGCGTTCAATTGCAGACTCTCCGACAGAAATCCGCGGCTGCGAAAGCGGAATCGAGCAACTTGACGACGTGACAAGAGGCTTTAGACCTGGACAATTGGTTGTCATTGCTGCGCGTCCCGGCATCGGCAAAACAGCCTTCGCGCTTCAGGTCGCACGCCGCACTGCCGTTCGTCAGAAAAAACCGGTTGCGATCTTCGCGCTGGAAATGACAAAGAACGAAGTTCTCAAAAGAATGCTGAGCTCTGAGAGCGAAGTTGAAATGGAAAGTATCGACGGCGCCCAAATGACGGATACTCAATGGAGCAGAATTTATCAAGCTCAAGAAGTGCTATCTAAAGCACCGATATTCGTTGACAGCTCAAGCGAGCTGACGCTTATGCGCATTAAGACGAAGCTTCGCCAGCTTGCTGCGCAGGTTGGAAATATCGGATTGGTTGTAGTTGACTATCTCCAGCTGCTAGAACAAGAAGACGAGAACGCTTCTGCGGATCTTCGCTCCATACAGATTGGTGTTCTTTCTCGGGGCCTAAAGCTGCTGGCCAAAGAACTCAATGCTCCGGTCCTTCTTTTATCCCAGCTTAACCGTCAGGTCGAAAACCGGCCCAACCATACTCCGCTTCTTTCCGACTTAAGAGAATCCGGTTCCATTGAACAGGATGCCGACATGGTGCTCCTGCTTTATTCCAAGGCCAAATTCGGGCAGGAGCAAGGAGACTCCAGAACAATTTACATGGATTTGGCAAAACATAGGAACGGACGCCTAGAAGTTTTTTCTACGATTTTCAAAGGCGAGATCCAATGCTTTGAAGAATTAAACGCTTGGAATCAATGAGAAGAAAAAAGAGCCTAGACCGACGTGTTCAATGAACATCTAAATCTTGGAGGGCTTCGATCTAGGCCCGTAAACTGATAATTGTTAGAAAAAATAACACAAATATGGGATAAATAGCAAATTAAGAGACGGATTTTTTTATTTTTGAATTTAATAAAAAGCCCTGATAGCCTTGGGTTTTTCAAAAATTAGTCGGAACTATTTTATTCTGACACTCATAACCGCTATGCAATGTAATTTCTGCGGCCTAAGCTAACTTTCAGGCGGTGAAATTGTGGTCTTTTTCTCATATTTTAAGCTGGTCTTCTCTGCTTCGTCTTTCGATGACTTAATTCCTTCTCTTTCCTACTTTTTGATTTTCTTCACGTTGTATCGCTCCTAAATTTCTTTTTTGTGAAACTTTTGTGGGATGCTGTCGGTGTGATCTGACTGGTTCTCTCTTTCAAAACCTTCTACGACAGAGGCTTGCTGATTTGTTCCATCCAAACCGAGCTGTTTGCGTCGCTTTAAAATTTTTTGAAGTCTTTTTCATTGGGTGTGTCTTTTAGTCGTAGACCTTTTTTATATTTTTATATTAATCTTTTTATTTTTTTAAGCCTTCTATTTTCACTTTTAAATCAAAAGGTTACAGACGTAAAAATGTATAGAAGACCACAAAATATGAGAATTTGACCACAAATAGGCTATTTTTCTCTGTGAAAAAGGCGACTTAATATGTGATTTTTACCACATATGCAGAAGAGTTTATGTGAAAAAGACCACAATATTATGTAAAAAAGACCACAGTGTCCCGATTCTTTTTTCTTTTGGAAGAGGAAGTGTGAGAGAATCAACTATCGAAATGTCAGAATGAGCCGGATCGGAGGGTATTAATGGCCAGCGAAAATCAACAACAGGAGTTTGAACTCCTCACAGACGATGATGATTGGTCTGACAGCCCTAAAGCCGGGAAAAAGAATTCTTTATGGAATACCAATGCGGTCGTTGTTAAATCAAACGACCTGCTGACGGCGAAAACCAATCTCACCTTAAATGAGCTTCGAATTATCTTAGTTGCGATCAGTAAGATCGATTCGATGAATCCGGAGGTCAGAGGGGATGCAAGTTATTGGGTTTCAGCCAAAGAGTTAAGAGAGATCGGCAGCGAACGTTCTAAGGCCTATAAATACCTCCAGAACGCAGTCAATACGCTTTACAACAGAAGCGTTATCCGCACCTTCGGATCCAACGGTAAAGAACGAGATGAGTTCCGTTGGATTTCTAAGGTCTCTTATCGAAGCGGCATGATTGGTCTGACGTTCTCCCAGGAGGTCCTCCCCTTTTTGACGCGTATCCGAAGCAACTTCATTCGCTATCCGATTAAACAGATTTCCGAATTGAAGAGTGTTTCGACATTACGATTCTTCGAGCTGTGTGTGCGCTGGCGCGGCCAGGTCAAGAAGATGACGATTACCGAGCTTAAAGACATTCTTAACATTCCTCAAAAAAAATTAAACGGCGACGTCGCTCGAATTGTCAGAGAGTGCGCTGACAAAATTAATGAGGCGACCAAAATCGACTTCCATGTGGAGTGCGAGTTCGTCCGAACCGGTAGAAAATTTACTCATATTATCTTTTCCGTTAAGAACCGTCCCAATATTCTTGTAGAAAGAACTCAGTCGGTTCCGCCGGAGGATGTGCCGGATGTTAGAGATCTTGTGGGCTATACCGATGAGGATTGGCAGAACCTGACTTTGTCGGACAGTCAGAGAAATTACTTTGCCTCTCTCCTTAGCCGTCACAACGACGGCGGCGTAGGCAACCGCTTTGCCGGCGAGTTCATCAATGCTGCCGGACGTGAAGGGTACTCTCAAGAGTCTTGGAAACGCTGGATCGAAAACCGTTTGGCCGATCCCAAGTTTGTGTATGAAGCGAGAGTCTATTTACATGACCTCGGGTTCAAACCTTTATCAGCGGTTAAGAAAAATGTGAAAAAGACCACAAATTAAAACCTCTACGAAACAGCCGCTCGGCTGTTTTGGTTTTTAGGAGTCACGGTTTTCTGAAAGATATTGTGGTCTTTTTCACATTGTTTAAACTGTTGCGTCTCTAAACGGCCGCATTCTTTCTTGTTTCTGCCCTCTTCCTCGTATCCTTGAAGAAAAAACAAGGACTAAAAATGGTTTATTTGGATACGATGCCTCTGAGATTCGGGCATTTTCGGGTTTTGATTACAACAGCGATGGGGCAGTTCCTAGGAGCCGCTGTTGCAACGCTTTCCGGCGTCTTAATTCCTCTTCTCGCCATCGTTCAGCATCATGAGCTGGATTCGGTAACACAGGGCCTGATTGCCAGTATGGAACTGATCGGCATCATGGTTGGGTCCTTTGTTATTGGAAAACTCGCCGATAAGGACGGATACCTTCCGTTTCTTAGACTAAGTTCCATCCTTGTTTTTATTGGTGCGCTTGTGGTCTACGTGACAGGAAGCATTGATCTACTGATTCACTCGCTGTTTGTCATGGGATTCGGCATCGGAGGCGATTTTGCATTGGATTCCGACTATGTTGATGAAGTCATGCCGAAACGCTGGCAGGAAACGATGGTCGGTATCACCAAATCATTTTCTGCTCTCGGAAACTTGTCAGCTGGTGGAGGTTTCCTTGTTCTCTGTTCGATCGAGTGGACTGCAGAAATTTGGAGACAGATCTTCTTATTTGTGGTCTTTCTCTCATTTTTAATGATCATCAGCCGATTATTCTTCTTTAAAAGTCCCGGCTTTCTTATTGCAAAAGGGAAGTTTGACGAAGCCAGACAGGTTGTTAAGGCAATGCTTGGACCTGATGTAGAGATTCCACCGTCCTATTTGGAAAAAACTTCTCCTTCTTCTAACGGCGCTAAAGTAGATCTGTTTAAAGGAGAACCCCTTCAGAAAGTGATTTTTTCCGGTGTGCCTTGGGGATGTTCAGGGCTCGGAGTATATGGAATCGGCATCTTTCTCCCGATACTGATTATGAGTCTCGGCATTTCCGGTTTTGATACTTCTAAATCGGGTCCTTTAGGATCCGTAATGAACTCGGTGAATCTCACGTTTATTATCAGCTGGTTCATTCTCATCGGATTTATAGCGGTCTTTTTATTCTTCATAAAGTTTCGACCGTCAAACAACAGTTTTACGGATTCCTGCTCGCCGCCGCGGCTGTTCTACTTCTGCTGCTCTGTTATTTATTCAAATGGCCTGCCGCTATTTCAATTGCAGCGTTTGTTCTGTTTGAACTGGCTCTTAACGCCGGCCCAAATCTTACGACGTTCATCATTCCGTCATTAGTCTTTCCGTTAGATATTAAAGCAGAGGGGGCGGGCTACGCTGCGTTCTTCGGGAAGTTTGGCGCTGTGATCGCTGTCTTTAGTTTTCCTATCCTCATGAAGCTGGGAGGCGTTTCTCTAGCGCTAGTTGTATCAGTGGCTGTACTTGGACTTGGCGCTTTTCTGACCTACTTCTACGCGAAAAAATTAGGACTGGAAAAATGAGAAAAAGACCACAAATCATCAAATGATTTTGTGGTCTTTTTCACATATCAAGAACATTTGATCTATGCCAACTCGTCAATCATCCTGATCCTAATTTTGTCCACAGGCACTGCTACGACGGTTTTGTTGTCTTCACGTAAGACGCAGACTTCGTCGTGACGATCAGAAAGTAATCGCGGAAGAAGATTGCCGGAAACTTTCTCACCTGCCTCATCTAAAAATTCAACTTGAATACCCAAGGCTTTACCGGCGGGCACACGGCGATAACCTCTAGGAAAGTCTTTCTTTTTAAGACGATCCTCAAACGCAACGACTTTTTTGGGTTTCTGCGGAACGATTTTCTGGAGTCTGTCCAATACAGCTTGTGCAGAACCGCGGCTAATTAGGCCGTCTTTGTCTTTGCAAGCTTCCAGATCTTTAGCGATGTTGGTGCTTTTTTCACAGATATTGTTCAGGATCTGTGCTGTCTGGGCATCGTTAACAGCGCAATCGGCAATCAATTTAAGAACTTCTTCCTTAGAAGAAGCTAATGCGGCAATACGAGAAATATAAGTTCTGTCTTTGCCCAAACGAGCAGCAATTTCGGTTTGGTTAAAACCGTTCTGAATCAGCTGGCTAATGCTTTGGATCAAATCCTGAAGCTTCATATTGTCGCGCTGGATGTTCTCGGTTAGCTGACCGAAAATTCTTTCTGAATCAGAAACAGGAGCATCAACAACAATAGCCTCTACCGTTTCCAAGCCGGCTTTCTTAGCCGCCAGCCAGCGGCGTTCGCCCTGCAGGACAACGTATTTATTGTTTTCACCTTTAATGACTGTAATCGGCATCAGCTGGCCGGATTTCATGGATTCAGCCAGCTCGTCGATATTCTCAATAACGGTTCTTACCTGAGGTCGGACCTCAATTGACTCTACTGGTAATTTTGTTAAAACCTTTCCATTGACGCCCGCGGCAATCGCACCGTTAAACTCGGTCAAGCTTTTGATATTGGTCGGTTTAAAAGTTTGAGTCTTTGCTTTTGTAACTTTAAAAGTTTTCATAGTTAGCCGATTTTCTTAATTCTTGCCAGCATTTCTTTGTATACGGCTTCAAGTTCTTCGTAGGATCGCTTGCCGTTGCGGATTTCGTCCACGGGGATACCCATTGTTGTAGCGGCATCAATCGGAGCGCGATGCCTGAGTTTGGAGTTGAAGATATCGCAATTAGTCTCAGAAACGAGATACTCCAGTGTGCTCTTAGCAGAAGCAGAGTCATCGTATTCATTAACCACAACACCTAAAAATTTCAGGCCGGGATTGAAATTCTGCTGCACGGCACGGATGGTATTGACCATGCCGGAGACGCCTCCGACCGCATAGCCTGAGAGTTTGATCGGGCAGATGACATAATCAGCCATGACCAATCCGCCGAGGAGTTTTCGGCCCAAAGAAGGCGGGCAGTCAACCAAGATATAGTCGTATGCGTCTTTTAGTGCCTGAATATTCGCAGCCGGGTTACGAATAACATCCAACTCACGGCTTTCGATGTCATAACCTTCGTTCGAGTTCGGTTCAGATCCGATTAAATCTACGCCGTACGGGGTGTCATCAAAGATTCCGAGCTCTTCGAGATTCGGTTCAAAAAGAGCCGCAGACGAAGTAGCGGTGTACGGCTGTCCTTGTGTCAAAGATTCTGTCGTATTTCCTTGCGAATCAATATCGATGACCAGCACTTTCTTTTTACGATGTTTACGTAAATAAAAAGCGGCTTGCACCGTTAATGTTGATTTGCCGACTCCGCCTTTTTGATTAGCAAAAGCTATGACCTTCCCCATAGGGACTTCCTTAAATTTGTAGATATCTTCAGACGGTATCTTAACAAATTCAAAAATCGGCGTTTGAAATGTGACGTGTGAACATGTTCACACTACAAAAGAGTTGTGGTCTTTTCCACATAATATTGAAACTTCTGAGAGAAAGATTTCAATGATTATTAGCAGAGATTTGAAGGAAAATAAGAGACAAGAGCTACACATCTGTGGTCTTTTTCACATAGTTCCGTTTTTCTAAGAAAAAGTTGAGAGTGAAGACGGACTTTAAACAAAGGAATCTAAATAAGTAAAATCAACAACGATTAGACACATCGCTGTTACTGAGAGAAAAAGAACTGTAAGCGAGAGCGAATTTTTATTTTTCGAAGCAGTTTTGCTATTCGAATTAATCGCTCCAAATTTCGGGACGGAATAGAGCAGACGAATGTTTCTAAAATCTGCTCTACTACAACAAGATTAGAAAAGATAAAACTGAGAAAGCCTGATTTGGTAAGGTCTGCGGGCCGAGTTCTGCACTTTTAGGTGCGGAAGACAGAGTTCGAGTGTGAACATGTTCACACAGAAGAAATAAGCAGATAAAACAAAACCTCTTGAACGGTTAGGTCCAAGAGGTTTGTCTTTT
>PPYF01306487.1_pt1 | contig 10219 bp, 6 predicted proteins | sample 1559871 | NCBI WGS metagenome assembly PPYF01 (sample SAMN08240021, study PRJNA423297) | Human gut metagenome, whole genome shotgun sequencing project.
TATCCGGACAGTTGAATGATCTCCATACGGTCACGAAGCGGCAGCGGAATTGACTCCAATGAATTAGCTGTACACCAAAACATCGCATGAGACAAATTGATCGGTATTTCCATATAATGATCCGAAAAATGCTTATTTTGTTCAGGATCTAACACCTCTAACAACGCTGCGGACGGATCCCCTTTATAATCTTTTCCGATCTTATCGATCTCGTCCAGCAAAACCAATGGATTATTGGTTTTTGCCTGACAAAACGCCTTTACGATCCGTCCCGGCATAGATGCGACATACGTTCTTCTGTGTCCACGTATCTCCGCCTCGTCATTGACACCGCCAAGACAAATGCGAACATAACTGCGTCCCAATGCCCTTGCGACTGAACGGGCGATCGATGTTTTACCGGTTCCCGGAGGACCGACCAGACAAAGGATCGGACTCACTGCATCTTTCTTCATTGCCTTTACCGCCAAACATTCCAAAATACGTTCTTTTACTTTAGTAAGACCATAATGATCCTCATCCAACACCTGTGCTGCATACGCAATATCTAAGCTCTCCTCAGACTTTTTCTTCCATGGAAACGCAAACAGATTATCCAGATAATCACGGATCATTTCACTTTCCGATGGATTTTTGGCAAAACGCTGATAACGCATAATTTCTTCACGAATCGCCTTTTTAACACGCTTAGGAGCCTTTAGTTTCTCTAATTTATGAAGATATTTAGCTGCCTGAGAGCCTACGTCATCATCACCAAGTTCCTCATGAATAGCATCGATCTGCTCTCGCAGATACATCTCCATCTGCTTCTTATCTATATTTTCTCTGATCTTTTTTTGAATCTTCTCCTGTTCAATAAACAGATTGATTTCCTGCGTCATGTAGACAGCAAGCCGCTTTTCGCGTTCGTCAATGGATGGCTCCTCCAAAAGCTTTTGTTTTTGTGTATAATCACTTTCTAACAATCCGCTAAGTTGATCGACATAAGCCCCGCGGTCCTTCTCATCAGCGATAGCATCCCATACTGTAGCAGGAACATCTTCTCTAAATTCCGCATATTTTCTTTGCAGGGCATTGAGAATGCTGCCCATCGCAAGGATCGTCTGGGAATCTTCCTCTGACTCTATTTCTTGAAATTCACTATATTCACAATAATAACAATCCGATTCCCGATGGACTTCTTCAATCATAACACGACAAACGCCACGCACAACAGCCTGTGGATGTCCTTTTCTCGGCGTATTCATCTGTTTGACTTCCAATAACGTTCCCACCGAATATAATTTTGAATGATCATCGTCTGCCGTTTCTGCCGGCATCCTTGTGACTCCAACCAGTTTTCCGCCCGGTCCAATAGCTTGTGATACCGCATTTTCGGAGCGACTGTCATACAAATTCAAATACACAGAACTTCCCGGAAATACAACACACTCTGACAGGATGATCATTGGAATTTTTTGATTATTCATTCCATTCTCTCCTTGTATCTTATCCACAAAAGGGGCAACGCATCTTACGTTACCCCTGCAACATTCGTAAAAAGTACAAAGTTTGTTTATGCAGTTGCATCTTTATCCACTGTCAACTGCTTAACTTCGTCCTCTTTTGTGATCAACTTTGGTTCTTCCTCACCTAAAACTGACTGCTCTGTAATAACACATTCTTTAATGTCATCCACGGATGGAACCTCATACATCACATTCTGCATTACATTTTCCATGATCGCACGCAGTCCTCTTGCGCCGGTCTTGCGTTCTGACGACTGTTTTGCAACAGCCTGGATCGCTTCCGGTTCAAACGACAATTTCACGCCATCCAGTTCAAACAGTTTTTGATACTGTTTTGTGATCGCATTTTTAGGCTCTACCAAAATCTTTTCCAGTGCTTTCTCATCCAAAAGATCTAATGCTACCGTAACCGGAAGACGACCAATGATCTCAGGGATCAAACCAAACTTCACAAAATCTTCCGGCAATACCTGTCGGAACAGATCTCCAATTGTCTCATCACGCTTATCTGCGATCTCAGCATTAAATCCAATGGATTTCTGACCGATACGTCCCTCTATGATCTTCTCCAAACCATCGAACGCTCCACCACAAATAAATAAAATATTGGATGTGTCTAACTGGAAGAACTCCTGATGAGGATGTTTTCTTCCGCCCTGCGGTGGTACACTGGCTACCGTTCCCTCTAAGATCTTGAGCAGTGCCTGCTGTACACCTTCACCGGAAACATCACGAGTGATCGAAACATTCTCGCCCTTACGGGTGATCTTGTCAATCTCATCGATATAAATAATACCATGCTCCGCACGATCCATATCATAATCTGCTGCCTGAATGATCTTTAACAGAATGTTTTCAACATCTTCTCCAACATATCCTGCCTCCGTCAGTGCAGTTGCATCTGCAATGGCAAACGGAACGTTTAATATCTTTGCTAATGTCTGTGCCAAAAAAGTCTTACCGGAACCTGTAGGTCCCACCATGATAATATTACTCTTTTGAATCTCAACATCCATATCTTTTGCAGACAACACACGTTTATAATGGTTATAAACTGCTACTGAAAGAGCTCTCTTTGCGTCATCCTGTCCAACTACATACTCATCCAAAAAATCCTTGATCTCTTTTGGCTTAAGCAAATTGATCTCAGTATCATTGTCGACCTGCTCTGCCTTCTGTGTCATCTCATCTTCCATGATCTCCGAGCAAAGTTCTACACACTGGTCACAAATATACACACCCGGTCCTGCGATCAGACGCGTCACCTGATCCTGTGTCTTTCCACAAAAAGAACATTTTAATTTATCATCTTTTTTTCCTGACATGACTACCTCCCTGCCTGATATTCCCCCACTCTTACAATAACTTTATACAGATCTCTATTTCACGATCGTAACAGTGAATACAGTCTGTTATTTACGGTTAGTCACGATCTCATCGATCAAACCATACTCTTTTGCTTCTGCAGCCGTCATATAGTTATCACGCTCTGTATCAGCCTGGATAACTTCTAATGGCTTACCGGTATTTTCTGCCAAAATTTCATTCAAACGACTTCTTGTCTTTAAGATCTGTTCTGCGACGATACGGATCTCTGTTTCCTGACCTTTGGCGCCGCCGGAAGGCTGATGGATCATAATCTCCGCATTTGGAAGGGCAAGTCGTTTTCCTTTAGCTCCTCCTGCTAACAAAAATGCACCCATGCTTGCCGCAAGGCCCATACAAATTGTAGAAACATCACATTTTACATAATTCATTGTATCATAGATGGCAAATCCTGCACTAACAGATCCTCCCGGACTGTTGATATAAAGGCTGATATCTTTGTTTGGATCCTGAGATTCCAAAAACAACAGCTGAGATACTACCAAACTCGCAATATCATCATTTACCTCGTTGGATAAAATAATAATGCGGTCCTGCAACAATCTGGAATAAATATCATACGAACGCTCTCCGCCACTCGTTTTTTCAATAACATAAGGAATACTATAACTCATTGTGCTCACCATGCCTTTCCATGTACCTGCAAATACTAAGCTGCAGGACATACTCTCTTAGACTTAACAAAAACGCCAGCCCATCAGGCAGCTGAAACAGCTTCCTGATGCGGATGGCGTTAACTTCTGTTTGTATTATTTCTCAACAGCTTCCTTTACAACAAATTCCACTGCTTTCTGCACTGCCAGATCCATTCCGATCTGTTTCTTCTCATCATCGCCGATTAACTCTTTTAACTTGTCGATCTCCATCTGATACATAGAAGCCATATTCTCTAACTCTTTATCGATCTCTTCATCAGAAGCCTCGATGTTCTCTGCAGCAACAACTGCCTCTAATACCAAACGACTCTGGATACGCTTCAAAGCCTGTGGCTCTAAATCTTCCATCATCTTCTGTGGAGTAAGACCTGTAAACTGCATGTACTGCTCCAAAGACAATCCCTGAGACTGAAGACGCTGTGCGAACTCCTGTGTCATCTGACGTGTCTGTGCAGCGATCATCTGCTGTGGAATCTCCATCTGTGCATTCTCAATGATCTTCTCAATGATCTGATCTTCCTGCTCACGTTTGATCTGATTCTCTTTGTTCTCTAAGATTTTCTTCTCAACGTCAGCCTTGTACTCATCCAATGTATCAAAATCAGATACATCCTGTGCAAAATCATCATCCAGTTCAGGAAGCTCTTTCTTCTGGATTTCTTTGATCTTTACCTTGAACAATGCAGGCTTACCCTTAAGCTCGTCTACATGATACTCTTCTGGGAATGTTACGTTTACTTCAACATCCTCACCGAGATTCTTGCCAACCAACTGATCCTCGAAATTATCAATGAAAGAATGTGATCCAAGAACTAACGTATAATCCTCTGCATAACCGCCTTCAAACTGCTTGCCATCTACATAACCATCAAAGTCGATGATAACAGTATCTCCGTCCTCTGTAGCACGATCCTCGATCGTGATCAGTCTGGAGTTAGCTTCTCTTGCCTTATCGATCTCTGCTGTAATCTCTTCCTCACTTACTTCTGCCTCTTTCTTCTCTACCTCAATGCCCTTGTAGTCACCCAAAGTAACTTCCGGCTTTATTGCTACGGTAGCTGTAAAGATGAAATCCGTTCCCTTATCCATCTGTGTTACTTCAATTTCAGGCTGTGCAACGATCTCAAGCTCACTTTCCTTAGCTGCTGTCTCATATGCTTCCGGGATCAACTCATTGGCTGCATCCTCAAAAAATACTCCCGTACCGTACATTTTCTCGATCATTGCTCTTGGAGCCTTTCCTTTACGGAATCCCGGCAGAGCAATCTTACCTTTATTTTTCTGATAAGCTGAATCAACTGCTGCATCAAACTTTGCAGCCTCAACTGTAATTGTCAGCTTAGCCATGCTCTTCTCCAACTTTTCTACCTGTACACTCATTCTTGTAAATTCCTCCTTATAAAAATATCACATTGCTATACTATAGCATGAACTTTCTCCGAAAATCAAGGCTTTTTCAAAATTAATTATTTTGCCTCATGTCCTTTGGCTTTCAGTACTGCGATCACATCATCAACATACCGCTCACAAAGCTCCTGTGTCTCTGCTTCCACCATAACACGGATAACCGGTTCAGTGCCGCTCTCGCGCAGCAAAATACGACCATTCTCGCCTAGCGCCTGCTCGACTTTTTTCACGGCTTCGATCACATCTTCATCAGCTCTTGCTGCCGGCTTATCATTAACGCGAATATTTTTCAATACCTGCGGATAGATCACAAGTCCCTTTCGCAATTCGGATAATTTTTCTTTCTTTTCCAACATAACTTCCATCAGCATCAAAGAAGTAAGCACACCGTCTCCGGTAACCGCATATTTACTAAATATAATATGTCCGGACTGCTCACCGCCCAGGGAATGACCAAACTGCATCATATTGGCATTGACATATTTATCGCCAACGGATGTCTTTTCATAGGAAATACCAACTTTGTCAAACGCCTTGTAAAGTCCCATATTAGACATGATCGTCGTAACAACCGTATTGTTATTTAATTCTCCCTTATCCTTCAGGTAACAGCCACACAGATATAAGATCGCATCTCCATCGATCACCTGACCCTTGTCATCTACCGCAAGGCAACGGTCTGCATCTCCATCATACGCAAATCCAACATCAAGATTGTTCTCGACCACAAACTTCTGCAGATTATCAATATGCGTCGATCCACAGTTATCATTGATGTTTGTTCCATCCGGATTCATGCCGATCGCAAATGTCTGCGCTCCCAATGCATCAAAAACACCTTTTGCCACGGAATAAGAAGAACCGTTAGCACAATCTAATCCAACTTTTATATTCTTAAAAGAACGAGTTGCCAAAGACATTAAATAACCGATGTAACGATGTCTTCCGATCGCATAATCGATCGTGCATCCGATATTTTCTCTGGTTGCCATAGGAATGTCATCTACTTCGCTGTCAATATATGCCTCAATCTTTTCTTCAACCTCAGCCTCCATCTTATGTCCCTTACCATTGATCACCTTTAATCCGTTATCATAATACGGATTATGGCTGGCAGATATCATAATACCGCAGTCAAACTTTTCTGTTCGCACAACATAAGACACACTTGGGGTTGGCGTTACATGCAGAAGATACACATCCGCACCACTCGCTGTAAGACCTGCACAAAGAGCATCTTCAAACATATAACTGGAACGTCTGGTATCTTTACCGATCACCACACGCGCCTTGTACTCTTTTCCATAATACCATCCTAAAAAACGACCTACTTTATATGCATGCATTACATTTAAATTAACATTTGCTTCTCCACGAAATCCATCGGTTCCAAAATATTTCACGTTACTCCTCCATTCTGACTCTTCACTCTTTCAACTCTACCCGCTGCCTTATGCTGTCTCTTCTATGTCCTATTCTCCTAATAAGCAACCGGTGCTTTACACAACATTACAATTCTACCATATGTGCTTTTCAAAATCAATGTTCTGTTTCCAATGCGGCCTATATTTCTCAATTACTCCTTTTTGATGCCACTTTCATTATGGCATATATCCCTAAACGCCAGTTTCTACATGGCGTTTTCCAAAATAAAACCTGTTATGATGATATCAAATATTTTATCTAATAGGAAGGGGCACGTATGAATATTTATAAAGCTACAAGTGATATTTGTGATACAACATTATTTTCTTTAAAGTGGAACAAACACAGTTTTGGACTGCGTCTTGCAAAACTTCGCGAAGCGGCCGGAATCAGCGCACGCCAAATGAGCTTGGATCTTGGATTAAACAAAAACTACATTAATTCCATTGAATCCGGTAAAAATTATCCGGCATTGGAAGGCTTCTTTAACATCTGCGATTATCTTCACGTCGATCCCTTTACCTTTTTCTATACTGATGATAATACGTATCAATCCTTCGCCTATTTTATTCCACTATTGCAAAAGTTAAATTCCGAAGAGATCCAGCATGTCTATCAGATGGTCAAGAATGTCACCGAATATCCATCCCGGCAGACGAAAACCAAAGCGAATCGATTTATTCCAACAAAATAATAGCCGCAGAACGCAACGTTTTTACGTGACTTCGAGTTCTCCGAAGGGCAGGTAAATCATTCATCAGAGACAACAAAATCTGGAAATCACTGTAAAAACGAAATGCGATCAGTTATAAGGCATGGGAAATTTGTGTAAATTATTTGTAAAAAAAGTATAATTCGACAGTTATATATGGTTTTTTTATACAAAATGATTTAAACTATTATCATTACATGAACAGGAGGTATATTCTCATGGCAATAACTGTTTTTGCGGCAATTGATGTCGGTAGTCATGAAACCGCAATGCGTATTTACGAGATTTCCAAAAAACACGGTGTACATGAATTGGAATATCTGCATCACACAGCGCGTCTTGGATATGAGACATTTTCCACAAGACATATCAGCTATCACACGATTGATAAGCTCTGTAATATTTTACTCGGCTTTAAGGAAAAGATGATGGAGTACCGCATCAAAGATTATATGATCATTGCAACCAGTGCTCTCCGGGAAGCCGATAATAATCTGATCGTATTAGATCAGGTGAAACAGCGCACAGGCTTTCAGATCAAGATCCTCAGCAACTCCGAACAGCGCTATCTATGCTATAAAGCCATCGCATTGCAGCCCAACTCATTCCACAAGCTGATCCAAAAGGGTACGCTTTTGGTCGATGTCGGCGGTGGCAGTATCCAATTATCATTATTCGACAAAAACAACCTGATCACGACCCATAATATTTTGTTAGGTTCTCTGCGGATCCAAGAGTTTTTACAAACAATGCAGGGCGATGTGATCAATTATCAGAATCTGGTTCATGAATATATTTCTAACAGTCTGCATACGTTTTCTAAACTGTATTTGCAAGATTGTAATGTCCGAAACATTATTGCTGTCGGCAACCAACTGCAAACGTTTGTAAAATATCTGGTCACGCACCATTTTGGCAATTTGCAGCCGGTCGATTCAAAGGGTAACAAAAAAGATTCCGTCAACCGTCAGGAATACGAAGAACTGTATCATGCCATTTCCACGCAGGCACCGGATGATCTTGCCCGCGAACTGTCAATTTCTGAAGACAAGGCAGAGCTGCTTTTGCCGACTGCCATGATCTATCACAATATTTTTGAAGAGACAGATGCCGAGTTTATGTGGTTGTCCGGCATAACGATCTGCGATGGCATGGCAGCTGATTTTGCCGAATGCAAAGAACATATTGTTCCGGCTCATCCTTTCTCGGATGATATCATCTCCGTATCACGCAAACTGGCAGAACGCTTTTGCTGCGATACAGAACACATTCATCAGGTAGAGATTGCTGCCTTAAAGCTGTTTGATGCTCTGCGCAAAGCCAATCACCTGACCAAGAAGGATCGTTTACTTCTTCAGATAGCAGCGATACTTCACAATTGTGGCAGTTTTCTCAACTTAAATGACATCGGTGAAAACTCCTATAAAATTGTTACTTCCACAGAGATCATCGGATTATCCCATCAGGAACGTATGATCGTTGCTTATGTGATTCGATATACAACCGGCGACTTTCCGGAATACAGCGAGATTAAAAATGAATTCAGCCGTGAAGAATATATCAAAATTGCAAAACTAAATGCAATACTCTGTCTTGCCGATGCTATGGATCGAAGCCATCAACAGAAATTCACCAATTTTACGGTCCGCAAACGCGGATACGATCTTACCATCACCGGTCAGACATTGTATGACATCACATTGGAACATGGTATGTTTATACAGAAATCACCATTTTTTGAAGAGGCCTTCGGTATTCGCCCTGTCCTCCGCCAAAAAAAGTGTCTATAGAAAGGAGACTCTATCATGAGTACAAAATCACCTTATTCCAAACCGGAATATTTTTATAACCGTGAATTAAGCTGGCTGTTATTTAACCGCCGCGTACTGGAAGAGGCCAAAGATTCCTCTCTTCCCTTATTTGATCGTCTTAAATTTTTGAGCATTACGTCGTCCAACTTAGATGAGTTTTTCATGATACGTGTTGCCTCTCTCAAAGACATGGTACAGGTAAAATACAACAAAAAAGACATCTCCGGCATGACCCCTGCAGAACAGTTAGCTGCGATCAACGAACGTACACATTTGTTCGTTAAAGATCAGTATGATATTTTTAATCGTTCTCTGATCCCGGCCCTCGAAAAAGAAGGCGTACACGTCTTATCCCACTATGAAAATCTTAGTGAGAAACAGTCCAAATATGTAGACCGTTATTTTACCGATGAAGTATACCCGGTACTTACTCCTATGGCAGTGGATTCATCCAGACCATTTCCGCTGATCCGTAACAAAACATTAAATATCGGCGCTATTCTCCGCATGAAAAAAGACAAAGCTGCAGGCGGACAATTCCGCGATCTTTATCTGTCACATGGCAACAAAAAGAAAGGAGCTGATTCCAATGATACCGATTTTGCAACGGTTCAGGTTCCTTCTGTACTGCCTCGTTTTGTCGAGATCCCATCCGAGCAAAAAGGTGAAAAAACCTTTATTTTGTTAGAGCAGATCATTGAAAAAAATATTGGAAAACTGTTTGTCAATTATGAGATTGAATCGGTATTTCCATATCGTATCATGCGTAATGCGGACCTTAGCATTGAAGAAGATGAAGCTGCTGATCTTCTGATCGAGATCGAACGACAGCTCAAGAAACGTCAATGGGGGCAGGCAATCCGTTTGGAAGTTGAAGCAGGCATGGACAAACGTCTGCTCAAAAAACTGCGTCAGGAGTTAAAGATCAAAGAGGAAGATATTTTTAAGATCAACGGTCCTTTGGATTTAACATTTCTTATGAAATTATCCGGATTGGAAGGATATGATAAGCTACGCACTCCAAAATACACACCACAGCCTGCTAAATGGCTAAATGGTGAAGATCATCTGTTTGATCAGATCCGTGACCATGATGTTCTTCTACATCATCCATATGAGACTTTTGATCCGGTTGTTGATTTTGTCAAACAAGCTTCGAAAGATCCAAACGTTCTTGCGATCAAACAGACCTTGTACCGCGTCAGCAGCCACTCTCCGATCATCGCATCTCTTGCTGCCGCTGCCGAAAACGGCAAACAGGTAACCGTGCTTGTCGAGTTAAAAGCACGGTTTGATGAAGAAAACAATATTATC
>PPYF01473545.1_pt1 | contig 10219 bp, 6 predicted proteins | sample 1559871 | NCBI WGS metagenome assembly PPYF01 (sample SAMN08240021, study PRJNA423297) | Human gut metagenome, whole genome shotgun sequencing project.
GTTCTGACAACAGCGAAGATATAGACCGCTATTATGCAACTGTAAGTACTCCGAAAGTAACTACAACCACACCCACCTCGTTGACCGTCACCGCATCGGTTACAGGTGATCTGAACCAAATAGTCAAGAAAGGCTTCTGTTACAGTGCAGCAGCTTCCGTACCGACTATCAAAGACCACGTGGTGGATGCCGATGAGAATTTCAGTGCTTCCCTCTCAACCTTGACCTCCGGTACCTCCTACTATATCCGTGCATACGTCTACTGTGACAGCCGTTATGTCTATTCAGAGGTGGTCACGGCCACCACAGAAAGCTTAAGCTTAGACGATGAACTCAAGAATTACGTGGCCCCCACCTACTCCGATGACTATACCTCGATAAGTGACTGGAGCAAACGCTCTCAATGGAATCTTGCCAACGTACACGACCCCTCGGTTGTATTGGCCGAAGATGGTTATTATTACATGTATCAGACGGATGCTTCATACGGCAACGTCCACACCGCAGGCGGCCACTTCCACGGTCGTCGCTCCAAGGACCTTGTCAACTGGGAATACCTCGGCGGTACAATGAAGAACCTGCCCGAATGGGTAGTGCCCAAGCTCAATGAAATACGAAAAGAAATGGGACTTGCCGAAATCAATCCTAATGTTAATGACTTCGGCTATTGGGCTCCCGTAGTACGCAAGGTAAAGAACGGCCTCTATCGCATGTACTATTCCATTGTCTGCCCCGGCACACTCAACGGTGCCAACACCTGGTCGGAGCGCGCCTTTATCGGCCTGATGGAAAACAACGATCCCTCCAACAACGACGGATGGGTAGACAAAGGCTACGTCATCACCAATGCTTCCGACAAAGGACTTAACTTCAACGTGAAGCCGGATGATTGGGCCAATTGCTATTATAAATGGAATGCCATCGACCCCTCTTATGTCATCACGCCCGAAGGCGAGCACTGGTTGGTCTACGGTTCATGGCATAGCGGCATAGCCGCTCTCAAGCTCAATAGCGAAACAGGCAAGCCTGCCGAAAGTTTGGGCCAACCTTGGGCTACAGGCCAAGCACCTGCCGAGTATGGTCAGTTGATCGCCACCCGCCAGACAGGTAACCGCTGGCAAGCCAGTGAAGGTCCCGAAGTCATTTACCGCGATGGCTACTACTACCTCTTCCTGGCCTACGACGCTCTCGACGTGCCCTATAACACCCGTGTGGTCCGCTCGAAAAGCATCACCGGTCCCTACGTGGGCATTGACGGCAAAGACGTGACCGCCGGTGCCGATGCACTGCCCATAGTGACTCATCCCTATAAGTTCAGCAAAGGCTACGGCTGGGTAGGCATCGCCCACTGCGCTATCTTCGACGATGGCAAAGACAACTGGTTCTACGCCTCACAAGGCCGTCTGCCTAAGGATGTTCCGGGCATCAACGCCAGCAACGCCATCATGATGGGGCACGTACGCAGCATCCGCTGGACGAAAGACGGTTGGCCTCTCGTAATGCCTGAACGCTACGGAGCCGTTCCCAAGGTAGCCATCACCGAAGAAGAATTGCCCGGCAATTGGGAACACATCGACCTTACATACAAATATGGAGAGCAGAGAACTTTCATATAGAAACACCACCACTGCCCCGTAAAACAACACCAAGGTTTATGAGGCAGTGGTCCTGTTTTACAAATCAATAGCAGAGATTAAAGAGCATAAACAGAAACAAGAGAAACCTATTTCATGAAAAGGAAAAAGAGTTAGGTTCCCTAATCTCCATACAAAAAATCATCATTCTGTTCTTTTACATTCAAAGACAACCTACTTTTATTTATTACCATAAATCTCTATCCTTTAAACCAACAAACACCATTTGTAGACAAGCAGAGGACATCAGCATCAGATTTTTTGTTAATTATTAGCCAAATACACACTTTAATTTATAACTTTGCAATTCTAATAGAATGAATTATCTGGGATACAAGGTACGTTATGTCCGTAACATTACCGATGTCGGTCATCTGGAACACGATGCAGACGAAGGCGAAGATAAAATCGCCAAAAAGGCCCGTCTGGAGCAACTGGAACCCATGGAAGTAGTGCAATATTACCTCAATCGCTACCACAAGGCAATGGAAGCCTTGAATGTACTTCCACCCAGTATCGAGCCACATGCATCAGGCCATATCATTGAACAGATAGAACTGGTAGAAGAAATTCTGAAAAACGGCTATGCTTATGAAAGTGAAGGTTCCGTTTATTTCGATGTAGCAAAATACAACAAAGACCATCATTACGGCAAACTGTCCGGCCGCGAGCATTTCGATATTCATGGAGGGGGAATGGACTTAATTTTCCCACACCACGAATGTGAAATCGCACAAAGCGTGGCTTCACAAGGAGATGACATGGTTCACTATTGGATGCACAACAACATGATTACCATTAATGGACAGAAGATGGGAAAATCATACGGCAACTTCATTAACTTGGATGAGTTCTTCCACGGTACCCACAAGTTACTGACCCAAGCCTACAGCCCCATGACCATCCGTTTCTTCATCCTTCAGGCACATTACCGCAGTACAGTGGACTTCAGTAACGAAGCATTACAAGCAGCCGAAAAAGGATTGGAACGGCTGACAGAAGCTGTGAAAGGTCTTGAACGCATCACTCCGGCAACACAAACCACCGGCATAGAGGGGGTAAAAGACTTGCGTGAAAAGTGTTATACAGCCATGAATGATGACTTGAACTCACCGATTGTCATTGCCCATCTGTTTGACGGCGCCCGTATGATTAATACGGTTCTGGACAAGAAAGCCACTATTTCCGCAGAAGATCTGGAAGAACTGAAAAGTATGTTCCATCTCTTTATGTACGAAATCCTGGGTCTGAAAGAAGAAGCCGCCAATAACGAGGCACGTGAAGAGGCATACGGCAAAGTAGTAGATATGCTGCTGGAACAACGTATGAAAGCCAAAGCCAATAAAGACTGGGCTACAAGCGATAAAATCCGTGATGAGCTGGCCGCTCTTGGCTTTGAAGTGAAAGATACCAAAGACGGTTTCACATGGAAACTGAATAAATAGGATACATAGAGCGACACTATATTTTTCACCACAGACTATACAGATTCACACAGATTACCCACCTGACAATCAATGATTTAAGAAGCATCTGCGTTTATTTGTATAATCTGTGGTGAACCTTTCAGATAACCATCAAAACTGAAAAACATTCTCCAACGACAAGATCATCTATGGCATCAATACCGGCTTTGGACCGATGGCCCAATACCGTATTGAAGATGAATCCTTGTCACAATTACAGTATAATATCATCCGCAGCCATGCCACCGGAGCAGGGCACCCCCTTCCGGAACTCTATGTCAAAGCTGCCATGATAGCGCGTCTCTATACTTTTCTGCAAGGAAAATCCGGCATACATAAAGAACTGGCATTGCTCATTACCGAGTTTATCAACCGGGGGATTACTCCATACGTACCCGAACACGGCAGTGTAGGGGCCAGTGGCGATTTGGTACAGCTTGCCCATATCGCCCTCACCCTGATTGGAGAAGGAGAGGTCTTTTACCAAGGCAAGAAAAGAGATACGGCATCCGTTTTGGCGGAAAACGGATTGCAACCCTTCAAAATGCATATCCGCGAAGGGCTTTCAGTGACCAACGGCACTTCGGTAATGACAGGTATAGGCATTGTCAACCTGATTTATGCCCGCCAACTGATGCATTGGGCAGTAGGCGCATCGGTCATGATGAATGAAATTGCCGCCTCGTACGATGATTTCATGTCTGAACCGCTGAACGAAGCCAAACGGCATGAAGGACAGCAAGAGATAGCCCGCATGATGCGCCAATGGGTGGAAGGCAGCCAATGTGTACGCAAAAGAGAGAATGAACTTTACAACGGAAAACACGAAGAGAAAATCTTCACCCATAAGGTTCAACCCTATTATTCGTTGCGCTGCATCCCACAGATTCTAGGACCGGTTTATGATGAATTGCTCAATGCCGAAAAAGTATTGATAAACGAAATAAATTCAGCCTGTGACAACCCGATAGTGGACCCCGACACGCAAAACGTGTATCATGGCGGTAATTTTCACGGAGATTACGTTTCTTTTGAAATGGATAAACTGAAAATAGCGGTCACCAAACTGGCCATGCTTGCCGAACGGCAGATCAATTACTTGTTTCACGACCGCATCAACGGCATTCTGCCCCCCTTTGTCAATATGGGAGTGCTGGGATTGAACTATGGTTTGCAGGCGTCACAATTTACCGCGACTTCTACCACAGCGGAGTGCCAGACTTTGTCCAATCCGATGTATGTACATAGCATCCCCAACAACAATGACAATCAGGATATTGTAAGCATGGGAACCAATTCCGCACTGCTGGCAAAAACAGTCATAGAAAATGCTTATCAGGTGATGGCTATCCTGATGATGGGTATTGTACAAGCTGTAGACTGTTTGGAAATAGCCGATCGGCTAAGCCCCCGGTCACAACAAGTATATAAAGAGATACGAGCATTTTTTCCTGTGTTCCGGGAAGATACGCCTAAATATAAAGAGATAGAAAGAATGATGGTATATCTTAAAAAAGGGAGGTTTCAAGAAAAATGAAATACGCATTAGTAACAGGAGGAAGCCGGGGTATCGGACGGGCTGTATGTCTGAAACTGGCCGAAATGGGATATCATATACTGATAAACTACCAAAGCAACGATACGGAAGCCGAAGCCACCCTGCAACAGATACGGGAACAAGGCTCGGACGGCGAACTGATGAAATTTGACGTGACAGACGCAGTAGCCACACACGCCGCACTGAACGGCTGGATGGAGAAGCATCCCGATACCTACATTGAGGTACTGGTGAACAATGCCGGTATACGCCGTGACAACCTGATGCTGTGGATGGAACAGGATGAATGGAGCCGGGTGTTGGATATCAGCCTGAACGGTTTCTTCAACGTCACCCAACCCTTGCTGAAAAATATGCTGGTAAAGCGATTCGGACGTATCATCAACATCGTTTCCCTGTCGGGTATCAAAGGAATGCCGGGACAAACCAACTATTCGGCAGCCAAAGGCGGAATGATAGCCGCCACCAAAGCACTGGCACAGGAAGTGGCCAGAAAACACGTGACGGTGAACGCCGTAGCACCGGGATTTATCCGCACGGATATGACCAACGGCATTGATGAAAATGAATGGAAAAAACAGATACCGGCAGGACGGTTCGGCGAACCCGGAGAAGTAGCCGCACTGGTAGGCTTCCTGGCATCGGAACAAGCCTCCTATATCACCGGAGAAGTAATTTCCATCAATGGAGGAATCTATACATAAGCAGAAGATGAGAAGAGTAGTGATTACAGGCATGGGTATTTATTCGTGCATAGGCAAGAACCAAGATGAGGTGAAAGACTCTTTGTTCCAAGGGCGTTCCGGCATCGGCATCGATCCGGCACGTAAAGAGATGGGGTATTTTTCCGCATTGACAGGACTTGTCGAACGTCCTGATTTAAAGAAGTTATTGGACCGCAAAAAGAGACATAGCCTCGCCGAACAGGGAGAATATGCCTATATGGCTACCTTGGAGGCATTCCGTCAGGCACAAATAGACGAGGAGTTTTTATTGGATCATGAAGTAGGCATATTGTATGGAAATGACAGTAGCGCCGCTCCGGTAATCGAGGCCATTGATGTCATTCGTGCCAAGAAGAATACGGCTATGGTGGGCTCCGGTTCTATCTTCCAGTCCATGAACTCTACGATTACCATGAACCTTTCGGTTATTTTCCATTTGAAGGGAATTAATTTTACCATATCGGGAGCTTGTGCCAGCGGTTCACACGCCATCGGCATGGCGTATCTTCTTATTAAATCAGGACTTCAGGATTGCATTCTGTGCGGAGGGGCACAAGAGGTAAATCCTTACTCCGTGGGTAGTTTCGACGGATTGGGCGCGTTCTCCACCCGTGAGGACGAACCGGAAAAGGCATCGCGCCCCTTTGACAAGGGACGGGACGGTTTGGTACCCAGCGGAGGAGGCGCCAGCCTGGTACTCGAAAGTTATGAATCAGCCGTAAGGCGCGGAGCTACTATTCTGGCAGAAGTCATAGGATACGGTTTTTCATCCAACGGAGATCATATTTCCGTACCGAATGTGGACGGTCCCAGACGCTCTTTACAGATGGCAATCAACGATGCGGGCATTCCCTTGGAAGAAATCCAATATATCAATGCACACGCCACTTCCACCCCCGTGGGAGATTTGAATGAGGCAAAAGCCATAGCGGAAGTGTTCGGAAACCATCGACCCTATGTCACATCCACCAAGTCACAAACCGGACATGAGATGTGGATGGCAGGCGCCAGTGAAGTCATTTATTCCATCTTGATGATGAATAACGGATTTATCGCTCCTAATCTCAATTTTGAAGAACCCGATGAAGCCTCTGCTCTGCTGAACATCCCCTCCCGGAGGATAGAAACGGAATTTGACACCTTCTTGTCCAACTCATTCGGATTCGGAGGAACCAATTCCTCACTGATTATCCGTAAATTTAAAGAAAACAATTAATTCAAACCAATATATAAATTTATGACCAACGAAGAAATCATCGAAAAGATCAGAACCACCCTGGCCGAAGAATTTGAGATTGTGGGGATAACTGCGGCCTACGGCTTCCTGGCATTGGTCGTCCTCTACTTCATACCTTTCGCACCGAAAGCAACGGGCAATACTTGGAGTTACGCACGGAACAGGCTGAAATACGGACGGCTGAAATCCGTCGCACTGCTCCTGAAAAACTATTACCGGCTGGGACAAATATTGATTGACAAAGTGGCCATCGGCAACGGAATGACCGGCAAGTATCATTTCAAGTTTGAGAACTATCAGGCATTTTTAGACGTACTAAACGGAAACACCGGAGTAATTATGATTGGCGCCCATGTGGGCAACTGGGAAATAGGCGCTCCTTTCTTCGATGAATATGGCAAAAAGATCAATATCGTCATGTTTGATGCCGAACACAAGCGGATAAAGGAGATTTTGGAAAAGAACGCCTCTACGCGAGACTACAAAATAATTCCGGTGAATGAAGACAGCCTGACACATGTATTCCGCATCACGGAAGCGCTGGACCGCCGGGAGTATGTCTGCTTTCAGGGAGACCGCTATCTGAATAAAGAGAAATTACTCACGACTTCTTTCATGGGAAAAGAAGCCAAATTTCCGATGGGCCCTTTCCTGCTGGCTTCGAAGTTAAAAGTACCCGTCGTATTCTATTTTGCCATGCGTGAAGCCCAAAGAACGTATCGTTTCCATTTCTTTATAGCCGAGACAGTAGTACGGACGAAAGAGAAACGGGCCGAACAGGCATTATTGGAGCAATATACACAAACGCTGGAAAAGATTGTCCGGCAGTATCCGGAACAATGGTTCAATTACTACCCGTTCTGGACATAAAAATAAATCTGGTATGATGCATAAAAGATATACAAAAGAACAATGTACGGCTGCCGAAGCGCAAAGACTGGCACAAGAGATAGCTTTCGGTCCTGTGGTATTCCAAGTATCGCGCCTGATGTTGAAATTCGGAATTTTCCAATTATTGTCCGGCAAACGGGAAGGATATACGCTGCAAGAAATCAGCGGGCGGACCGGACTGACACGCTATGCGGCACAAGTATTACTGGAAGCATCGCTGACCATCGGAACCATCCTGTTGGAAGAAGACCGTTATGTACTGGCCAAGGCAGGCTGGTTTCTGCTGAACGATAAAATGGCTCGTGTCAATATGGAATTCAACCACGATGTGAACTATCAAGGCTTGTTCCATCTGGAAGAAGCTCTTTTAAACGGGCGTCCGGAAGGATTGAAAGTATTCGGAGAATGGCCTACCATTTACGAAGGTCTGTCCCAATTGCCGGAACAGGTACAGAAAAGCTGGTTCAGCTTTGATCATTTCTATTCGGACCAGTCATTCGGCAAAGCATTGGAAATCGTGTTCAGCCATCACCCGAAACGCTTGCTCGATATTGGCGGGAATACCGGCAGATGGGCCACACAATGCGTACAATATAATAAGGAAGTGGAAGTAACCATCGTGGACCTGCCTCAACAACTGGAAATGATGAGAAAGCAAACGGCCGGTTTGCCCGGTGCCGAACGCATACACGGTCACGGCGCCAATCTGCTGGATCGGGACGTGCCCTTTCCCACGGGTTTTGACGCTGTATGGATGAGCCAGTTTCTGGACTGCTTCTCGAAAGAAGAAGTCATCAGCATCCTGACCCGTGTGGCACAATCCATCGGCAAAGACAGCAAAGTCTATATTATGGAAACATTATGGGATCGCCAACGGTATGAAACAGCATCTTATTGCCTGACACAAATCAGCCTCTACTTTACAGCAATGGCCAACGGCAACAGTAAGATGTTCCATTCGGATGACCTGATCCGCTGCATTGAAAATGCCGGATTGGAAGTGGAAGAAATTCAAGATAACATAGGACTGGGACACAGTATCCTGCAATGCAGACTGAAATGAGCAGCAAAGAAATCATCTGTCAGGGAGAAGAGCTGTTCCGGCTGATTCCCCAACGCCCGCCCATGGTAATGATAGACCGCTTCTATGGGATAGAAGAAGATACATCCTGGTCAGGGCTGACCGTCACTACCGACAACCTGTTCTGCCGGGACGGAGTACTACAGGAAACGGGAATCATAGAGCACATCGCCCAGTCGGCAGCGGCACGTGTAGGTTATATCTATATGCTGCGGAAAGAACCTGTACCATTAGGTTTTATCGGTTCGGTAGAAAAGATGAAACTATTCCGTCTTCCTTCTGCCGGAGCAGAACTATATACCGGTATAACCATCGTTCAGGAAGTATTTGATATCACCCTGATTACCGCCGAGGTAAAAGAAAACGATGAATTGCTGGCCGAATGCCGGATGAAAATATATCTGAAGAAAGAATGAAACGAAAAACAAGTCCACATCAGGCGGCACTGACAGACCGGACCACCATCAAAGTCCGCTTCAGTGAGATAGATTCCATGCAGATAGTATGGCATGGAGAATATGTGCGTTATTTCGAAGACGGACGCGAAGCTTTCGGAAAGCGGTACGGTCTGGACTATATGAGCATCTACCGGGAAGGATATGTAGTTCCTATCGTAGATCTGACCTGCCAGTTCAAACAACCGCTGTCTTTTGGCGAGGAAGCGATTGTCGAGACACGGTTTATCCACAGTGATGCCGCCAAAATCCTTTTTGAATACACCATCTACCGGGCATCGGACCAATACATTGTGGCAACAGGAACCACTACACAGGTATTCCTGAATACAAATAGAGAACTGGAACTGGTTAATCCTGCCTTTTACATAGAGTGGAAAAAGAAATGGAACATCATCTGACTACCTATATCACCCATGATACCCTGCAGTCCGGACAAACTTTGGAAGACAAAACCTGCGGACTCATCCTCTCCACCACCAAAGGGAACATCGATTTACTGGCCCGTCATACGGAACATCCCGATGAAGCGGTCTTTCTTTGGAAAATGGCAGAAAACATTGCCGGTTATTTCCATGCCGAGGAACGGATGCATGTCATTTCCAATGCCTGCATTTCAGGAGTGTCAGCCCTCATAGCAGGAAAACGCATGATAGAGAACGGTATCTACCGCCGGGTAATCGTAGCGGGAGGTGACCTTCTCTCTCATTTCATCACCAGCGGTTTCGGGTCTTTCCGGTCTCTCAGCTCCCGCCCATGCCGTCCGTATGACAGCAGCCGTGACGGATTGAACTTGGGAGAGGCCTGCGGAGCCGTATTGCTCAGTTCAGAAGGAACAGAAGAACATGTTATCCTTTCGGGAGGAGCCGTCAGTAACGATGCCAACCACATCTCCGGTCCTTCCCGCACGGGAGACGGACTCTATTTCGCCATCCGCCAAGCCATGCAGGAAGCAGGAACAGCCCCTCAGGATATCAGTTTTGTGAATGCTCACGGCACAGCTACCGTATACAATGACGAAATGGAATCCAAAGCCCTCACACTGGCTCATCTGGAACAAGTGCCCGTCCATAGTTTGAAGCCCTATTTCGGCCATACCTTGGGAGCATCGGGAATCATTGAAAGCATTGTCTGTATGCACGAACTGAAACAAGGCATCCTGTTCGGCACTC
>PPYF01547521.1_pt1 | contig 10218 bp, 8 predicted proteins | sample 1559871 | NCBI WGS metagenome assembly PPYF01 (sample SAMN08240021, study PRJNA423297) | Human gut metagenome, whole genome shotgun sequencing project.
TAGTAAGAATAATGGAATTAAAATTGTCAAAATATAAAGTGTGCCAAGAATTATGTGGCCATAATAAATCGAGAGGAGTACTTGATGAAAGCAAAATCAGTTAATAAAATAACTTTATATAATATATTGAGCACAGTACTCTTACAAGGAATCTCATTGTTTACAGCACCATATTTTTCACGTGTCCTTGGAAATTCTAACTACGGAGTTGTGTCGATTTACACCACGTGGGCCACATTATTATCGACTGTTTTTGGGCTTCAGACACAAAGTACCATAGCCGTTTCGAAGAACGAGTTTCAGGGCAAAGAGAATATTAGATATCAGTCCAGTGTTCTCTTCTTATCCGTTTTGTCCTATGCAGCGTTTTCAGCAGTAATGGTATGCTGCACCCCAGTTTTTGCTAAGTGGTTTGGAATGAGCAACGGGATGTACTTTGCAGTTATTCTGCAGAGCTTTGGTATGTTTTGTTCTCAATTCCTAAATATGAAGTTCACTTATGAGTTCAAGGCGGATAAGAATCTTATTCTTTCTGTATTCATATCATTGACATCAGTCATTATTGCTCTGGTCATGATACAGATTTTGCCTTCCGATATCAACTACTGGGGCAAGATTACCGGAACTTTGGTTGTTTATGCCTTGGTTAGTGTTGTGGCTTGTATTTATATCTTTTCAAAGGGCAAAACCTTCTATGTTAAGGAATTCTGGATGTACTGTCTGCCTTTATCGATACCTATTATATTCCATAGTTTGTCGGGACTTGTTTTGAATCAGAGTGATCGAATCATGCTTCAAAATATGGAAAATAATAGTACTGTAGGTATTTATAGTCTTGCATTTAGTTTTGCCAATGTCCTGTCTGTTATATGGAACGCTCTTAACAATAGCTGGGTTCCGTATTATTACAAATATACGAGAGAAAATGACTTTGAAAGTATTAAGATACATTCAAGAAACTACGCGGAGTTGTTCACAGTGTTGGCATCCGGTTTCATCCTTTTGACACCGGAAGTATTTCATATATTTGCAGACGAGACATATTGGTCAGGAACGAACCTTATACCGCTTTTTGCAATTGGATTTTACTTTGTTTTTTTGTACAGCTTTCCTGTTAATTATGAATTTTACAATAAAAACACAAAAGTAATCGCTATTGGAACGGCTTGCGCAGCCTTGATGAATATTGTATTGAATTATTTCTTCATTCTTAAGATGAGTATGACTGGAGCTGCTATAGCGACAGCTGTTTCGCATTCATTCCAGTTTATATTTCATCATATTTGCGCTAAGAGACTAATAAAGAAAGGGGATTACCCTTACAGCGTTAAATTTTACTGCTGTTGTGTCATCTCTTTCTGCTGCGTGTTTTCTTTTTGTATGATAGCGGGCAATTCGCTTACTTTGCTTAGATGGGGATTTGGAGGTGCGTTGGGTATTTTTGAACTGTATCGTATATATAAACGTAGGTCGATTTTCTAAAGGTATGAGCTGAAATGAACGTTAGATAAATAATATGAAAAGCGTCGTTACACAGCTAATATTATGAGTTTTGGAGGTAGCTGCATAAAAAAGAAAGTAATATATTTCCAGAGCCTTGCCGAACCTCTAGTAGACTAGGGGGTGGGCAGGGTTCTGGATAAGAAACCCGTAAATGATGGAGTTTGATACAGAACTACATCCGCAACGAGACCAAGCGGAGTAAATAGCGGTATTGCGTCTACTGATCTAATCAGTACCGTTATTAACGAAGTCAGGTTGGTAACTAATCAAACAAAAAACAAGAGCTGTAGCTGGCATCGGTTTTTACCGTGGGGCATGCCCCCGTTTTGGAGCTTGGCTGGCACTCGGTGTATGAATAGATGCTTTTAAAACTATACCCAATTTTAAGCTATTCGGTACTTGATACTACGATATTCATCACCATCGGCTCTGTTTTAGAGGTAAATAAAATACGTCAAAGCCTGTAAAATCAATAGATTAAGGCTTGACAGAATAGGAAGGTTAAATATGAAAATTTTGGCTGTAATTCCTGCCCGTGCTGGGTCTAAAGGAATACCGAATAAGAACATTCGCATTATTGGTGGGCATCCGCTTATTTATTATGCTATCCGTAATGCATTAGACTCGGAGCTTGTGTCCGATGTGATTATTTCCACGGATTCGTCTGAGGTTAAGATCATTGCAGAACAGATGGGTGCGTCCGTCAAATGGCGTAATTCTGAGCTTTGTGGTGATGCTGTTACGCTGGATGCGGTTGTCGCGGATGCTATTCCTGCCGGCGAGTGGGACTACGTAGTGACGATGCAGCCCACTTCACCAACGCTGCGTGTAGGAACTCTCGATGCTGCTATTAAGTATGCGATAGACAACGATTTGGATACCTTGATTTCGGCAATCAATGCGCCACATCTATCTTGGGGTGTCAAAGATGGTGTAAAAGTGCCAAATTACACGGAGAGACTGAACCGTCAGTATCTTCCTCCATGCTATATGGAAACAGGAGCTTTTGTGGTTTCGCGTGCTTCAGTAGTTACGCCGAAGACTCGAATCGGAAAGAAAGTTGATGTCTACGAGGTTCCAGAAGATGAGTCGCAGGATGTTGACACATTCGAGGATCTCCGCAGTGTCGCTGCTACTCTCGACAGACAGCGCGTTGCCATTTATGTAAACGGGAACAATAAACGTGGAATTGGTCACATTTATAGAGCCCTTGAACTAGCTGATGAGTTCTATGTGAAACCGGATATCTATTACGATTCCAACCAGACCGATCCAAAGGTTTTTGGAAAGACTACTCATAATTTGATTTCTGTCAACGGTATCGCTGAACTCTTTGATAGATGCAAGGAGAATAACTACACCGTATTCATCAACGACATTCTGACCACATCTATCGATTACATGATTGGCTTGCGTTCCGTTCTCCCAAATGCTAAGATTGTGAACTTTGAGGATGACGGCGAAGGAATTTTGAAGGCTGATCTTGTTTTTAATGCTTTGTTTAAGGAGAACGAGTTGCCGCAGGTACATGCCGGAGAGAAGTATTATATTAGCGGAAAAACCATTGAAGTACTCTATGATGTGTCGAATATGCCGGAGTTAATGACAAGCTGCGATGTCGGTATCACATCCCGCGGTAGAACGGGTTATGAACTTGCTATTCTAGGTATTCCATCGATTTCGATGGCACAGAATGCCAGAGAAGAGAAACATGGATTTGTCTGCAACGAAAACGGCTTTACATATATTGGTCTGAACCCTGCAGATGAAGTTATCGAGGCAAATTTGAAGATGTATCTCCAGATGACGAAGGAGACACGTCAGAAATACCAGACAATGCTTTTGAGCCATGATTTACGCGGCGGACGTAAGCGCGTCATGAGTTTGATTAACAGTTTGTAATCAAATGCCATTGGCAATGGAGAACGTAATCCGATGGCGTTGATAATAAACAGAGAAACCGTATAGTATCTTCGCAATAAGCAAAAGATACTTTTGTGAAATATACAGTAAAAGGAGAAATTTAAAATGAACAAACCGTATTTAATCGCTGAGATGGGTGTCAATTTCTATGACACAGCAAAAGTCATGGGGATTTCCCCGTTGGACGCTGCAAAGCTTTATATTGATAAGGCTGCAGAGGCAGGAATTGACTGCGCTAAATTTCAGTCCTACAAGGCAGGAACTATCGTTTCTAAGAACTCACCGGCTTATTGGGACACTACAAAAGAGCCGACCAAGACTCAGTATGAACTTTTCCTGAAACATGACAGCTTTGGCGAGGCCGAGTATAGAGAACTGTGTAATTACACACATGCAAAGGGAATGGATTTTACATCCACACCTTTTGATTATGCATCTGCTGATTATCTGGAAGATATGGTGGACTTTTATAAGATTTCCTCATCTGACCTTTCCAATATTCCTTTCATCCGTCATATTGGTGCTAAGGGCAAGCCGGTTTATATGTCTGTTGGTGCTGCGTATCTTTCGGAAGTTGACGTAGCTATTAGGGCATTGAAAGAGTCTGGGTGTAAAGATATTGTTATTTTCCATTGTGTTCTTTCGTATCCGACTGCGCCTGAGAATGCAAATCTTCGCGTTATTGAAACGCTGAAGAAAGACTTCCCGGACGTTCGTGTAGGATTCTCTGACCATGTTGCACCTGATGATACGATGATGACTCTGGCAACTGCATATCTCTTGGGCGCTGAAGTTATTGAAAAACACTTCACTCTGGATAAGACTCTGCCGGGCAATGATCATTATCATGCTGGCAATCCGGAAGACTTTAAGAAGGCAATCGCAAACTTCAAGTGGATTGATAGAGTTCTTGGCTCGTCTGAGAAGACCGTTCTTGATTGCGAGATTGTCCCGAGAAGAGAAGCAAGACGTTCTCTTGTTCTGACAAGGGATATGAAGGCAGGAGAGGTTATTGCAAAAGAGGATTTGATGCCGAAGCGTCCTGGTACCGGTATTTCTCCAGAGTACGCAGATATTGTTGTTGGACGCAAGGTTGTCAGAGACTTGGATGAGGATACTATCCTTACCTGGGATATGATTTAAGGACGGATTTATAAGCTGCATTCCATAACATTGCACATGGCAGGATGATTATTTAAGGGGGAAACTTCAGGATGGAATATCAAAAGAAAAGAAAGCGAAATTCAAATATAGAGTTTTTGAGATTATTATGTATGTTCGTTATTGTGCTTCATCATTCGAACCTGTATTCTGGGGCGTTGACGGAGAGCTTTAGCGTTAATTCATTATGGAGCTATTTGTTTGCAATCGGTGGAAAACTCGGAGCGAATTGTTTTTTTGCCATATCAGCATACTATTTGCTTGATAAGAAGTTTTCACTAAAAAGCGTATTGAATCTCCACAACTCAATATGGGTGTATTCCATCCTGTTTTTCGCTCTTAATTTAATTATAAGTTTCCGTCCCTTTACTTTTCGGGATATACCGGAAACGATTCTGCCGGTGATATATAATTCGTACTGGTTTTGCTCGACATATATTGCTTTGTTATTCCTTGCACCTTTTTTGAATATTATCATAGAGCGTATCGGAAAACAGAAACATGCATTAAGTCTGGCAATAATCGGTGGGGGGGTACTGATACCCGCAACTTTATTGCCTGGAAGTGTTGCATTTAAGGATAATAGCCATATTGGTTCAGTTCTTGTTATTTATTTCCTTGTGGCCTATTTGAAGAAGTATATTGAGACTCCAAATAAGCGGAGGTGTGTGGCAATATTCTTGGTGAGCAGCTTCATAATGTGGAGCAGTGGAGTTGCACTGAATTTAATCGGTACGAAACTTGGCAAGGCTTCTATTATAGAGAACTCTACATTTTGGATGACCGGTGAAAGTGTTTTCATGATTTTGGCAGGCGTTTCATTATTCTGGATTTTTCTTCTGCTGCCGGAGAGAGAGTGTAGTATAATCAACAGAATATCACGCGGCACAATAGATGTTTATCTTATTCACATGAATCATTTTGTCTATATGTGGCTGTGGAGTGAATGTTTCCATATAATTAGGCATTTGGCTGATTGGTGGTATCCGCTATATGTTATAGGGTGTTCCACCGTTGTGTTGGGTGTTGGATTGCTATGTGGAAATCTACGGGTATTTGTTGAGAAGAAATTCTTTAATAAGCAGCAAAGTAAACTGCAAAGATGTGTGGACAAGATAGATGGAATTATGAATTCTGATTAAGAATATCGAAAATGAACAGAGGTGTTTAACATATGTGTGGAATAGTCGGTTTTATTGGCAATAGGTCAGCGGCTCCCATCCTTTTAGATGGACTCGCAAAGCTTGAATATCGTGGTTAGAATTTAATGGGGGTTGACCACATTGGTGTCAGTCACTGTGAACACATTAATTCTGGGCTGGTATACTTCAGGAAGGTTATTTTGTTTATTCATTGGCGGTTCTTATGGCACTTATGGTTGTTGCAATAACAATCTATACCCTGCGCAATAAGGAAAGATATACAATATAGTAAATGGACAGGTGAAGTAGCTTATCAGGGGAAAATAAATAGAATCGCATGTAAATCGTATTTTTTCGGTTTACATGCGATTTTTTTAATGATATAATAATAGTAAATTATTACTATTGATAAATGAAGTACGTTAAGAGTGTTTAAGAAAGGAATATCAGATGAATAGAAAGAGATTAATTGTACTGATAGCCGCAGTGACAGTGGTTACAGCATCAAGAATAGAAACAGTATGGGCGGACAACACTACCACATCGGAAGCTGCTAATGGATATATTGAGAGTGAGCTGGACAATAATACCCCGCTATATGAGCCTTATGAGAGTCTGTATATGTCAGTACCTACAGCATATCCGGAGAATGGGATAGCTGATATAAGGGCAGACTATCCAGCAAATCGCGATCAAAATCCATATGGTACGTGCTGGGCATTTTCATCAACAGGACTTGCTGAGTTTGATATGATTAATGATGGTTTGGCAGACAAGGATACTGTTGATTTCAGTGAGGCACAGCTGGTGTACTTTGCATACAATTTTGTTACAGATCCCCTGGGTGGAACAGAAGGGGACAAGGCAAAGTATAATAATAATCTTGCTTCTACCATATATCAGAACAGAGGTGGTAATTTTGAGTATGCATTGCGTCGCTATAGCCAGTGGATTGGTCTGGTGAACGAATCAGATGTGCCGTATTCGATTTTCAAGAATGATACAAATGCTTCAATAGATAGTAAATATGCATATGGGTATGACCGCGCACATCTGCAGAATGCTTATGAGATAAATATAAAACAACAGCCACAGCAGGTGAAAGAGATGATAAGGGAGCATGGCGCAGTCGGGGCTATGTACTACGACAGGGATGCCGGATGGGGTTTTTATGGAGATGACGCATATACTTATTATGATGCTGACAGAGTTGGCGGTGGACATGCTGTCATGATAGTTGGTTGGGATGATAACTTCTCCAAAGATAATTTCAGGGAGACAAACAGACCGGCAAACAATGGTGCATGGCTTGTGAGAAATAGCTGGGGAGACTATAAGGATTATTTCTGGATGTCATACGATACAGTGTCTCTTGCTGATACAGCGTGGGTCTTTGATGTGACAGGCTCTGACAACTATGATAATAATTATCAGCTGGATGGCGGTATAAATACTTATAAAGTCTCTAATTACACGACAATGGCCAATGTATTTACAGTAGGAGAAAAGGAAGGCGTGACGTATGAAAAGCTTAAGGCTGTTTCGCTTTCTATGACAAGGGAATCTAATGTTGGTTATAAAATACAGGTATATACAGATTTGATGAACTTAAAGGATCCAACAAGCGGTACCTTGCAGGAGTCTGCTACAACAGAAGGAACGAGTGCATTTGCAGGTTTCTATACCATACCACTCAATGAGACCGTCAATTTAAAGCCGGGCAGCTCATTTTCAGTGGTTGTCACACTCGATAAGGCAGCTTTGGATCATGAATCAGCATATAAGGAGGCGAGAGGGGATACCGTAATATGGGACTGTGAGGTAAACAGGGAGAACTCCAGAAGTTTTTATAAATATGGAACAAAATTCTATAATATTACATATCCGAATGGTGATGATGGGAATTTATGTATCAAGGCATTTACAACAAACTGTACGGATGTGATTGATACACCGGATGTGCCTGACACTCCAGATATTCCGGATACGCCGGATGTACCGAACACCCCAGATGTACCGAACACCCCAGATGTACCGAACACCCCGGACAAGATATCCCCAGTTGGAAAAGAAAAAACAGGTGTATTACAAGGAACAGATGGTGCATGGTACTATTTCAAGGATGGAGAGATAGATACTAAATGCAATGATGTTCTTAAAAATAGTAATGGTTGGTGGGTAATCCGCAATGGCAAAGTTGATTTTAATTATAATGGAATTGCCTCAAATGCAAATGGAGACTGGTACTGTCAGAATGGCAAGGTAAACTTTAATGCAAAAGATGTATTATATACACCACAGGGCTGGTATTATTTCAGAGGTGGAAAGGTACAGAAGGGCCAGGAGACCGTGCAGAGGAACAGCAATGGCTGGTGGTACATCGGAACAGATGGCAAGGTTGACTTCAATAAAAACACAGTAGCGCCAAACTCAAATGGCTGGTGGGTAATCCGCAATGGCAAAGTTGATTTCGGTTATAACGGAATTGCTTCAAATGCAAATGGAGACTGGTATTGTCAGACTGGTAAGGTAAACTTTAATGCAAAAGATGTATTATATACACCACAGGGCTGGTATTATTTCAGAGGTGGAAAGGTACAGAAAGGCAAGGAGACAGTACAGAGGAACAGCAATGGCTGGTGGTATATCGGAACAGATGGCAAGGTTGACTTCAATAAAAACACTGTAGCGCAAAACTCAAATGGCTGGTGGGTAATCCGTAATGGAAAAGTGAATTTCAATTATAATGGAATTGCCTCAAATGCAAATGGAGACTGGTATTGTCAGAATGGTAAGGTAAACTTTAATGCTTATGATGTATTATATACACCACAGGGCTGGTATTATTTCAGAAGTGGAAAGGTACAGAAAGGTCAGGAGACAGTACAGTGTAACAGTAATGGCTGGTGGTATATCGGAACAGATGGCAAGGTTGATTTTAATTATAATGGAATTGCCTCAAATGCAAATGGAAGCTGGTATTGTAAATGCGGAAAAGTGGATTTTGGCTATAGCGGAAAGTATAAGGATTCTACAGGAAAAACTTACAGTATAGTAAACGGCCGGGTTAAATAATATTAAAATTTTGTATAGGAAAAAGTACTATAACGAATACATATATGTTTGACACCATGTGTGTTAGGATAGTTGTCAGTGAAAGAAAAAAGTTTTTGAAGGATATCAGGTGTCAGGCAGCGTGAACACACATGCGCTTGGGGACAAGGAATGTAATATGCCAGAGAGATGGACAGAGATTAAACAAGTTGATGATAGTATCTATGCCAACAGGCACGGAAAAAAAAGAACGCAGGACGAGATTGAATTACTCCAAGACAAATTGAAAAATTATGATATAGAATATGATTCATTGCGCTCATATAAACAATTCTTGGGAAAGGAAATTTATGGAAGTCCTACTGTGAGAAGTGAGTTGATAAAAAGTGGATTGACTTGCAATAATTCAAGAGTTAGAAAAGCCGCACAGGAATTGCAGGAGCAGGATATAGATGTTAAATGGGATAAAGATGTAAGAGAGGAACTTATAAATAGTTGCGTATATATTGATATTGGAATTACCAAAGTGAACAACTGGAATATATCTAGAGTATTATATAAAATAGGAAAATTTGGATATGATGAGATTGATAATCTTGAAGGGTAAAGAATGACGATTAAAATTATATGCAATAAAATGTATTCAAAACATTATATAAAAAAGAAAACAAATGAGTTTTTTAATAAAAGTGATAAAGAGTGGATTGACCAGATTTATTATTTTGACGAAAGGATTTTATTTCGAATTTTCAATAGGGGTGTTGCAATGGATTCGTTGCATGACACAGACGGAATATATACTTTGGTATGTGAGTACATTGAATTTTTGTTTTCTAATACAGCTATTTCCGTTTATGGAGTGTATGATATGAATAAACTGTCACGAGTAAAAGGAGTTCGAATTTCAGAAATATGAATAAATATAAACCATATAAATCGGGACGAGATATATGTATAATTGTCTTTTTGGTGGTAACGATGGTACTACGATTGGTGACTGAGAACGCTAGCTTATTCGCAGTCTTTGCGCTTATTAGCCTTGCTGCGGCAGTATATGATATATATATTGCCATTGAAAGAGAGTATAGTTATTACAGAAGGCGATTTTCCATAGTGAGGGGAGCATTTATTGTTGGAGGAGTTTTTTGTACCATTATAGTGGCTATTGCGGTTATTTTCAGATGGAACGTTAATGCTTTAGTGGTTGATGAACTTTCTATATTAGCATTACTTGCAAGTTTACCCAAGGAGTTTCATTGTCATCTTTTAGGAAAGTATATACGAGGAAGTGAGGAAAAACAATCATGAATATACAAGATGTAAAAAAATTGCTTTGTAGTTATCGGGGAGAATTAATAGATTGTTGCCTGTATTTTTATAATAGCGTTAAAGAAGAGTCATATGAACAACAGGTTGAGTGTTTTCAGATATTATG
>PPYF01603161.1_pt1 | contig 10218 bp, 9 predicted proteins | sample 1559871 | NCBI WGS metagenome assembly PPYF01 (sample SAMN08240021, study PRJNA423297) | Human gut metagenome, whole genome shotgun sequencing project.
CGCTCATAGTGATCTGAGCCATGGTATTACTACCTTTCATTGTCGGTTCTTGCCTGGCCATGCGCACCTGCGTGCAGCTGCTCCCCCGGTTTCACGAGTTGTGCAGCCGACCGACACAAGCCGTCGCGAGCATGACGCGAATTTGTTGTGTGCCGGTTGACAATATTGGGTGGCTCTGGACACCAGCGACTGCGTCCGTTGCCGGGTGGCACACGAGTTTCGAGAATAGCACGGAGCCGGTACTAAAAAAAAACAGGCTCCCCTCTCTGAGGGGAGCTGTCGCCGTAGGCGACTGAGGGGAGTCACGGGCGGTACCGGCAGAACCACCCTCAGTCTCACTACGTTCGACGGCTCCAGCCAGTGGGAGCCGAGTATGGACTACTTCGCCTGACGATTGCGCATGTAGCGCAGGGCTTCGCGGCGTTCTTCCTTTTCCAGGCGATCCAAATACACGTGGCCATCGAGGTGGTCGCATTCGTGCTGAAGCATACGGCCCATCAGCCCGGAGCCCTCGAGCACGACCTCGTTGCCGTCCAAGTCGATGCCACGCACGCGAGCGTAGTCGGCACGACGGGTCTTGTACCACAAGCCGGGCACGGACAGACAACCTTCATCGCCATACTGCTCGCCGGACTTCTCCTCGAGTACGGGGTTCAGAACGTAGCCGACCTTGCCGTCGATGTTGTAGGAGAAGGCCCTCAGGCTCACGCCGATTTGGTTGGCGGACAGGCCCGCTCGGCCCGGATCGTCCACGGTTTCCAACAGGTCGTCAACCAGGCGGCGCACGGCCGGGGTGATTTCCTTGATCTCATCGCAGGGGGTGCGCAGGACTGGGTCGGGCACGACCCTGATCTCACGGATGGCCACTTCTCGTTACTCCTCATTCTTCTCGTCAGCCGGCTGGTCCGGCTTGCTGCCGGTGTCAGCGGCATTGTCAGCGGAATCGCCGGTCTCGCCCTCTTCGGGTTCGGCCTTCGACTTCTTGATCTTCTCCGACACGCTAGCAATCGAATCAGACACGCTGGTTTTCATCTGTTCCGAGGTCTGTTTGACCTGTTCGGACGCCTGCTTGACCGATTCGGAGGATTTCTTGACGGTCTCCAGCGTGCTGTCGATGATCTTGGCAGTGGCGGGCAGCGGCTTGTTGGATGGCTTGGGCGCGTACAGATCCTCCTCGATGACGGTGGCGTAGCGCTGCAATACCTTGGGACGCACCACTTTCATGCTCGGGGTGAGTGTGCCGTGCTCCTGACTGAATTCCTCATCCAGCACCGCGAATTTGCGCACGGACTCAGCGCGGGAGACATTGGCGTTGGCCTGGTCGATGTACTGCTGGATAAAGGCGCGCACCGCGTCGTTGTCGCTGGCCTCGGCGAGTGTCATGTCGGCATTGAGGCCCTGACCTTCCAGCCAGGAATGCAGCATTTCGGGGTCGAGCTCGATAAGTGCGGACACGAACGGCTTGCCGTCGCCGACTACTACTGCATGAGCCACGATCGGGCAGGTGTCGATGACATCCTCCATCGGGGCGGGGCTGATGTTCTTGCCGCCGGCGGTGATGATGATGTCCTTCTTGCGTCCGGTAATGAAGGTGAAGCCGCGGTCGTCGATACGACCCAGATCGCCGGTTTTGATCCAGCCGTCGGCAGTCATCGTCTGTGCGGTGAGTTCGGGCTGCTTGTAGTAGCCAAGGAACACGTTCGGGCCGGTCAGCTCAATTTCATCGTCTTCGCCAAGACGCACGCCCATGCCAGGCCCAGGCTTGCCGACCGAACCGATCTCGTTGTCGTCCTCCCAATTGACGAGCATCGGAGCGGCGGTTTCGGTCATGCCATAACCCTGGATGAAGGTGATGTCATTCATGCCGTTGAAAAAGTGGGCCAAATCCACGTTGAGCGGCGCACCACCGCAGGCCAGCCATTTGAGGTTCGGTCCGAGAGCGGAACGAATGGATTTGCCCACCGTGGCCATGTAGAACGAATGGCGCATGCGCTCGATGAACGAATGGCCGCGACCGGCCTGCTCATCCTTGCTCCACTTGACGAAGTGCTTGACCGACTGGGCGAAGATATGCCCCTGGATGCCGGCACCAGCCTTCTGCGAGGCCGCGTTATACACCTTCTCGAACACACGTGGCACGCCCAGCAGGTAGGTGGGCTTGAAGCTGCGGATATCGGCGAGCAGTCGCTTGGCGTCGGGAATGTATCCGACCACGCCGCAGCCACCGATGCACACGTACTGGATGTAGCGGGCGAAGCAGTGCGCCAGCGGCAGGAACAGCAGCAGACGGTTGTCGTCGTACAGCATGCCACGCAGAATCTCGTAGCCGTTAAGCACGATGTGCGTGTAATTGCGGTTGGAGAGCATCGCGCCCTTGGGCTTGCCGGTGGAACCGGAGGTGTAGACCACGGTGAGCAGATCATCGGCTTTGATACGAGCGATAGCCGCATCCAACGTCTCATCGGATACGCCATGCCCGAAGTCAACGACAGCGTCAAGGCCATCGGCCTTGAAATTGAACACGTATTTCATGCCCGGATGATTGACACGGATCTGCTCAAGCGTCTGTGCGCGCTGGAAGTCGCCGGCAAAGGCGATGGCGGGATCGACTTCCTCGACGATGCCCGCGGTCTGACGGGCGGAATCGGTCTCATAGACGGGCACAACCACAGCGCCGATTGCCGCGCAAGCGAAATCAGCCACACCCCACTCATAGCAGGTAGGCGAGTAAATCAGCACCATGGTGCCGGCTTTGACGCCAAGTCCCAACAGGCCCTTGGCCACCTCGCGTACGCGGGACAGCATTTCAGTAGCTGTGGCGCTGCGCCATTGGTGGGTGTTGTCATCCTGCCATTCCGCGATGATGTCATCCGGCGTGCGAGCTGCTCGTTTGGACAGCAGCGAGTAGACGGTGTCGTCATCGGTGGTGACATATCTGGGTTCTTCTACATGTTCACGCATGGTCACTACTATAGGCGAACCAGCCTATGACACGGCAGAACCGTCTTCCGCTACCAGCGTAGGAATCGGTGTGCGGGCGGGGCCGTCTGGTCAGCCCAAATCGGCATAGATGCACATCCATCGAGAACCGATGTACTTCAGTTTGAGGTTGACTCGCAGATTTTCCTGGCCGATGGTCATGAATACCGCCATTTCCAGCGTGTCCTTGCCGGTGATCATGCCGTCGATCAATGTGGGGACAGTGGGCAGATAGCAGAATTTCGCTTTGAGCTCCGGATGAGTGACCATGTGGATGCCGAGCAGGTATTGCATGGTTTGCAGCCGGTCCAGGCATGGTTTTGTCATGGCTCTGTTGAGATGTGCGACGCTGAGTTTGCCACGTATCGCGTCCGCCGATGTGCAGGCGATGCGGCATGCAGCCATGGCCATGGAATGACATTCCTTCGCATTCAGCCCGCCTATGAATGTGGGTTGGATGTGATACCGCACCGGGCGATCCGACAGCTCCACAACGATGAATCCGTCATAACTCGGCAACGGCCCGTACTGATATGTGCCGTGGAAAAATCCCGAATACTCCATGATGACCCCCTTCAAGCCCCCTTGCAACTCACCATCATCGGCGAGCGTCTGTACTACAACATCACGAAAGGCGCGCCAAGTCAAACTACTTGAGCGCGCCTTCGGGCAAGTTAAGCCTCCTGCATGGAGGGCAAACCCCCATTTTCAGGGGGCAATCGGGATTATCGTGCGGAATACGGGTTGACCACCATGCCGCAACGCTGGAAGTTCTTCACGTCGACGTAGCCGGTGGAGGCCATCGCGCGCTTGAGGGCGCCGATGAAGTTGGTCTTGCCGTCCGCCTGGTGGCTCGGTCCGAACAGCACCTGTTCGAGCGGGCCGACCGTGCCGACCGTGGTGCGGTAGCCGCGCGGCAGCGTCTGGTGGCGGGCTTCAGAACCCCAGTGGGTGCCCTTGCCGGGGGCCTCGGTGGCGCGGGCCAGCGGCGCGCCGAGCATGACCGCGTCGGCGCCGAGGGCCAGGGCCTTGACGAAGCTGCCGGAGTCGCCCATGCCGCCGTCGGCGATGACCTGCACGTAGCGGCCGCCGGATTCGTCCATGTAGTCGCGGCGGGCCTCGGCCACGTCGGCGATAGCGGTGGCCATCGGGGCCTGCACGCCGATGGTCTGGCGGGTGGCGGAGACCGCGCCGCCGCCGAAGCCGACGAGCACGCCGGCCGCGCCGGTGCGCATCAGGTGCAGGGCAGCGGTGTAGTTGGATGCGCCGCCGACGATGACGGGCACGTCAAGGTCGTAGATGAACTTCTTGAGGTTCAGCGGTTCCTGACCGGAGGAGACGTGCTCGGCGGAGACCACAGTGCCGCGGATCACGAACAGGTCCACGCCCGCGTCCACCACGGTGGAGTAGAACTGCTGGGTGCGCTGCGGGGAGAGCGCGCCGGCCACGGTGACACCGGCGGCGCGAATCTCGTGCAGACGTTGCGTGATGAGCTCCGGCTTGACCGGCTCGGCATAGATCTGCTGGATACGCTCGGTGGCCTGATCGGCCGGCAGTCCGGCGATTTCGTCCAACAGCGGGGTCGGATCCTCGTAACGGGTCCACAGACCTTCCAGATCGAGCACGCCGAGCGCACCCATCTTGCCCATGGCGATGGCGGTGGCCGGGCTGGTCACCGAATCCATGGGGGCACCGATCACCGGCACATCGAACTCATAGGCGTCGATCTGCCAAGAGGTGGAGACGTCCTCGGGGTCGCGGGTGCGACGGGAGGGGACGATTGCCACATCGTCGAGTGCGTAGCCGAGACGGCCTTTTTTGCCCAAACCGATTTCAATTTCCTGAGACATGGTTTCCAGCCTATTGCCCGGGTGGGACGCCAACAAGGCCGTTTCCCACGGACCGGACGATTGCTTCAAGTCGTTACAAACATGCGCTATGACTAAATCATCTTCACACCATCTATCAGGAGGAAGCATGGCCAAAATCAAGGTCGAAGGCACTGTCGTCGAACTCGACGGCGACGAGATGACCCGCGTGATCTGGAAGGACATCAAGGATCGTCTGATCCTGCCGTACCTCGACGTGAACCTCGACTACTACGATCTGGGCATCGAGCACCGCGACGAGACCGATGACCAGGTGACCATCGACGCCGCCCACGCCATCCAGAAGCACCATGTCGGTGTCAAGTGCGCCACCATCACCCCCGATGAGGCCCGAGTCAAGGAATTCGGTCTCAAGAAGATGTGGAAGTCCCCCAACGGCACCATCCGCAACATCCTGGGCGGCACGATCTTCCGCGAGCCGATTGTGATGAGCAACGTGCCTCGTCTGGTGCCCGGCTGGACCAAGCCGATCGTCGTAGCCCGTCACGCATTCGGCGACCAGTACAAGGCCACCGATTTCAAGGTTCCGGGAGCCGGCCAGCTGACCGTCACCTTCACTCCGGACGATGGCTCCGAGCCGATTCAGCACGTGGTCTACAACTACGGCGAAGACGGCGGCGTGGCCCAGGTGCAGTACAACGTCAACGATTCGATCCGCGGTTTCGCTCGCGCCTGCTTCAACTACGGCCTGATGCGTCATTACCCGGTGTACTTGTCCACCAAGAACACGATTTTGAAGGCCTACGACGGCCAGTTCAAGGACATCTTTGCCGAGGTGTTCGAGACCGAATACAAGGACAAGTACGCCGAGGCCGGCCTGACTTACGAGCACCGCCTGATCGACGACATGGTGGCCAGCTCCCTGAAGTGGCACGGCGGTTACATCTGGGCCTGCAAGAACTACGATGGCGATGTGCAGTCCGACTCCGTGGCCCAGGGCTTCGGTTCGCTGGGCCTCATGACCTCCGTGCTCATGACCCCGGACGGCCAGACCGTCGAGGCCGAAGCGGCGCACGGCACCGTGACCCGTCACTACCGCCGCTGGCAGAAGGGCGAGAAGACCTCCACCAACCCGATCGCCTCCATCTTCGCGTGGACCGGCGGCCTTAAGCACCGCGCCGATCTGGACGGCACGCCCGAAGTCCGTCACTTCGCCAAGACGCTGGAGAAGGTCATCGTCGACACCGTTGAAGGCGGTCAGATGACCAAGGATCTGGCCATGCTCATCGGCCCGGACGAACCGTGGCTCGACACCGACGGCTTCATGAACGCGCTGGACGAGAACCTGGCCAAGGCTCTGGCCGAGTAAATCATCGAACACATCGTGCGGACCTACATGGGCCATGTCATGTCGCAAACTGTCATGATTGTCGTGCTTCATCTGGAATGTTCCTCAGCACGATAATCATGACAGTTGTTTGATGCACGCACGTAATACTTCTAATTGTTCCCGGATATGTGGCGATTTGTCCACTGGTCCGGGACTTTTTCGTATACGGCCTACTAGAATCGTGATTCAGTTTGTTTTCACGCCCGCTTGAGGAGGTTTCGCCGCTTATGGTGTTCGCACGCCGCTCAACCACCCTGCTCGCCGCCATTATCGCATCCTGCGCGATGGTGCTGTCACTGACCGCGTGCACCTCAGACAATAAGACCGTTGTAGATGGTCAGACCACGGTGACGTCCAATTCTGCCGGCGGCGTGGCCGTGTTCACACCTTCGGACGGCATCACGCTGAACCAGCAGATGCCACTGAACAAGTGGGCGAAGCTGGTGCCTGACCTGACCAAGGCTCTGGTCGACGCCGGTTTCAAGAAAGGCGATATCGATCATACGACGTCCGACTCGTTGGATAAGCAAAGCCGCGCCATCCAAGACTTTGTGGTCGATCATCTTTCGAATAACACCACGGACGATTCCGGCATTGCCATCGCGCCCGACAACATGACATTGCTCGTGGCTCCAGTAGTCGAGGCCGACGCTTCCACTCGCCAATACGGCGATTACGTGAGCCAGAACCTGAGCACCAACGATGTCACGGATGAGGGAGCTACTTCTGACGGTGAATCTTCCGAAGACGACTCGTCCAAAGACGACTCGTCCAACACTGAGAGCGACAGCACTGCATCGGACGAGCAGGCGCAGGCCGTGGACCGGCTGGTCTCATCGCTCAAGCTGGCCAAGGAATCCGGCATGCATGTGGTATTGCTCGGCAACAGTATCGAGGGATATAAGCCGGACGCCTTCGTCAAGTTCTCGGACGCCCAGACCATCGGCAAGCTACAGGCGGAAAAGATGGTGTCCAAACTCAAGTTGGATAAGGCCAGTAAAGACAACCCCAAATACATTGAGGTGCTGCTGCCATACACCGCCGTGGACGAAAAAGGCAACGCCAACGATTCCACGTTCGCCCAAGAGGCGTTCCGTGGTATCTGGCAGGTACTGGGCTCCTACTATCAGAAGGGCGTTGTGGAAAGCCCTTCAGGCACCTTGGACGGCAAATCCACGGAAAACGATTGGCAAGCCGTGGCCTACGATGCCGCTAAGGAAGGCTCCACTGCGAAAGTGCTTGACAAGCGTCTGGCAAAAACCGACGGACAGTCCACACTCACCCGTATTGACGGCATCATCACGATGAACGACTACATCGCCTCCGAGGTCGTCAAGGAATTGGACGATCTGGGATACACCGGCTCTGCCGCCGATATCAATCCGCAGATCACCATCTCGGGCATTGTCGGCAATATCACCGGCAAGAAGGATCTCAGCCGCGACGCCGTGCCGGACCCGATCAAATCCCCTGAAAACGACAACGCAAACGACTCATCCAGTTCCGATGACGATGCGGACAAGGACACCTCCGCTTCCGACAAGGACCGTGACTCGCAGTGGCCTCTAGTAACCGGATACGGCGCGTATGTCTCGAACATCCCATCCATCGTCAATGGCAAGCAATGGATGACCGGCATGGAAGACAGACAGACCATCGCCACGGATATCGCTCAGGCCTGCGCCAAGCTCAACAAGGACGAAGCGCTGAATTCCATGCCTTCAATCAGGAACTCCGAGGTAGGCGGCGTGAAGAAGATCCCGACCATCAACGAACCGTTGCTGGCTGTCAGCGCCGGCAATCTCAAGTCCGCGTTGATCGACCCCGGATATATTTCCTTGGCCGATGCCGGTCTGTGATTCATACTCGTCACGCCGCTAGCCGCCTGCGATGTCTCTTCCGCACGGCCCTGTTCCGGCCGACAATCACCGTTAAATCATGACGGTTTCAGTACGATTTTTCGACTCCCCGCATATTGCTGTGGATCAAGATAATCGGCCGTTCCTCGCTTGAGGCCCCAATGCAGGCAACGGTCTTCGCAATGGTCCGAGCTGCCTTCAACGATGCCTACGGGCTGTCTGCGGGAGATCGTATCCCCCACTGAGAGCTCGGTAACGGCCGGTTCGAATGTCGACGTGACACCTCCACGATGCCGTACACTCACCACATCTTTGCCAGCTACTTTGCCAGCAAAACTCACGGTCCCTGCCTGTGGTGACAGAATTACGGTACCTTGCTCCGCAACAAGATCCACTCCACGATGACCTGGTGCCCACGGGTTGATCGGCCGCTCGAACTGTTGTTCGACCTGTGGATCGTCGACCGGCCAGTCGAATCGGGATTCGCACTGATTGCCATTGCGCCACGCCAAATCAGACATATCGGTGAAATCCTCCACCGTGTATGCCGCATCTCCGGTCACCGCAGTATCCGCATACGCAACATGCTGAGGCGTGGATGCCAGCCCTACTCCCAAGGCAAGCAGCAGGCCGATAACGGCGGCCAACGCGATTATGGCATCCATACGCCGTTGCCGTTCCTGAGCCCGCTGACGCGCCTGCTGACGCCGCCGGCTGGCACGTCGGGCTTCGTCGCGACGCCAATCAAACAACAGTGGTGCATTCATGAGATTCCTCCCCATAGTGTGAGTGTGATGTGATTCCGGCTTCTTTGCCGGTGATACCCACCTTGAGGGGTCCGAAACAGGATGTCCAGCCAAAACGACCTATGTGGTTCTAGCTTCCGAAGTTATCCACAATGAAATTTCGCGTGACAGTATCGCCGCATCGTCATGTTGTTCGACCTTCAGCCGCGGCCGATCCATGTCACAACCGCTGCCATGCAGTGACAGCGGAACATCAGAACTCTTGTGATTGTTCCCACTGGGTTCGCATACTCAGACGGTTGTTCCGTTTCACCGATTCCAGTATTTGCCAAGCAGACACCAGCTCCTCCCGGGGGCTGAGCATTTCATCAGTATTCGCCGTTCCATAGCCAGCTCCTCTACCGTTAGTCGCTAGTGTATATCCGTGTTCGGTTTTTGGCTGTATGAGATAGTATTCGATGAGTCCGATTCTGCGGAATTCAGCGCGACATGCCCTACACGCATGTAATTTGCTTTTTCGTGGCAGGCATGTAAGATATGTGACTTGTGCGCGAGAGAAATCTCAAACACAGCAGACATTCCTGCGTAGCTCAGTTGGCAGAGCATCTGACTGTTAATCGGACGGTCGCTGGTTCAAGCCCAGCCGCAGGAGCTCATTGAAGGCCTCGGATTGATTCGAGGCCTTTTTGCTGCCTGAGTATTCTTTCTTCATGCGCTCAAGGAAGTTTCTATCCTCGTTGAACTGTGTCGCGTTTGAAAGATCGTCCATAGACACATGCAAATAGTTGGCAATTGCTGCAACTTGTCCATATTTGAAATGCGTGCGGCCTGTCATGAGCTGAGAGACAGCTCCTGATGTGATGTTGAGCACATCCATAAGGGAGTTCTGGGATACTCGATTTGCCTTTAAATACTTGCGGATGTTGTATCGCAGAATTGCCTCTGCTTCATCCTCGTCAAACTGGCTGGCGACGAGTACGGGGTCAACCATCGTCATAATATTCTCCCCTAAATTGCTAAGGATAATAGTCTTAACACGCAGTATAGGGCTTCGTTTGCGCTTAGTCAAGCTAAGTAGTATGGTTCTGCTTAGATAAGCTAAGCAGTTGAAGGAAGCTAATATGTCGAATATGAAGCGATGGCTCAGAGAGCATGGCATATCGTATGCCCAGCTCGCTAAGCAGCTGAATCAATCTCAGCCAAGCATCAGCCAGAAGGTCAACCTGAAGACCTGCTGGCAATTCGACGATTGTCGTCGTCTACGAGATGTTTACGGTCTCTCGTCAGATTTTGTTCAGGACTTGGTTCCCTATGAAGCCAAGTTTGCTGAATCTGTTCGTGATCACGAGGAGGTGTCTGTCTGATAAAGGAAAAGCCCAGTCTCGATTTGGAGCATCGAAACCGGGCGTATGCAA
>PPYF01188628.1_pt1 | contig 10216 bp, 5 predicted proteins | sample 1559871 | NCBI WGS metagenome assembly PPYF01 (sample SAMN08240021, study PRJNA423297) | Human gut metagenome, whole genome shotgun sequencing project.
CAATACGGCATGGGCCGGCAGCATTACGCTGGAAAGTGAGGCGGGAAGCTTGACGATGGTTATCTCGAGCTGGGGACGGGTTCGTTTGTGCGAGGGGGCAACATGCTGATGCGCGGCTTTTCACTGCTGGAAGTGCTGATTGCGATGGCTATCAGCAGCATTTTATTGCTGGGCGCTTCCCGATTTTTACCCGCATTACAGCGCGGCATATTCCAGCAGATGCGGCAGCAAGCGCTCGAAGACGATCTCTGGCAGAGTGCCTTCACCATAGCCAAGCATTTACAGCGAGCAGGCTACTGTGGTGGCGACGGTTGTTCAGGACAGGCGCTGCAAATCGCGCAACAAGGAGAGTGCGTCATTGCGCGCTGGGATGGTAACAGCAACGGCGTCTGGGAAACTACGCCAGCAGATAACGCTGATACGATAGGTTTTCGCCTGACCTCCGGCGTGCTGGAAACCCTGCGCGGGGTGAATACCTGCAATGATAAAGGCTGGAACAAAATGACCGACCCGAAAACGGCGACCGTTACGGTATTTCAGGTGATGCGTCATGCGAATGCAGGCTTCTCACCGGAGCTGTTTATTACGTTGTCCGCGATAGCCGCGGGCAACATTGCGGCTAGCGTGCAGTACGGCGTCACGGGATATAACCAGTGAACCGCGAACTCGGCATTTCGTCACTGGCGATGGTGCTCATGCTGCTGGTCTTAGGAAGTCTGATGCTCCAGGGGTTAAATCAGGCGCAGCGCCAACAGACGCAGAAAGTGAGCAACGAAAGTCGCTTAATTCAACGTACTGCGAAGGTTCACTCCGCTCTACAGTGGGGGAAGGTTCAGCGTTGGGCGGCAGAAGCCGGAGCGCAATGCCTGGTTTATGAATCCGACAGCCGGGTCTGCCTGCGGCGCTTTAGCGACGGCACGCTGCTGCTGATAGCAAAAAATGACGCGCTCAGCCTCTGGCAGTCGGGCTCGTGGGCAGGCGGAAACCTCCATTTTTCACCACATGGCTGGAGTGATTTTTGCCCTTTAACGGAGGCCGCGTTATGCCAGATACCCTGAAAGCCAGAGGCTTTAGCCTGCCGGAAGTCGTGCTAGCGATGTTTCTGATGGTGAGCGTAGTGACGGCGCTTGGCGGCTATTATCGCGTGCTGGCAACCAGCAGCGTGACGCTTAATCACTACCGCCAGATGTGGCGCTACGCCTGGTTGCAAACGCAGCAGCAGACGCAAGCGGTTCCTGACGGCTGGACGAGTGAGCGGGGGCAGACATCGTCACAACGTTGTGTCAGCATCAATGCTACTATTACCACCCCCATGGGCAGGCAGGGGCGTATGTCTCGTCTGCATTGCCCGGTCAGTCAGTAGTCAGGAGCGATTATGTTAAGGGTCTATCATTCCAACCGTCTGGATGTGCTGGAAGCATTGATGGAGTTCATCGTTGAACAGGACCGGCTGGCGGACCCTTTCGAGCCTGAAATGATTCTGGTGCAGAGTACCGGGATGGCGCAGTGGCTGCAGATGACGCTATCACAGCGTTTTGGCATTGCCGCGAATATCGACTTCCCACTGCCTGCCAGTTTTATCTGGGACATGTTTACCCGCGTCCTGCCCGAAATCCCTGCCGAGAGCGCCTTTAACAAGCAGAGCATGAGCTGGAAGCTAATGACCTTGTTGCCGGGCATGCTGGAGGACGAGGCCTTTACCCCGCTGCGCCACTATCTCACCGACGATGCCGACAAGCGTAAGCTGTTCCAGCTTGCCTCCCGCGTAGCTGACTTATATGACCAGTACCTGGTCTATCGTCCTGAATGGCTCACGGAGTGGGAAGCCGGAAGATTAGTTGACGGCGTAGGCGAGGCGCAGGCATGGCAAGCGCCGCTGTGGAAAGCGCTGGTGGAGCATACTGCCGCGCTGGGTCAGCCGCTGTGGCATCGCGCCAACTTATATCAGCGCTTTATCGATACGCTGGAAAACAGCAACCAACCGCCTGCAGGGCTGCCGCCGCGGGTCTTTATCTGCGGAATCTCTGCGTTACCGCCGGTCTACCTGCACGCGCTGCAGGCGCTGGGCAAACACGTCGATATTTACGTGTTGTTCACCAACCCGTGCCGCTACTACTGGGGTGATATTAAAGACCCGGCGTTTCTGGCGCGGCTGATGGCACGCCAGCGTCGCCATTACCGGGAAAAGCGTGAACTGCCGTTGTTCCAGGATGCCAGCCACGCGCCGGGACTGTTTAACGATGACGGCGAGCAGGACGTTGGCAACCCGATGCTGGCCTCCTGGGGCAAGCTGGGACGCGACTACATCTACCTGTTGGCGGGGCTTGAACGCTATCAGGAACTGGATGCGTTCGTCGATATCGAACCTGACAATCTGTTGCACAACCTTCAGTACGACGTACTGGAGCTGAAAAATTCTGCCATCGCCGGGCGCAGCGCGGAAGAGTTCGCCCATAGCGGCGACAAGCGCCCGCTGGCGCGAGATGACCGCAGTCTGACCGTTCACGTTTGCCACAGCCCGCAGCGCGAAGTCGAAGTATTGCATGACCGCCTGCTCGCCATGCTGGAAGCCGACCCGACGCTGACGCCGCGCGATATTATCGTGATGGTGGCGGATATCGACAGCTACAGCCCGTTTATTCAGGCCGTTTTTGGTAGTGCGACCGGCGAACGCTACCTACCGTACGCTATTTCGGACCGTCGCGCCCGTCAGGCGCACCCGGCAATGCAGGCGTTTATCACTCTGCTATCGTTGCCCGATAGCCGCTTCACCAGCGAAGACGTACTGGCGCTGCTTGATGTGCCGGTGCTGGCGGCGCGCTTTAACATTGATGAAGCGGGCCTGCTGCACCTGCGACAGTGGGTCAGTGAGTCCGGCGTACGTTGGGGGATGGACGATGATAACGTCCGCGAAATGGACCTGCCCGCCACCGGGCAGCATACCTGGCGCTTTGGTCTTACGCGTATGCTGCTGGGCTACGCAATGGAGAGCGAACAGGGCGAATGGCAGGAAGTGCTACCGTATGATGAGTCCAGTGGCCTGATTGCCGAGCTGGTCGGGTACCTGGCTTCTTTGCTGATGCAGTTAAACCGCTGGCGGCAGGTATTGACGCAGACTCGCTCGCTGGAGGAGTGGCTGCCGTTGTGTCGTGAGATGCTCAACGACTTCTTCTTGCCGGATCAGGACACAGAGGCCGCGCTGACGCTGATCGAGCAGCAGTGGCAGGCAATCATCGCCCAGGGCGTACAGTCGCAGTACGCCGGAGAGGTACCGCTGACGCTGCTGCGCGATGAACTGGCGCAGCGTCTCGATCAGGAACGTATCAGCCAGCGCTTCCTGGCGGGGCCAATCAATATTTGTACCCTCATGCCGATGCGCTCCATTCCGTTCAAAGTGGTGTGCCTGCTAGGCATGAACGACGGAATTTACCCACGCGCGCTGGCACCGCTCGGCTTTGATCTGATGAGCCAGAAGCCGCTGCGCGGCGACCGTAGCCGCCGCGACGACGACCGCTATCTGTTCCTTGAAGCGATGATGTCGGCGGAAAAATCACTCTATATCAGCTACATCGGCCGTTCTATTCAGGATAACAGCGAACGCTACCCGTCGGTGCTGGTACAGGAGCTGCTGGACTACATCGGCCAGAGCCACTGCCTTGAGGGCGACGAAGCGCTCAACTGCGATGAAAGCGAACAGCGGGTGAAGCGCCATATCATGCAGCTGCATCCGCGCATGCCGTTTGATGCCGACAACTACAAAGCTGGTGAACAGCAAAGCTATGCCCAGGAGTGGCTGGCGGCGGCGAGCCAGCAGGGCGAAGCGCATTCCAGCTTTATCCAGCCGCTGGAACCACTGACGTTAACCACACTGCCGCTCGAACAGCTTCAGCGCTTCTGGACGCACCCGGTGCGCGCCTTTTTCCAGATGCGCCTGCAGGTGAACTTCCGCAATGAAGAGAACGATATCCCGGATACCGAACCGTTCACCCTCGAAGGGTTAACGCGCTATCAGCTTAATCAGCAGTTGCTTAATACCCTGATTGAGCAGAAGGATGCGGGGCAGATGTATCGACGCTATCGCGCGGCCGGTGAACTGCCCTACGGACCGTTTGGTGAAATTGCCTGGGAGGCCCAGCATCAGGAAATGACCGCGCTGGCGAGCCGGGTGATTGAGTATCGCCGCACGGCGCAGAGCATGGAAATTGATCTCGACTGCGACGGGGTGAATATCACCGGCTGGCTGCCTCAGGTTCAGGAAAATGGCCTGCTGCGTTGGCGTCCCTCTTTGCTTAGCGTTTCACAAGGAATGCAACTTTGGCTGGAACATCTTGTCTACTGTGCAAGTGGCGGAACGGGTGACAGCCGTCTGCTGTTGCGTAAAGAAGGGGAGTGGTGCTTCCCGCCGCTGGCGGCAGATGAAGCGAAAGCGTATTTGTCACAGCTGGTTGCGGGCTATCGTCAGGGAATGTGTCAACCGTTGCTGTTCCTGCCGGAGAGCGGCGGAGCATGGATAAAAGCCTGTTACGATGCCGAAAATGATGCCATCTTAGAAGACGGAGACTCGCAGCAGAAAGCCCGCAGTAAATTTTTACAGGCTTACGAAGGCAACATGGTAGTGAGGGGTGAAGGGGCTGACGTCTGGTATCAGCGCTTATGGCGTACTCTGGAACCTGCGCAATATGAAGCGATAATCGCGCAGACGACACCGTATCTGCTGCCGGTATTCCGTTTCAACCAGTCATCGTGACTGTATAAAAATTGCGCAAGTTAATGGGTTCATTTACTATGCGCAGAAGTCACGGACTGATGAGTGGCAGCAGACGAAGCGGTAAGCTGAGGCTGATACTGCCCACAAGAGCATGCTGATTTTTGAAGTATCTGTTAATGGTGAGGTCCGTGAATGCCCCGCAGTATCTGGTTGAGTATTGTTGTTTTCGTCACCGCCTTTTGGGCGACCGTAGGTCAGGCAGACACCGGATGGCAACCGATTCAGGAAACCATCCGCAAAAGCGAAAAAGACACCCGTCAGTATCAAGCGATTACGCTCGACAATAAGATGGTCGTCCTGCTGGTTTCAGACCCGCAGGCGGTGAAATCTCTGTCGGCGCTGGTGGTGCCGGTCGGCTCGCTGGAAGACCCTGACTCCCATCCGGGCCTTGCGCACTTCCTCGAACACATGACGCTGATGGGCTCGAAAAACTACCCGCAGCCTGACAGCCTCGCCGAATTCTTAAAAATGCACGGCGGCAGCCACAATGCCAGTACCGCGCCGTATCGCACCGCCTTCTATCTGGAAGTCGAAAACGATGCCTTGCAGGGGGCGGTCGACCGCCTGGCCGACGCGATTGCCGCGCCGCTGCTCGAAAAAAAATACGCCGACCGCGAGCGTAACGCCGTCAACGCTGAGTTGACCATGGCGCGTACTCGTGACGGTATGCGTATGGCGCAAGTGAGTGCAGAAACCATCAACCCGGCGCACCCCGGCGCACGTTTCTCCGGCGGTAACCTCGAAACGCTGAGCGACAAACCCAATAGCCCGGTGTATGAAGCGCTGCTGGCGTTTCGCAACAAGTACTACTCCGCTAACCTGATGAAGGCGGTGATTTACAGTAACAAACCGCTGCCTGAACTGGCGCAGATTGCCGCCCAAACCTATGGTCGCGTCCCGGATAAATCCATCGAGCGCCCGGAAATTACCGTCCCGGTGGTCACTGACGCACAGAAAGGCATCATCATTCATTACGTTCCCGCGCTGCCGCGTAAGGTGCTGCGCGTTGAGTTCCGTATTGATAACAACTCCGCGCAGTTCCGTAGCAAAACCGACGAACTGATTACCTACCTGATTGGTAACCGCACGCCGGGCACCTTATCCGACTGGCTGCAAAAGCAGGGGCTGGTGGAAGGCATTCGCGCGGACTCTGACCCGGTTGTCAATGGCAACAGCGGCGTGCTGGCGATTTCTGCCACCTTAACCGATAAAGGGCTGGCCCACCGCGATGAAGTGGTCGCTGCCATCTTTAGCTATCTCGATACGCTGCGTCAGAAAGGTGTTGATAAAAGCTACTTTGACGAGCTGGCGCACGTGCTGAACCTCGATTTCCGTTACCCGTCCATCACCCGCGATATGGGTTACGTAGAGTGGCTGGCGGATACCATGATTCGCGTGCCGGTAGCGCATACGCTGGACGCGGTGAACATTGCCGACCGCTACGACGCGCAGGCGGTCAAAGATCGTCTGGCGATGATGACGCCGCAAAACGCCCGTATCTGGTATATCAGCCCGAAAGAGCCGCACAACAAAGTGGCCTACTTTGTGGATGCGCCTTACCAGGTTGATAAAATTAGCGCCGATACTTTTGCCAAATGGCAGAAGGACGCCAGCGGCATTGCGCTGAATCTGCCGCAGCTTAACCCGTATATACCGGACGACTTCACGCTGATTAAAAGCGAGAAAAAGTACACCCATCCGGAGCTGATTGTTGATGAGCAAAACCTGCGTCTGGTGTATATGCCGAGCCGCTACTTTGCCAGCGAACCGAAGGCCGATATCACGCTGATTCTGCGTAACCCTAAAGCGATGGATAGCGCCCGTAATCAGGTGATGTTTGCGCTGAATGATTACCTGGCCGGCATTGCGCTTGATCAGTTAAGTAACCAGGCCGCCGTCGGCGGGATTAGCTTCTCTACCGGTGCGAACAATGGCCTGATGCTTAACGCCAACGGTTACACTCAACGTCTGCCGCAGCTGTTTGATGCACTGCTGCAGGGCTACTTCAGCTACACGCCAACCGAAGAGCAGCTGGAACAAGCGAAATCCTGGTACCTGCAAATGATGGATTCCGCCGATAAAGGCAAAGCGTACGAACAGGCGATTATGCCGGTGCAGATGCTGTCGCAGGTGCCTTATTTCCAGCGTGAAGATCGTAAAGCGCTGCTGCCTTCCATTACGCTCAAAGAGGTGATGGACTACCGCGACCGTCTGAAAACCGGGGCGCGACCAGAGTTTATGGTTATTGGCAACCTGAGCGCCGAGCAGTCCACGACGCTTGCGCGCAACGTTCAGACCCAGCTTGGGGCCAACGGCAGCGAGTGGTGTCGCAACAAAGATGTGCTGGTGGATAAACAGCAAAACGTCATCTTCGAGAAAGCGGGCGCCAGCACCGACTCCGCGCTGGCGGCAGTGTTCGCGCCGCCAAACGTCGATGAGTTCTCAAGCTCAGCGGCAAGCGCCATGCTGGCACAAATCGTCCAGCCGTGGTTCTACACACAACTGCGCACCGAGGAGCAGTTAGGCTACGCCGTCTTTGCCTTCTCGATGAACGTGGGTCGTCAGTGGGGCATGGGGTTCCTGCTGCAAAGTAACGAAAAACAGCCGTCCTTCCTGTGGGAACGCTTCAAGGCTTTCTTCCCGACCGCAGAACAGAAGCTGCGCGCGATGAAGCCAGAAGAGTTTGCCCAGATCCAGCAGGCGGTTATAGCCGACATGCTGCAAGCGCCGCAAACGCTGAGCGATGAAGCCTCGCAGCTGAGCAAAGATTTCGATCGCGGTAATATGGCCTTTGATTCACGTGATAAAGTAGTAGCCCAGATCAAGCTGCTGACGCCGCAAAAGCTGGCCGACTTCTTCCACCAGACGGTCGTTGACCCGCAGGGTATGACGGTGCTGTCTCAGGTCTCCGGAAGCCAGAATGGCAAAACGGACTACGCGCATCCTGAGGGCTGGAAAGTATGGCAGAGCATAACTGAGCTGCAGCAAACCTTACCTATACGAAGAGAGAACGAATGACCGGAACCGCCGAGTCCCTTGATCCCCTGCGCTTGCCCCTGATTGGTGAGCGCCTGATTGAAGCCTCTGCGGGCACTGGAAAAACCTTCACCATCGCCGCACTCTACCTGCGGCTGTTGCTGGGGCTGGGCGGCGAGGCCGCCTATCCTCGGCCCGTTAACGTCGAAGAGCTGCTGGTGGTGACCTTCACCGAAGCCGCCACCGAAGAGCTTCGCGGACGTATTCGTAGCAACATTCACGAGCTGCGCGTCGCCTGCCTGCGTAACGCCACCGACAACCCGCTCTATGCCAGCCTGCTGGCGGAAATTGACGACCTTCAACAGGCCGCCAACGTGCTGCTGCTGGCGGAGCGTCAGATGGACGATGCCGCCGTCTTTACCATTCACGGTTTCTGCCAGCGGATGCTCAGCCTGAACGCCTTTGAGTCCGGCATGCTGTTTGAACAGCAGCTGATTGAAGACGAATCCCAACTGCGTTACCAGGCCTGCGCCGACTTCTGGCGTCGTCACTGCTACCCGCTCAATCGCGAGATTGCACAGGTGATAGTCGAATCGTGGAAAGGGCCGCAGGACCTGCTCAAATCTATCGACCGCTACCTTCATGGCGAAGCGCCGGAGCTCAAGATACCGCTCGGCGAGGCCGAAACGCTGGCGTCGCGTCACCAGCAGATCCTCACGCAGATAAACGACATTAAACAGCAATGGCTGGCGAGCGTGAGCGAGCTGGACTCACTGCTGGAAAACTCCGGGATCGACAGACGCAAATTCAACCGCGGCAACCAGGGCAAATGGATCGAAAAGATCAGCGTTTGGGCCCAGGAAGAGACCAAAAACTACCAGTTGCCTGATGCGCTGGAGAAATTCAGCCAGCCATTTCTTGCCGACCGCACCAAAGCGGGCGGTGAAGTGCCGACCCATCCGCTGTTCAGCGCGATTGAACGTCTGCTGGCTTCGCCGCTGACGTTAAACGATCTGGTGATCGCCCAGGCGATGAAAGAGATCCGTGAAGCGGTCGCCCGTGAGAAGCGCCGACGCGGTGAGCTGGGCTTTGACGATATGCTAAGCCGCCTTGATGAAGCGTTAGAGGGCGACAGCGGTGACGCGCTGGCCGCCGCTATTCGCCAGCGTTTTCCGGTGGCAATGATCGATGAATTCCAGGACACCGACCCACAGCAGTACCGCATTTTCCGCCGCATCTGGCGGCAGCAGCCTGATACCGCGCTGCTGCTTATCGGCGACCCGAAGCAGGCGATTTACGCTTTCCGCGGCGCGGATATCTTTACCTATATGCGCGCGCGCAGCGACGTGGCCGCCCATTACACCCTCGACACCAACTGGCGTTCCGCGCCGGGCATGGTCGAAAGCGTCAATCGCCTGTTCGGGCTGGTTGATAACCCCTTTATGTTCCGCGATATTCCGTTCATGCCGGTGAAATCAGCGCCTAAAAACGCCTCGCTACGTTTTGAAATTGACGGTGAAAATCAGCCGGCCATGAACCTGTGGCTGATGCCCGGTGAAGGCGTTAGCGCGGGAGATTATCAAGCCTTTATGGCCCAGCAGTGCGCGGCGCAAATTCGCGACTGGCTGACGGCGGGACAACAGGGTACCGCGCTGCTGTGGCGTGGCGATAACGCCCGGCCGGTGCAAGCATCGGACATTACCGTGCTGGTGCGTAACCGTCAGGAAGCGTCACTGATTCGCGATGCGCTTAACGCGCTGGCGATCCCATCGGTCTACCTCTCCAACCGCGACAGCGTGTTTGAAACCCCGGAAGCGCAAGAGCTGCTGTGGGTGCTTCAGGCCGTGTTAACGCCTGAACGGGAAAACACACTGCGCAGCGCGCTGGCAACGGCGATGTTTGGCCTGAATGCGCAGGACATTGAACGCCTCAACCAGGATGAGAACGCCTGGGATGCGCTGGTGGAGGAGTTCAGCGACTACCGGCTTATCTGGCAGCGACGCGGCGTGATGCCGATGATTCGCGCCCTGATGAGCGCACGTTCAATGGCGGAAAACCTGCTGGCGACCCACGGCGGCGAGCGGCGGTTAACCGATATTCTGCATCTGAGCGAACTGCTTCAGGAAGCGGCGACTCAGCTTGAAAGCGAGCATGCGCTGGTGCGCTGGCTCAACCAGCAGGTCGCTGAGCCGGATACCAACGCGTCCAGCCAGCAAATGCGCCTGGAGAGCGATAAGCACCTGGTGCAAATAGTCACTATCCACAAATCGAAAGGGCTGGAGTACCCGCTGGTCTGGCTGCCGTTTATCGCCCGGTTCCGTAAAGAGAAACAGGCGTTCTACCACGACCGTGAATCCTTCAAGGCGGTGCTGGACCTCAACGAAAGCGACGAGAGCCTGGAGCTCGCGGAAGCGGAACGCCTGGCGGAAGACCTGCGTCTGCTGTATGTGGCCTTAACGCGCGCCATCTGGC
>PPYF01426486.1_pt1 | contig 10216 bp, 9 predicted proteins | sample 1559871 | NCBI WGS metagenome assembly PPYF01 (sample SAMN08240021, study PRJNA423297) | Human gut metagenome, whole genome shotgun sequencing project.
GATAACGCCACCTGGTGGAACTTCGATCCGCGCGTTGAATGGCTGATGGGCTACCTGACCAGCCATCGCTCTCAGAAAGTGCTGGTGATCTGCGCCAAAGCGGCCACTGCGCTGCAACTGGAGCAGGTACTGCGCGAACGTGAAGGTATTCGCGCCGCAGTGTTCCACGAAGGCATGTCGATTATCGAACGTGACCGCGCTGCCGCCTGGTTTGCCGAAGAAGACACCGGCGCACAGGTACTGCTGTGCTCGGAAATCGGTTCTGAAGGACGTAACTTCCAGTTCGCCAGCCACATGGTGATGTTTGACCTGCCATTCAACCCGGATCTGCTGGAGCAGCGTATTGGTCGTCTGGATCGTATCGGTCAGGCGCACGATATTCAGATCCATGTGCCTTATCTGGAAAAAACGGCTCAGTCGGTGCTGGTGCGCTGGTATCACGAAGGTCTGGATGCATTCGAGCACACCTGCCCGACCGGACGCACTATCTACGATAGCGTGTACAACGATTTGATTAACTATCTGGCCTCGCCGGATGAGACCGAAGGCTTTGACGATCTGATCAAAAACTGCCGCGAGCAGCATGAAGCGCTGAAAGCACAACTGGAACAGGGGCGTGACCGCCTGTTGGAGATCCACTCCAACGGTGGCGAAAAAGCCCAGGCACTGGCAGAAAGCATTGAAGAGCAGGATGACGATACCAACCTGATCGAAGATGCGCAGTTTATTACCTGGGAGCATCCGCTGATCCGCAACGGTCTGGATCTGATCCTTTCTGGCGATACCGGTAGCAGCACGATTTCACTGTTGAAAAACAAAGCGTTGCCGGTAGGTACGCTGTTGGTGGAACTGATTTATGTGGTTGAAGCCCAGGCTCCGAAGCAGTTGCAGCTCAACCGCTTCCTGCCACCGACGCCGGTACGTATGCTGCTGGATAAAAACGGCAACAACCTGGCGGCGCAGGTAGAGTTTGAAACCTTTAACCGCCAGCTTAACGCGGTTAACCGTCACACCGGCAGCAAGCTGGTTAACGCGGTGCAGCAGGATGTTCACGCTATCCTTCAGCTGGGGGAAGCGCAGATCGAGAAATCTGCCCGTGCATTGATTGATGCAGCGCGTAACGAAGCCGACGAAAAACTGTCTGCCGAGCTGTCTCGTCTGGAAGCGCTGCGTGCAGTTAACCCGAACATTCGGGACGACGAACTGACCGCCATTGAGAGCAACCGTCAGCAGGTAATGGAAAGCCTGGATCAGGCAGGCTGGCGTCTGGATGCCCTGCGTTTGATCGTTGTGACGCATCAGTAACGGAGCCGAAGATGGGGATGGAAAACTACAATCCGCCGCAGGAACCCTGGCTGGTTATCCTGTATCAGGATGACCACATTATGGTGGTCAACAAGCCGAGCGGTTTGTTGTCTGTGCCGGGGCGTCTGGAAGAGCACAAAGACAGCGTGATGACGCGCATTCAGCGTGATTATCCGCAGGCAGAATCGGTGCATCGTCTGGATATGGCTACCAGCGGCGTGATTGTAGTGGCGCTGACCAAAGCCGCGGAGCGGGAGTTAAAACGCCAGTTCCGCGAGCGCGAGCCGAAAAAACAGTATGTGGCCCGCGTCTGGGGGCATCCATCCCCTGCGGAAGGTCTGGTGGATCTGCCGCTGATTTGCGACTGGCCAAACCGCCCGAAACAGAAAGTCTGTTACGAAACAGGTAAACCTGCGCAGACGGAGTATGAAGTGGTGGAATATGCGGCGGATAACACGGCAAGAGTGGTGTTAAAACCGATTACCGGGCGTTCGCATCAGCTGCGTGTGCATATGCTGGCGCTGGGTCATCCGATTCTCGGCGATCGTTTTTATGCATCACCAGAAGCGAGAGCAATGGCACCGCGTTTGTTGCTACATGCAGAGATGCTGACGATTACCCATCCGGCGTATGGCAATAGTATGACGTTTAAAGCACCAGCGGATTTTTAATAGTCACGCTGGCGAAGTTCGGTAGGCCGGAGAAGGCGTTCACGCCGCATCCGGCAATTTTGCGCCGATTGTCTGATGCTGCTCGCCGGATGCGACGCTGGCGCGTCTTATCCGGCCTACCGCGTCTTATCAGGCCTACACGTTGAAACTTATTTAAACCCTTTCTGCTGCTTTATCAGCTCATAGGCCTGCTGAATTTCCTGCGCTTTCTGCTTCGCCATCTCCATCATCTCTGGCGGCAAACCTTTCGCCACCAACTTATCGGGATGGTGTTCACTCATCAGCTTACGGTAGGCACGTTTGATGGTGGTCGCATCATCCGTCGGCTTCACGCCCAGCACATTACAGGCATCTTCCAGCGTCGGGCCACGCTGCGCTTGCTGCCAGTTACCACCGCCAGATTGCTGCTGATAACCGCCGCCAAACTGTGCACCGCCCTGCATCATGCGCAAAAACTGGTCAAACTGAGCGCGGGAGATCCCTAATTCTTCAGCAATGACATACAGCACCGCCCGTTCATTCGGGTGCAGTGAACCATCAGCAAACGCCGCCTGAATCTGGATCTCCAGAAACATACGAATTAAGTCAAAACGACCAAAGCAGACACTGCGAAACTGGCGCATCTTTTCGCGCAGCGGGTAATTGTCTGATTTTCCCACCCGGAACGCATTTTGCGCCGCAGTACGGGAAGCGCCATGAAGGTTCATTCGGTCCATCAACTGGCTGGCGATATGAATATCAGCTTCCGTGACGCGACCTTTGGATTTGGTTAAATGCCCCATCACTTCAAAAGTGGTGGCAAAAAACAGCGCCTGACGCTCACGCTGGTTGGCGAACCACGCCATTTTACGGCTACGGGCTTTATCAAACATATGGCCAATTAACAGGCCCAATACTACGCCCCAAAAGCCGCCGCCCATTATTAAGGCCACGGCCACGCCAATGATTTTTCCCCAATACTGCATATATTCCCCAAATCGACACACGGATATCAGGGCTATCTCCCACAATATAAAGGCGCTTTTACCCATTTCTGGCTGCGGTCTATTGTGAGACATCGCCTATAATTTGCATTATCATACCTGTCATTCAATGCCGTGCCTAACACCACAGACGCTATTCGGACAGGATTAACACTAGCGTAGAGATGACGAGTACGTTAGTCTCTGACCGTTTGTCACGCGCAACGTTACCGATGATGGAACAATAAAATCAACGTATGAAAAAACGTATCCCCACTCTCCTGGCCACCATGATTGCCACCGCCCTTTATAGTCAACAGGGACTGGCAGCCGACCTCGCCTCACAGTGCATGTTGGGCGTGCCAAGCTATGACCGTCCTCTGGTACAGGGCGATACCAATGACTTACCCGTGACTATCAATGCTGACCACGCGAAAGGGGACTACCCGGATGACGCCGTGTTTACTGGCAGCGTGGATATCATGCAGGGTAACAGCCGTCTGCAGGCCGACGAAGTGCAGCTCCATCAAAAAGAGGCACCAGGACAACCGGAGCCGGTGCGTACCGTTGATGCGCTCGGTAATGTCCATTACGACGATAACCAGGTGATCCTCAAAGGGCCGAAAGGCTGGGCGAATCTGAACACCAAAGATACCAACGTCTGGGAAGGTGATTACCAGATGGTAGGTCGCCAGGGTCGCGGTAAAGCGGACCTGATGAAACAACGTGGCGAAAACCGCTATACCATTCTGGATAACGGTAGCTTTACCTCCTGTCTGCCGGGTTCTGACACCTGGAGCGTGGTAGGTAGCGAAATTATTCATGACCGCGAAGAACAAGTTGCGGAGATCTGGAACGCCCGCTTTAAGGTGGGTCCGGTACCGATCTTTTATAGCCCGTATTTGCAGTTGCCGGTGGGTGACAAACGTCGCTCTGGTTTCTTGATCCCGAACGCCAAGTACACCACCACCAACTACTTTGAGTTCTACCTGCCATATTACTGGAACATCGCGCCAAATATGGATGCCACCATCACGCCGCATTATATGCATCGTCGTGGCAACATCATGTGGGAGAACGAATTCCGCTACCTCTCCCAGGCGGGCGCTGGCTTGATGGAACTGGACTATCTGCCTTCAGATAAAGTCTATAAAGATGAACACCCGAACGATGACAGTTCACGTCGTTGGTTGTTCTACTGGAACCACTCCGGGGTCATGGATCAGGTGTGGCGTTTCAACGTCGACTACACCAAGGTCAGCGATCCTAGCTACTTCAATGACTTCGATAACAAATACGGTTCCAGTACCGACGGCTACGCAACGCAAAAATTCAGCGTTGGCTATGCGGTGCAAAACTTCAATGCCACCGTTTCAACCAAGCAGTTCCAGGTCTTCAGCGAGCAGAACACCAGTAGCTACTCGGCAGAGCCGCAGTTAGACGTTAACTACTACCAGAATGATGTTGGTCCGTTTGATACGCGTATTTACGGCCAGGCAGTGCACTTTGTTAACACCAGAGATGACATGCCAGAGGCGACTCGTGTTCACCTGGAACCGACCATCAATCTGCCGCTCTCTAATAACTGGGGCAGCATCAATACTGAAGCGAAGTTGCTGGCAACCCATTATCAGCAAACCAATCTTGACTGGTATAACTCCAGAAACACGACCAGGCTGGCAGAGTCCGCTAACCGTGTAATGCCGCAGTTCAAGGTAGACGGTAGAATGGTCTTCGAGCGTGATATGGAAATGCTGGCGCCGGGCTATACCCAGACACTGGAACCACGCGCGCAGTATCTGTATGTGCCATATCGCGATCAGAGCAAAATCTATAACTACGACTCGTCTCTGCTGCAATCTGACTACTCCGGCCTGTTCCGGGACCGGACTTACGGCGGTCTTGACCGTATTGCCTCCGCTAACCAGGTGACGACCGGTGTCACATCTCGCGATACTTACTGGCGCATCTCTGATCGTTGGGGATTGCGTGGCGGGATTCAGTACGATACACGTCTGGATAACGTAGCGACCAGTAACTCCAGCATTGAATACCGTCGGGATGAAGACCGTCTGGTACAGCTGAATTACCGTTACGCCAGCCCGGAATATATTCAGGCAACGCTGCCTAAGTACTATTCCACTGCTGAGCAATATAAGAATGGTATTTCGCAGGTAGGTGCCGTCGCCAGCTGGCCAATTGCCGATCGTTGGTCCATTGTTGGGGCCTACTACTACGACACCAATGCGAACAAGCAAGCCGACTCTATGTTAGGTGTGCAATACAGCTCCTGCTGCTATGCGATTCGCGTCGGTTACGAGCGGAAGCTGAACGGTTGGGATAACGATAAACAACATGCGGTATATGACAACGCAATCGGCTTTAACATCGAACTTCGCGGCCTGAGCTCCAACTACGGTCTGGGTACGCAAGAGATGCTGCGTTCGAACATTCTGCCGTATCAAAACACTTTGTGATTTGTTGATTTACCACGTAATCCGCAGTGCGGTTAATTGAAATGGAAAAAGTATGAAGAACTGGAAAACGCTGCTTCTCGGTATCGCCATGATCGCGAATACCAGTCGCGAAACAGAACAACATGACGCTGGATCAGATGCGCAGCCGTCTGGCTTACGATGGTCTGAACTACAACACCTATCGTAACCAGATCCGCAAAGAGATGATTATCTCTGAAGTGCGTAACAACGAGGTGCGTCGTCGCATCACCATCCTGCCGCAGGAAGTCGAATCCCTGGCGCAGCAAGTGGGTAACCAAAACGACGCCAGCACTGAGCTGAACCTGAGCCACATCCTGATCCCACTGCCGGAAAACCCGACCTCTGATCAGGTGAACGAAGCGGAAAGCCAGGCGCGCGCGATTGTCGATCAGGCGCGTAACGGCGCTGATTTCGGTAAGCTGGCGATTGCTCATTCTGCCGACCAGCAGGCGCTGAACGGCGGACAGATGGGCTGGGGCCGTATTCAGGAGTTGCCGGGGATCTTCGCCCAGGCATTAAGCACCGCGAAGAAAGGCGACATTGTTGGCCCGATTCGTTCCGGCGTTGGCTTCCATATTCTGAAAGTTAACGACCTGCGCGGCGAAAGCAAAAATATCTCGGTGACCGAAGTTCATGCTCGCCATATTCTGCTGAAACCGTCGCCGATCATGACTGACGAACAGGCCCGCGTGAAACTGGAACAGATTGCTGCCGATATCAAGAGTGGTAAAACGACTTTTGCTGCCGCAGCGAAAGAGTTCTCTCAGGATCCAGGCTCTGCTAACCAGGGCGGTGATCTCGGCTGGGCTACACCAGATATTTTCGATCCGGCCTTCCGTGACGCCCTGACCCGCCTGAACAAAGGTCAAATGAGTGCACCGGTTCACTCTTCATTCGGCTGGCATTTAATCGAACTGCTGGATACCCGTAATGTCGATAAAACCGACGCGGCACAGAAAGATCGTGCATACCGCATGCTGATGAACCGTAAGTTCTCGGAAGAAGCAGCAAGCTGGATGCAGGAACAACGTGCCAGCGCCTACGTTAAAATCCTGAGCAACTAATGGTTAAAACCCAACGTGTTGTGATCACTCCCGGCGAGCCCGCCGGGATTGGCCCGGACTTAATTGTCCAGCTTGCACAGCGTGAGTGGCCAGTCGAACTGGTTGTTTGTGCCGATGCCACTCTCCTTACCGACCGGGCAGCGATGCTCGGTTTGCCGCTCACCCTCCGCCCTTATTCCCCCAACTCCCCTGCACAACCGCAAACTGCGGGCACATTAACGCTACTTCCTGTCGCGCTACGTGAATCTGTCACTGTGGGGCAGTTAGCAGTTGAAAATGGGCACTATGTGGTGGAAACGCTGGCGCGAGCGTGTGATGGCTGTCTGAACGATGAATTTGCTGCGCTGATCACAGGCCCCGTGCATAAAGGCGTCATTAACGACGCAGGCATTCCGTTTACCGGTCATACCGAGTTTTTCGAAGAGCGTTCGCAGGCGAAAAAAGTGGTGATGATGCTGGCGACCGAAGAACTTCGCGTGGCGCTGGCAACGACGCATTTACCGCTGCGCGATATCGCAGATGCTATCACCCCTGCCCTTTTGCACGAAGTGATTGCTATTTTGCATCACGATTTGCGCACCAAATTTGGTATTGCCGAACCGCGCATTCTGGTCTGCGGGCTGAATCCGCACGCGGGCGAAGGCGGTCATATGGGTACGGAAGAGATAGACACCATTATTCCGGTACTCAACGAGCTGCGGGAACAGGGGATGAAACTCAACGGGCCGCTGCCTGCCGATACCCTGTTTCAGCCGAAATATCTCGATAACGCCGACGCCGTGCTGGCGATGTACCACGATCAGGGTCTTCCCGTGCTAAAATACCAGGGCTTCGGGCGCGGTGTGAACATTACGCTGGGCCTGCCCTTTATTCGCACATCAGTGGACCACGGCACCGCGCTTGAACTGGCGGGACGTGGTAAAGCCGATGTCGGCAGTTTTATTACGGCGCTTAATCTCGCCATCAAAATGATTGTTAACACCCAATGAATAATCGAGTCCACCAGGGCCACTTAGCCCGTAAACGCTTCGGGCAAAACTTTCTCAACGATCAGTTCGTGATCGACAGCATTGTTTCTGCCATTAACCCGCAGAAGGGCCAGGCGATGGTCGAAATCGGCCCCGGTCTGGCGGCATTGACCGAACCGGTCGGCGAACGTCTGGACCAGCTGACGGTCATCGAACTTGACCGCGATCTGGCGGCACGTCTGCAAACGCATCCATTCTTAGGCCCGAAACTGACGATTTATCAGCAGGATGCGATGACCTTTAACTTTGGCGAACTGGCCGCGAAAATGGGCCAGCCGCTGCGTGTTTTCGGCAACCTGCCTTATAACATCTCCACGCCGTTGATGTTCCATCTGTTTAGCTATACTGATGCCATTGCCGACATGCACTTTATGTTGCAAAAAGAAGTGGTGAATCGTCTGGTTGCAGGACCGAACAGCAAGGCGTATGGTCGATTAAGCGTCATGGCGCAATACTATTGCAACGTGATCCCGGTGCTGGAAGTACCGCCGTCAGCCTTTACACCACCACCCAAAGTGGATTCCGCCGTCGTGCGCCTGGTTCCTCATGCAACGATGCCTCACCCGGTTAAAGATGTTCGCGTGTTGAGCCGCATCACCACCGAAGCCTTTAACCAGCGTCGTAAAACCATTCGTAACAGCCTCGGCAACCTGTTTAGCGTCGAGGTGTTAACGGGAATGGGGATCGACCCGGCGATGCGAGCGGAAAATATCTCTGTCGCGCAATATTGCCAGATGGCGAACTATCTGGCGGAGAACGCGCCTTTGCAGGAGAGTTAACGATGATCAATTCGCCCCGAGTGTGTATTCAGGTTCAAAGCGTCTACATTGAGGCACAATCTTCACCTGATAATGAACGTTACGTTTTTGCTTATACCGTAACCATACGCAATCTGGGGCGAGCGCCAGTGCAGTTGTTGGGGCGTTACTGGCTGATCACCAATGGCAATGGCCGTGAAACCGAAGTCCAGGGCGAAGGAGTGGTTGGCGTCCAGCCACTTATCGCGCCTGGCGAAGAGTACCAGTACACCAGCGGTGCAATCATTGAAACCCCGCTGGGCACCATGCAGGGTCACTACGAAATGATCGATGAAAATGGCGTCCCTTTCAGCATCGACATTCCCGTATTCCGACTCGCCGTTCCCACACTCATTCATTAAAAGAATATGGCGACATACCTTATTGGCGACGTTCATGGTTGTTACGATGAACTGATCGCATTGCTGCATAAAGTAGAATTTACCCCTGGGAAAGATACCCTCTGGCTGACGGGCGATCTGGTCGCGCGCGGCCCGGGTTCGCTGGATGTTCTGCGCTATGTGAAATCCTTAGGCGACAGCGTACGTCTGGTGCTGGGTAATCACGATCTGCATCTGCTGGCGGTATTTGCCGGGATCAGCCGCAATAAACCGAAAGATCGCCTGACACCGCTGCTGGAAGCGCCGGATGCCGACGAGCTGCTTAACTGGCTGCGTCGCCAGCCTTTGCTGCAAATCGACGAAGAGAAAAAGTTGGTGATGGCCCACGCCGGGATCACGCCGCAGTGGGATCTGCAGACCGCCAAAGAGTGCGCGCGCGATGTAGAAGCGGTGCTGTCGAGTGACTCCTATCCCTTCTTCCTTGATGCCATGTACGGCGATATGCCAAATAACTGGTCACCGGAATTGCGGGGGCTGGGAAGACTGCGTTTTATCACCAACGCCTTTACCCGTATGCGTTTTTGCTTCCCGAACGGTCAACTGGATATGTACAGCAAAGAATCGCCGGAAGAGGCCCCTGCCCCACTGAAACCGTGGTTTGCGATTCCTGGCCCCGTCGCTGAAGAGTACAACATCGCCTTTGGTCACTGGGCATCGCTGGAAGGCAAAGGTACGCCGGAAGGTATTTACGCGCTGGATACCGGCTGCTGCTGGGGTGGGCGTCATGAGCACATATTCTTTGCCGTCTACCAGTAAAAGGATTGGGTTAAGCCGTTCTGGTGGGCGAATACGGCTAAATCGTTCAATAGGTGTTAATGGAATAACGATACGGCGATTAATCTCACCAATAATGTCGCTGGTAACATCAATAACAAAGGGAAACGCGGCGTTCCTGCCGCGACTGCGGTATACCGTAAATTGCATCGCTAGAAGCTCCGGTACTCATCAGAGAAACATCCGGTTTCATCAGCCAATTGATTTAACGCAGCGATAGCTTCTGCGTTCTCTTCACGCCAACGTGTTGCTGCATGTTTTTTAAGTTCAGCATTGAGCGCAACCGTAAGGGTGGCGCTCATATTTAAGCCTGCATCACGAGCGCGATTGACTAACTCACGGTCGACGGTGACGGTCACACTTTGTGTGGTACGTTTTGCAGTCATGATCTCGTGCTCCTGTACAATTTATACGTCTAGTATACACGGATATCTGCACGTATCAGTGATGCCGGAATTCTAATATACAAAATTACCGCCGCTCCAGAATCTCAAAGCAATAGCTATGAGAGTTCTGCGCATCGGCGTCGTGGAATTCACTGAATACCGATTCCCAGTCATCCGGCTCGTAATCCGGGAAATGGGTGTCGCCTTCCACTTCCGCGTCGATATGCGTCAGATACAGTTTTTGCGCTTTCGGCAGGAACTGCTCATAAACGCGACCGCCGCCAATCACCATGATTTCTGGTACGTCACCACACGCCGCAATGGCTTCAT
>PPYF01306491.1_pt1 | contig 10215 bp, 10 predicted proteins | sample 1559871 | NCBI WGS metagenome assembly PPYF01 (sample SAMN08240021, study PRJNA423297) | Human gut metagenome, whole genome shotgun sequencing project.
ACAGCAGATAAACAAAATGTTTATCCGCTGTATAAGAATTTCTGACTATAAAGCAATCCTTATCTAAATGACATTGGGAGAGATCTCTTGCCTTTTGGTTATTTATGTCAGATTATGAAATAGAAAAATAAATATTTTACGTTAATATATGAAAATTTGGAAGATGCATGTTACAATAGTAAGTAAATAAAATATAAAGGCATAAAATAACAGATGGAGAAGGGGAATGTTAGCAAAATTAGAATTAAAGTTAAAATGTGAAAAAGAATTGACATATCAGATGTCATCATTGTTTCATGGGGCACTTATGGAATTGCTGCCAGAGGAATATGCAGATTATCTGCATATTTCAAGCCTTCATCCATATGCACAGCATTTAGAATGCAGAGAGGGGAACTGGTACTGGGTAATTACAGGACTGAATAAAGAAGCAGTGAAGATTATTATACAGGATACGTTGTGGAAATTAGAATACATTCTGATAAAAAAACATGATCTTAAAGTTTTGATAGTGAAGAAAAATTATATGGAAACAACATATAAAGAATTAATGGATCATTTTTATGAGGATGATGGGAAAAGGTATATTCAGATTCATTTTCTATCTCCGACTGCATTTAAACAAAATGGAAGGTATCTTTTTTATCCGGATCTTCGCTGTGTTTTTCAGAGTCTGATGAATAAGTACGACAGTGCCACAGCAGAAAATACAATGCATGATGAAGATACACTCGAACAGATATGTGAGCATGCACAGGTGATCAGGTATGATCTGAAAAGTGTAAGTTTTTCTTTGGAGGGGGTCAAGATTCCATCCTTTATCGGAAAAATAACCATAAAGCTGCATGGCACAGATACAATGGCAAATTTTGTTAACATGTTGTTCGAGTTTGGAGAGTATTCCGGGGTAGGAATCAAAACTTCCCTCGGAATGGGATATATGAAAATCATAAACGAAGGGGGAAGAAAATGATAACGGACGATCAGATAAAATTAATGATTGGAAGTCTGCTTCATGACATAGGAAAAGTTGTGTATAGAAGTGGGGATGGAAGAAATCACAGTCAGAGTGGATATGAGTATCTGAAGAATGAAGCACATATTTCAGATGATGAAATTTTAAACTGTGTGAGATATCATCATGGAATGTATTTAAAGAACGCATCCTTAGCAGAAGACGATAAGGCATATGTTGTTTACTATGCAGACAATGTGGCAGCATTTTCGGATCGCAGAGAGGCGGAAGCAGGAGAAGGCGGATTTGATAAAGCGATGCCGTTAGAGAGTGTATTTAATATTTTAAATGGAAATCACGGACAAAGTCATTATGCCATGCAGGTTTTAAATCCGAAGAATGAAATTAATTATCCGACAGAAGATGAAATATCTATGGATGAACATTTTTATCAGTCCGTCATTCAAAATATTACAGATAATTTAAAGGGCATCACGTTAGACGAAGAATACATCAATTCCCTGCTGGCTGTGCTTGAGGCAAATCTGACATACATTCCATCTTCTACTTCAAAAAAGGAGCTTGCAGATATTTCTTTGTATGACCACATGAAGATGACCGCAGCAGTTGCGTCATGCGTAATGCAGTTTCTGACTGCGAAAGGCGAAAAAAATTATAAGCAGAGCCTGTTTATCAATGCAGAGAAATCTTATGACGAGGAAATGTTTTTACTGTATTCCATGGATATTTCCGGTATTCAGAGTTTTATCTATACGATAGGAGAAAAAGGTGCATTAAAAGGACTGCGTGCGAGAAGTTTTTACCTTGAAATTATGATGGAGCATATTGTGGATGAACTGTTAGAGAAGTTGTCACTTTCAAGGGCAAATTTAATTTATACAGGAGGAGGACACTGCTATTTGCTTTTAGCGAATACGGATGATACCCGTGATATTTTAGAGCACTATGAAAAAAGTCTGAATCACTGGATGATGGAACATTTTGATACAGCGTTATATGTTGCCTGCGGATATGCGAAAGCAAATGCCAATGCGTTAAGAAATATGCCGAAGGGAAGTTATTCCGATCTGTATCTTACGATATCTAAGATGATTTCTGAGAAAAAATCGGATCGGTATAATGCAGATATGATCCGGAATCTGAATAGCAGAAAACATGAAGGAGAGCGGGAATGTAAAGTGTGCCGCAGGATAGCCCGCCTTACAGATGATAAATGTCAGGTATGTCTGGCATTAGAAAAAATGTCAGGAAGTATTCTGTATGAAAATTATTTTACTGTCATGAGTGAACCGGATAAAGATGCGCTGCCACTTCCGGAAAACAGGTACTTAGCAGCAGATACAAAAGAAAGTCTGTTAAAACGGATGGAATCAGAAAATTATGTCCGGTGTTATACGAAAAATGAAATTTATACCGGGAAACATGTTACTACAAAATTGTGGGTTGGAGATTATACGACAGGTGACACGTTTGAAAAACTGGCAGAACAGGCAAAAGGTGTGGAAAGAATTGGAATCCTTCGTGCGGATGTGGATAACCTTGGAACGACTTTTGTTTATGGACTGCAGAGACCGGATGGAGATGACAAATATGTAACACTTTCGAGAACATCTACATTGTCACGGCAGTTGTCTTTATTTTTTAAATGTTATATCAATGAGATACTTCGGAAAGGAACAGCAGACAATTTTGGTGGAAGTGGGGAACGAAAAGCGGTAATTGTATATTCTGGTGGAGATGATGTGTTTTTAGCCGGAGCGTGGAATGATGTGATCGCAGCTTTTATGGATATCAGAAATGCGCTTGAAAAATTTACACAGGGAACGCTGACAATATCAGGAGGTGTTGGTATTTACGATGCGAAATATCCGCTGAATGTTATGGCAAAAGAAGTGGAAAGACTTGAAGACAGATCAAAACATGTGGAAGGAAAAAATGCAGTTACGCTGTTTGATGAAACACATGCTTATCCATGGAATGTATTTATACAAAATGTTGTTACAGAAAAGTTAGGTGTGCTTAAGACTTATTTTGATCAGAATGATGAACACGGTATGGCATTTTTATATCATCTCATGGAATTGTTAAGGGAAAGTGGAAACAACATCAATTTTGCAAGATATGTTTATCTGTTATCGAGAATGGAACCACAGGAACATGAAAATAAAGAAAAACGGGCGGCTTACCGGAGTTTTTCAAAAAAGATGTACGAGTGGAGCGGGAAAGAACAGGATAGAAAAGAACTGATCATGGCAATCTATCTGTATGTATATCTGAATCGCAAAAGAGAGGAGCAGGATTAAATGAAATTGACAGAAGAAAATTATGTGGGGATTGCAGAACAGGCAATCAAGGAACTGTGCAGTGAAAAAGACCAGAAAGGGAGACTGGTTGGTCCGGTAACAACATCCAAGATCAGAAATCTGCTTGCCATGACATCCGATATTTATAATGATGTGGTCAATAGTCAGAGTGACAAACTGAATGCGGAAATAATTGGACGGATCAACTATATGAAGATTCGTTTTATCTATGAAGCAGGGCGTGAACCGAAGGTAAAGAAACTGGTAGATAAAGCAAAAATTTTAGAGCACTTAGAAGAGATCAAAGGCAGCAGAGACCAGTATATTTTATTCAGCCGGTATATGGAAGCCTTGGTTGCATATAGAAAATTTTATGGTGGACGTGATGAGTAGAGGGAGGATGAAATAATGTTTGCAAAAGTTAAAATCAGTGGGGTGTTAGAGACAATAACGGGTTTACATATTGGCGGATCGAGTGCTTTTTCTGCGATTGGTGCAGTAGATTCTCCTGTCATCCGGGATGCAAGGACGAATATGCCGATGATTCCGGGTAGCAGTTTAAAAGGAAAATTAAGGACACTTCTGGCAAAAAAATATAATCAGACAGTAGCGAAAACACCGGATGACGATGCGGTATGTCTGACAAGTCTGTTTGGAAGTGCGAAAAAAGGTCAGGTAAAGACTAGTAAAATCCTGTTTAACGATATGTTTCTTGAAAATATGGATGAATTAAAATATGCAGGGCTGACAGGTGCAACAGAGGTTAAATTTGAAAACAGCATCCAAAGAACAACGGCAGTAGCGAACCCCAGACAGATCGAACGTGTGGTAAGAGGCGCAAAATTTCCGATGCAGTTGATTTATGAAGTGACGAATGAATCGGAAATGGTTCATGATTTTGAAATATTAAAAGACGGGTTTAAACTTTTAGAATATGATTATTTAGGCGGCAGTGGATCAAGAGGTTATGGACGTGTCAAAATCATGGATATCCATGTGGAACCTGTGATAGGGGAAGTGTCGGAAGATGTTTTGTCCCAGTGTCAGAAAATCATGAGTGCAGTGGAATAAAATAATTTTGCAGGATTGATTTTTGACTACAGAGAGAAAAGAAATGAGGCGGGACATGGAATATACGATCTATCAGTTAGAATTTAAAACAGGTGTTCATTTTGGTACCGGAATGTTAAATGAAAGTGCCTGCACGTTTAAGGCAGATCAGATATTTTCAGCACTTTATATAGAGGCTTTAAAACTGAATCTGCAGCAGCAGTTATATGATGCTGTGAAAAAAGGAAATCTGTTAATTTCAGATGCATTTCCATATATTGGACAGCAGTATATGATTCCAAAACCGATGATATATGTGGAGCCGGTAAACCGTGCGGAATCGAAGCAGAAAAAAGCATATAAAAAAATGAAGTTTATTCCGGTAGAATGTTTGATCGATTTTCTGAATGGGAAAATGGATCTGTCAAATGATCCGATGGAACATTATGGACATTATTTTCAGCAGACGATGGCAGCTGTCCGCACCGGGGAGGAGACTCTGCCGTACCGGGTTGGAACTTTTTATTATGAAGAGGGATGTGGTTTGTATATCATTGCCGCGTATCAGGGCAAAAATGAAAAATGTCTTATGGAAAAACTGCTGACGGCATTATCTTATACAGGAATTGGTGGAAAAAAATCAGGTGGACTTGGTAAATTTCAATACGATGAGAAACAGATTCCAGGAAAACTTTTAGAGAGCCTGCAGAAAAAATCGGACAGATATATGTTATTGTCAGTTGCACTTCCGGCGGATGATGAGTTGGAAAATGCGCTGGAAAATGCATCCTATCTGTTAGAAAAAAGATCCGGATTTGTGGCATCTTCAGATTATGCAGAGGAGTGGAGAAAAAAGAAGGATCTTTATGTATTTACAGCAGGTTCCTGTTTTGTAAATTGTTTTGCCGGAGATATCTATGATGTGTCGGAAGGCGGAAAACATCCTGTGTATCGATATGCAAAGCCGATTTTTATGGGGGTATCATTATGAGGGATTATTTAAAACACTACCGGGTGAAAATATGTGTATTATCCCCAGTCTATATAGGTTCCGGTGAAAAAATAGGAAAAAAAGAGCACATCTATATGCCATGGAATCATCATGTGATCATACCGAATGTAGAGAAGATGTACATGGATCTGCAGAAAAAAGGACTCGGGAAAGAGTTTGCAGACTATATGATGGATGGGCGGCCAAAGGGACCTTCTTTATCCCAGTGGCTTGGACAGCATAAGATGCAGCGGGAAGATTATGAGAGATGGAAATTGTATGAGATGGATGCAGGGGAAGCATTTGTTTCACAGACAGCCAGACCAAAAGAGATTGAAGCCTTTGTGAAGGATGCATATGGTATGCCGTATGTTCCGGGCAGTACTTTAAAAGGCATGTTCCGCACGGCACTGATTGCAGATGAGATACAAAAATGTCCGGAAAAATATGAAAGAACAGGCAGGGAGATACAGTCTGCTTCCGCAGAACGCGCAAGCAGGAAACAATGCCTTGCAAGAGAGACAAAACGTTTAGAACAACAGATATTTTATACTTTAAACCGTGATGAAAAAAAGCCTGCAAATGCTGTTAATGATAATCTTTCTGGTCTGCATGTAGGTGACAGCCAGCCTATCAGTGTGGATCAGCTGACATTAAGCCAGAAGATCGATGTTACACTAGACGGTACAGAAAAACCGCTGAATGTATTGCGGGAGACACTGATCCCCGGAACAGAGATTTGCTTTGATGTATCAATTGACACGACAATCTGCCCGTATCAGATGGAAGATATCATAGAAGCACTGAATATTTTCCAGAATATCTGTAACCGGTATTTTTATGCAAGATTCCACTGGGAGGCAAAGGAAAAAAATACAGTATGGTTAGGTGGAGGATGTGGTTTTCTTTCAAAGACGGTTTTATATCCATTGCTTGGCAGTAATGCAGTAAAAGTTGTGGATAATGTGTTTAAAAATACACTGGGAAAAAATTATATTGTGCATAAACATACCAAAGACCTGCAGCTTAAACTGGCACCGCATGTCTGTAAGTGTACAAAGTATCAGGGAAAGCTGTATCATATGGGGATGGGGAGGATTGAATTTGAGGAAATATAACAATTTTGCGCCGATAGGCTTAAAATCAGGCTTTGTGGATGTTATACACCAGTTTGATATTGAGGTTTCTCTCATTTGCGGGTTTGCCCCGCAAATGGGGGATGAAAGCCCTGTGTTTTAGGAGGTGTAAGGGACAGTATTGAGATAAGAGAACCCCGATAAGGGGACGAGAACAATACGCTTTTTTATGTTAGCGTAAGTTATTTATATTGAGATAAGAGAACCCCGATAAGGGGACGAGAACTAGTTGATTACCTTTTTCTTCCAGAAGTTTGATTTCCAATTGAGATAAGAGAACCCCGATAAGGGGACGAGAACCCTCATGCCCTATTTCATCCGACATACACCAATACATTGAGATAAGAGAACCCCGATAAGGGGACGAGAACACCACAGAATTATCTGTATCGGCACCTGCTTCAATTGAGATAAGGGGACGAGAACTAATCTCGGCTTTATACCGTAAATCTTCTGTAGATTGAGATAAGAGAACCCCGATAAGGGGACGAGAACTTGATGTGATTACTTTAATCATGGTTTTGTTCTCCATTGAGATAAGAGAACCCCGATAAGGGGACGAGAACGGTTACTATGTGTTAATTGTTACTAGGGTCTTTCGATTGAGATAAGAGAACCCCGATAAGGGGACGAGAACTGTTACATCGAGTTTGTAAGCTTTGTAGAAGTTTTCATTGAGATATAAGAACCCCGTGGAGGGGAGGAGAACTTGTCATTCATTTTCATAGGCTGTGCCTTATCCTGTACAAATTGAGATATAAGAACCCCGTGGAGGGGACGAGAACCCCGTCGGGGAATGATCGGAGATTCTCACGTCGAAGCTGATTGAAATATAAGAACCCCGTGGAGGGGACGAGAACCTTTAGCTGTTTTTGTTATATACTTACACAAGTATAATTGAAAAAATCTTCAGTAAGGGGACAAATAAAAACAAGGGAGGAAACACATGAGTTATCTTTATGTCAGTGAACAGGGTGCGAGTATCGGGATAGAAGCAAACCGTTTTCAGGTAAAGTACAAGGATGGAATGATAAAAAGTATTCCAGCAGAGACGTTAGAGATGATCGAAGTATTTGGCAGTGTCCAGATTACGACACGCTGCCTGACGGAATGTTTAAAACGGGGAGTGAATATCCTGTTTTATTCCACAAGCGGGGCGTATTATGGAAGGCTGATCTCAACTTCCCATGTGAATGTGCAAAGACAGCGTATTCAGGCGGAAATTGGACACAATGAAACATTTAAACTGGAAATGTCAAAAAGAATCATTGATGCAAAGATTCGCAATCAGGTTGTTGTTTTGCGTAGATATGCGCGAGGCAGAGATGAAGATATTCATAGAATGATCATTGAGATGCAGAATATGCAGAAAAAACTGCTATATGCGAAGAGTGTGGAACAGGTTATGGGATATGAGGGAACGGCAGCAAAAATATATTTTAAAGTATTGGGGAAGTTAATTGATGAACAATTTGTTTTTGAAGGCAGGTCAAGACGTCCTCCGATGGACCCGTTTAATTCGCTGATCAGTCTTGGCTACTCGATCATCTTAAATGAATTGTATGGAAAGATTGAGGGAAAAGGATTAAATCCATATTTTGGAGTGATGCATAAAGACAGAGAAAAGCATCCTACCTTAGCAAGTGATCTGATGGAAGAATGGAGAGCCGTATTAATTGACACAACAGCGCTTAGTATGTTAAATGGACATGAATTGGTAAAAGAAGATTTCTATACTGGAATCGATCAGCCTGGAGTCTTTTTAGAAAAGGATGGATTCCGGAAATATATTCAGAAACTGGAGGGAAAATTTCGTACAGAGAACAGATACCTTTCGTATATTGATTACAGTGTCAGCTTCCGGCGTGCAATGGATCTTCAGGTTAATCAGTTTGTAAAGGCAATTGAAACGGAAAATGTGAATGAATATATGCCGGTGATCATTCGGTAATTGGTTTGATAAATGTGGGGGGAAAGACAAATGGAAAATTATTTTTGGAATACTGAGGAAGAAAATAGCATAAAGAAGCTGTATATTCTTGTAATTTATGATATTGTTGATAATAAGCGAAGAGTCAGGTTTGCGAAGAAAATGAACGGATATGGTTTTCGGGTTCAGAAATCGGCATTTGAGGCGATGGTTACGGAAAATTTATATCGACGTTTGTTACATGATATTCCGGAGCTGATTGACCGTAGATCGGACAGCGTGAGAGTTTACAAAATAAGAGGTTATGGAGAAGTCAGCCTGTTTGGGGCAAGTCCTGAAATTAAAAATGAAGAAGTGATTATTATAGGGTAATATGACAAAAGATATATTATAAATACACTGGGCAGAAATTATGTTGTGCATAAACATACCAAAGACCTGCAGCTTAAACTGGCACCGCATGTCTGTAAATGTACAAAGTATCAGGGAAAGCTGTATCATATGGGGATGGGGGAGGATTGAATTTGAGGAAATATAATGATTTTGCTCCGATAGGCTTAAAATCAGGCTTTGAGAATGTTATACACCAGTTTGATATTGAGATTTCTCTCATTTGCGGGTTTGCCCCGCAAATGGGGGATAAAAGCCTTGTGTTTTGGGAGGTGTAGGGGACAGGATTGAGATAAGAGACCCCCGTAGAGGGGACGAGAATGTGTAACCAAAAATTTTGTTGATTGCATTTGTATTGATTGAGATAAGAGACCCCCGTAGAGGGGACGAGAATCGTGTTTCTGTATGTCACCGTTTCGTTTGATATATTGAGATAAGAGACCCCCGTAGAGGGGACGAGAATGCATATTTTTTCTCTCTTTCTTAATTAAATCATTATTGAGATAAGAGACCCCCGTAGAGGGGACGAGAATTAGATTCTGTGAGTGCTTCAATGTTCATTCCTGATTGAGATAAGAGCCCACCGTAGAGGGGACGAGAATGTTCCAAATCTGCTTGCCACATTCGTCACGGTCATATATTGAGATAAGAGACTCCCGTAGAGGGGACGAGAATTCCAAGTCGTTGTTACTTGACTTGTTTAAAGTGTAATTGAGATAAGAGACCCCCGTAGAGGGGACGAGAATTTTTTATGTAACTGCTTTGCAAGTTTGCATTTCTGTTATTGAGATAAGAGACCCCCGTAGAGGGGACGAGAACCATTCTTCCGGCGTGCCGATTGCGCGGTACTGCTACATTGAGATAAAAGATCCTCGTGGAGGGGACGAGAACCAGATGGGTTTGATTTTTCTTGCATCTTCCTGAATTGAGATAAGAGACCCCGAGGAGGGGACGAAAACTTGAAAACCTGCCCCGGATAAATCAAATTAGGGTTTACTGAGATATAAGAACCCCGCTAAGGGGACAAAATTAGAATAAATTTTTACTAAATAACCATGCAGGAAAATTAAATCATTATTACGAAAGATGGAGATTATTATGAATCAGACGATATTGTTTACACCAGTGGGAGGAACCGACCCGATTTCATTAAATAATTATCATGATGGATCAATACTGCATATTTGCAGATTCTATAAACCGGATAAAGTCATTTTGTACATGTCAAAAGAGATGTTGGATTTTCAGGAGAAAGATGACAGGTATCGTTATTGTCTGGACCGTCTGGCAAAGATGCAGGATCGTTCCATGATTTATGAGATCATAGAACGCCGGGAGCTTACCAAAGTACATGAATTTGATTACTTTTACGAGGATTTCAGGAAGGTGATCAGCCATATATATGAGACGATGGATGATTCAGATACACTGCTTTTAAA
>PPYF01001032.1_pt1 | contig 10210 bp, 13 predicted proteins | sample 1559871 | NCBI WGS metagenome assembly PPYF01 (sample SAMN08240021, study PRJNA423297) | Human gut metagenome, whole genome shotgun sequencing project.
CACCATTAGAAGTATTCTTGAGTCATGTCACAGAAGAACAACTTTCACCTTTTTTCTAATTTAAATTGACATTTCAGGATTTTTAAATCAATGGTACAGCAAGTAACAAAAAACGGTAAAGATAAGAAATTATCTTATCCTTACCGAATATCATAGAACCGAAAGACCGAACTCTGGACCGCTTACTTTGTTTTTAATTGTAATTACTTAGTAGTTCCACCTTCATTATCGGCTTCACCACTTGCCCACACCTTGGTTGCGTATAAGGAGTTGAACAGCAAGGCTGCTTGTAAGGCAATTTGCGATAGGTCGCCACCAAAAGTTCCAATGTGGACACCCATCTTGTACCGAATTGCCAAAATAATCCAATAAATGATATTAGCAGTATTTACCCAGATCCACAGTGACCAGTTTTCCTGGTACTTCAAAACGTAAAGCAACTGGGCAATAAAGCTAACAACGAGGTTAAATGAATCGAAGTACGGTAACTGACCATTAAAGAGGCCAATTACATACCAACCAACAAAGTATGCAACGACGACGCCAGCGAAAACATACTTCCGTACTTTCGGGCTAAAACGCTTCGTGGCGTCATCATTTCCCCACATAAACCAGCCAATCGGTTGTGAAATCACATAAATAATGTCCATTACGAATGTTCCCCAAGTATGACTTTGCCAGGCAACATAAGTCATGGCAACACACTGAATGAAGCCGAAGATAAACGTAATCTTCCGTCCCTTCATCCCGTAAACTAAGGCTAACGTTCCGAAGACACCAGACAACATCCCGACCCAGCTGTCAGGAGCAATCAGGTAAACCCCAATTTGTAGCACTAACAGGATTGTTACATAAATTACCTCGAATTTCTTCCACTTTGTAAATAGCTGGTTAAATAGCCAGCCGTGTTCTGTATTTGTCATTTGAAGTGAACCCCCATAGTTGGACGAAAGATTCATTAAACCAGCGTCGCACCCAGTGAATTTTTAAAATGGTCAAGCGCCCACTCCTGACCATGCTTGATAAAGGTGGCGACCCCCTTAACCGGAATCGTAATCTGGTAGTTCAAATTATAGGCGGCAATTGCGGTGTGCAGGACACAGATATCGGTGCAAACACCTGCAATCCACAAGTTATCAATTTTTCGTTCCCGCAGGTAGTTATCAAGATTAGTATTTTGAAATGATGAATAGCGGTTCTTATTAAACTGGTAAACCCGGTCACTGGCCTGATGTTGTTCAAACCAGTCATTAACCTTGCCGTATAGCTGTTGACCAGGCGTACCGACCACGTTATGTGGCGGGAAGAGTTTAGCTTCTGGACTAAACCGGTCCCCACAATGGGCATCAGTCGGGAAAATTACGTAGTCGCCATTTTGGTAAAAACGGTTGGCCAGCTGAACCAAATAATCTTCTAATTCCTGCGCTGGCTTGCCACAAGTAAGCGCACCATTGTCAGCGACAAAATCGTTTGTATAATCAATAATTAATAATGCTTTAGTCATTGCTAACTCCTTATTTTTGTGCCTCATCAACCAGCTTTTGTTGCAAGTCAGCTAACCGCTTGGTTAAATAAACCGGGAAGCGGTCCGGATTAAGCAACCGCTTAGTAGCCGCCGGCAGCTGTGCTAATTCGGTCTGCGCAAAATGCTGAATGGCAAAAGTGTTGGTTTCAATTGGCGCCGCTTTTTCCAGTGTCAAAACTTGCTTAAGCAGTGGCTTAGCAATGAAGTCGGTTAGAATCACTTTATTCTGGGTGACGTGAACGTCAGCATTGATTGCCGCAATTTCGGTTCCAATCTGCTCGTCAGCCAGGGCAATTACATCGGCAACAGCGTGTTGGGGATCATGCTTATCGTAGAGCCGATAAACCTGCTTATTCCCAGGGAGCGTAATCTTTTCGCGACTATTACTAATCTTGATCTTTGGCACCCATTTGCCATCATTTTCTAGTGCCGACATTTTATAAACACCGCTTAATACTGGACTTGATGAACTGGTAATTAGTCGCTCACCGATCCCAAAGTTATCCAGTGGTGCCCCTTCATCAAGCAATGACTTAACAATGTGGGCATCAAGGGCGTTTGAAGCAGTAATCTTAGCGTTGGTAAAACCAGCCTCGTCCATCATCTTCCGAGCCTTGGTTGCCAACTGGGTAATATCACCAGAATCGATGCGGATACCAACCGGTTCGTGGCCAGCTGCCCGCAATTCCTTAAAGACTTTAATTGCGTTCGGTACCCCAGAGTTAACCACATCGTAGGTATCAACTAACAAGGCAGCATTGTCAGGGTAAATTTTTGCCCAGGCACGAAAGGCCGTTAATTCATCAGGAAAGCTTTCAATCCAAGCGTGGGCCATCGTCCCCGCCGCCGGAAGGTTAAACCGCTTTGCAGCTAGCACATTGGAGGTACTACTGCACCCACCAATAATGGCAGCCCGCGCACCATATATCGCAGCATCAGGCCCCTGCGCCCGTCGTGCACCAAATTCCATTACTGGGCGTCCGCCAGTAACGCTGGTGATCTGCCATGCCTTCGTTGCAATTAATGATTGGTGGTTAATGATGTTTAAGATCAAGGTTTCGAGAAGTTGGACATCAATTAGTGGGCCACTAATACTAAGGATTGGTTCCTGTGGGAAGACTGGCGTGCCTTCTGGGATTGCCTTAATTGAGCAGCGGTTGTGAGCTGCCGTCAGGTAAAAGAGAAAGTCGTCACTAAAGTGGTTAAGGGACCGCAGATAAGCAATGTCATCAGTTGAAAAGTGCCAGTTCTTAACTTCATCAATTACTTGCATCAATCCAGCACTAATCACAAAACTGCCATCATCGGGCGCCTTACGGTAAAAGACGTCGAAGCGCGCCTGCTTATCGTGGGGAAGCGTTTGATAATAACCGTTGGCCATTGAAAACTCATACATGTCGGTTAATAATTCATGTTTCATTATTAAATAACTCCTAACAAGTTTAGGTAAAAAGTACTTTAACTACTGCAAAAAAATAAAAGTATATTGAACTTTTATTATCACTAATTGTAGCACTTTTATTTTTAGACGCAAGGTAGTACCAGTTTAAATAACTTTGGTGGCCGGCCTGACCGCTTTGTTGCGGCGGTACCAACTTCCTTAAACAGCTTTTGGTGGGTCTTTTTAAAATTAGAATTATCAATTTGATCGACCGTTGTTTGGCGGAAAGTAGCATAAACTTCGCGGGCTTGCCGAAGGGTAAAAGTCGGTCCTAAGATCTGCAAAATGGTTGGCTGGTAGTCCAGTTTATTTTTAATTCGTACAATGGCCGTATTAATAATTTGGTGGTGGTCAAATGCTAGCGCCGGCCCTGCAGCCAAACTCAAAACTAAGTCACCATTTTGCAAGATAAACTTCCCGTGGTCAAAGTTAAGACTAAACCACCCGACTTCGGTTGCTCCGTACCCGGCCCTCAGTTGCGGCATTGTCGGTAAGAAAGTCATGTAGGCAATCGCCAAGGCCCGCCCACGGCTTACCCGGTCGGGATCGGTGAAGGTTGCCAACTGTTCGGTAGCACTGTTTGATAGACGAACACCAATTTTATCCTTAATCAGGCGGATACAAATATTATAGCGCAATCAAGAATCACAATAATAAAAAAATCGACAACTAAGGACGGCCTTAGTTATTGATTTAACCTAAATTAACTTCTTTAATTCAGCAATTGCTTTTTCGTAGTCTGGTTCATCAGTTAATTCAGTTACAATTTGCCGGTAAACAACCTTCCCATCCGGATCAAGAATCCAGACTGACCGCGCAAGGATTCCTTCATCTGGTATTAACAGCTTTGATTCGTAACCAAAGGATTCTTCCTTGTCAGAAACCAATTCCATGTTTTTGACACCTTCAGCGGCACACCACTTCTGTTGATCTTCAGTCGTGTTAGTTGAAATGGTCAGGAAATTAACCTCTGGGAATTGGTCCATTGTTGAGTTAAACCGCTGTGTCTGAATGCTACAAACCGGGGTGTTAATATCTGGAACAACGCTTAAGAGAGTTATTTTGCCAAGCAATTGCCGGGTCTTAACCTTGTCACCATTCTTATCAAAAACCTTGAAGTGTGGGAATTCGTCACCAACAGCTGGTGGATTGCCTACTAATTGCCGCTTTTCACCATTAATTGTGATTTCCATTCTTAGCAACTCCTTTTCTAATTTTGGTTAGGTACAGTATATCAAAAACGCAATTAAAAAGCATTGATTATACTCATTGTTTTAGAAAATTTATGAGCTGTGTGGCTAGGCAAGGTATCTTTTAACCTAAAATAGGCAGCGTTACCTTCTAAAAGGACTTAATGTGTTAACTAACTGCTTTTATATTTCAATACATCATACTAAGGTGAATTCTCCTAAATTTTATAAATTATGCAACTGCAAACACATAGAAACAATGCCTATAAATAAGGAAATCGATCGATGGCACAAGCAGGCAGAAATTGAAGCGGCACTGAACCAACCCACCAGTAAGGCCCTTACTAATTCCCCAACCGCTGGAAAACTACCGAAGAGTCAAGACGCTTATGCGCAAAACTTCTGGCAAATGATGCGTGGTCATGCGGTCGTTGATGCACTGAAAGAAGGTACGGATCCAGATGGTGGCTTCCTAGTGCCCGACGAATTTAAAAACCAACTTATCCAAAAGTTGCAAAAAGCAAATGTCCTACGAACCATCAGCTATGTCATCCAAACCAATAGCGGTGAACACAAGATTCCGGTTGTTGCCAGCGAAGGAACAGCTGCTTGGCTTGAGGAAGAAGCAGCCTACACAGAGTCCAACACGCAATTTAGTCAGGTGTCACTAGGTGCCCATAAGTTAGGAACCCTAATCAAAGTGTCGGAAGAATTACTAAACGATTCCGCATTTGATTTGATGTCCTATATCTCTGATGAATTTGGCCGCCGACTCGGTAATGCCGAAGAACAAGCCTTTTTAACCGGTAACAGTACTGGTCAACCTACTGGCATCTTAACTGACACTAATGGTGCTTCAGCCGGATCCACAGCTGCTAAGGCCGATACGTTAACTTTTGATGATTTGATCGACCTTTTCTATTCCTTAAAGGCGCCATACCGTCAAAATGCTGTCTTTTTGATGAACGATGACACCGTGAAAGCCATCCGCAAAATGAAGGATAAGAATGACCAGTACATTTGGCAACCTTCCGTTCAGGCGGGCCAACCAGACCGAATTCTTAACTGTCCGGTTTACACTAGTCCATTCATGCCGACATTGGCTGCCGCCAATAAACCGGTACTCTTTGGTGATTTCAATTACTATTGGATTGCTGATCGTCAAGGTCGAACCTTTAAACGTCTTAATGAGTTTTACGCCGTAACTGGTCAAGTTGGCTTCTTAGGCTCACAACGAGTTGATGGCAAAGTAGTTCTACCAGAAGCAATTAAAACCTTGTCCATGGCTGCTAAGTAGAAAGGATTGATGAAATGTGGCTGCTATTACTTTAGCCGAAACAAAAGCCTACCTGAGGGTAGATAACATTGTTGAGGATGACCTCATCACAAAGTTGATTGGATCGGCAACAGCTACGGTCGAAAATGTTTTACGGCAACCCTTGTCTGCTTTTGATCCACTTCCTGACAATATTCATACCGCCATTCTCTACACAATTGCTTATCTTTATGAATATCGTGAAACCGCTGATTTTGACGCCATGATTAAGTTTCTCCGGGCAATCCTGGCACCTTACCGAAAGGAGGAATTTTAATTGCAGAAACAAAATAATCGCGTTAGTAAAATTGCCGATATCGGCGAATTGAATAAGCGCATTACGCTGATGAAAGAAAAGTATGTGGGTGAAAATCCTAACACCGGGATGAGCATGTATAAAAACGTTAAATTAGGCGATGTTTGGGCCAAGGTATCTTCCCTTCATGGTCAAGAATACCACACCGCCGTAACTGTCAAACTTGAAAAACAGCTCTCTTTCATTATTCGTTACCGCCCTGATGTTGATGAAGATACCGATATTTGGTTCGAAGGCCGCGGCTACGATATCGGTTTTATTGACGATGTTAAGTATGGGCACGAATTTATGGAGTTGAAGGCAGAATACAAAAGGGGGATTACGCTTGAAGATTAGTGCTATTACAATTAATTCTTGTTGTGGAGCAATCGGGGCCTTTCTTGGCTGGTATTTGGGCGGACTGGACGACTTTCTGTAGCACTGTTAATTTTTATGTTAGTGGATTACTTAACCGGGATTCTCTGCGCCATTAACGAGCATAGGCTGTCAAGTGAAATTGGCTTTCGTGGTCTAACTCGCAAAGTCCTGATTTTAGTATTAGTTGGAATTGCCAATGTCCTCGATATTTATTTATTGAAGAATGGATCCGCAATCAGAACGGCTACTATCTTCTTCTACATTTCCAATGAAGGAATCTCCTTACTTGAAAACGCCAGCCTCTTGGCTTGCCGGTTCCCGATAAGCTAAAAAGCGTTTTGCAACAACTTCATAACAAGGACAACCAACAATAATTATTTCTAGCCTGTGGACTGCGGTCTGCAGGCTTTTTTTGCTGCCATGGTTTACTTCTTAGCTTTAACTGGCTTATCAGTGGAGGTAATTACAATGACTAAACAAGTTAAGACAGTAACTCACCAACCACTGATGCCTATTAAAACCGGCACAACACAACAGCAGCTATTAGATGAACTTCATTACTAGCAATCCCGTCAAGTCATCACGAAGCTACTAAATAAGGGACTGATTTCCGAAAACGAATTCAAGCAAATCGATCAATTAAATCAACAATCTTTTCCGCCTTTAATAGAGCTAGAAAACGTTGATACATCAATCATTCAGAGCTAACATACCACACTGACGAAAGGAGGTTTGCCATGTCAACCATTACGAAAATCAATAGCTACCAGCGTGATGTCAAACAATTAAGAGTGGCAGCCTATTGCCGAGTTTCCACTGACAATGTTGAACAATTGGAAAGCCTTGAAAATCAGCGGCAGCATTACCAAGAATATATCAATCGCCACCCTAATTGGCAGCTGGTTAGAGTCTACTTTGATAAAGGTATTTCAGGCACCAAACTGAATCACCGCAATGCCTTAAAAGAGTTACTGGTCGATTGTCATAACCACCGGATCGATTTGGTGATTACCAAGTCAATTAGCCGATTATCGCGTAACACAACTGATTGTTTGAAAATTGTTCGTGAACTCCAGCAATTAAACATTCCCATCTACTTTGAAAAGGAACGTATCAATACCGGTGAGATGGCCAGCGAGCTGTTTCTTTCTATTCTCAGCAGCATTGCTCAAGACGAGTCAAACTCAACTGCGGGTAATTTACGCTGGTCTATTCGGAAGCGGTTTGCGGATGGTAGTTTCAGGGTTTCTTCGGCACCATACGGATACTCTATTCAGAACGGCAACTTAGTAACTAACCCCCATGAAGCTCAAATCGTTAAGCAAATTTTTGATCAGTTTCTTCAGGGCAGTTCAACCGGCCAAATTGCTAAGCAGCTAAACTATGAACATATTCCAACCCAGCGTGGTCATCATTGGTGGAGCAGCACTATTATTAACATCCTTCGCAACATCAACTATACCGGCGATATGTTATGCCAAAAAACCTACCGTGATGATCAATACCACCGTCATTTTAACCAAGGTGAACTAGCACAATATTTAATTGAAGAACATCATCCAGCTTTAGTCAGCCGTAAAAACTTTAATAAAGCGCAAGAACTGTTAAAGCAAACCGCCCAACAGCGAAATATTGAGTCCGGCAGTCATAAGTATCAACAACACTACTTATTCTCTGGCAAGATCATTTGTGGCCATTGTGGCTCCACTTTCAAGCGTCAAACCCGTCCTAACAAGATCTGCTGGGCTTGTCAGAAACATTTGCACTCGGCAAAGCTATGTCCAGTGAAGTCGGTTCCTGAAAAAAGCATTCAAAATGCATTCTGCACCATGATGAATAAACTGATTTTCAGCAGGAAATTTTTACTCTCTCCACTGGTACAAGAATTGAAGGAACATTTCAACGATCCAGACGGAGAACCAGGTAGGTTAACTAACCAGATTAAGGCCAACGATCAGAAAGCCGAAACGTTAATGAACTTAGTGAAAGAAGGTTTAATCGATAAGGGGCTATACATTAATCAAACTGCTGAACTGGAACAAAGTACCCATCAATGCCAACAACAGATCAAGCAAATTAACAGCAATAATACTGATAATGCTAATAACCTGGAAGATTTTCGTGATCTCCTTCGCTGGTGCCAGTAGGGACAAATGATGAAGAAATTTGATTCCAAAGTATTCAAGGCTTTTGTTCAGGTTATTAGAGTCAATAGCGAGCACGAAATTGTTTTTCAACTCAAGTGCGGTCTGCATTTATCTGAATTCCTGCCAAAGAAAGCCGGTGTCAGTCAGCATTTCTATCGTGAGGTAATTCGGCAATGTTTTAACGAGCCGTTAAAGCAAGCAGAATATCTGTATAGCATCATTAGATTTAATTGGGTAAAGTACGTATCATTCCTGCTCATCAGCAACGCGGCAACAGCATTAACCGTTCTCCAGATGAACCGCAATCAGAACGGTTGCGGGTCGCTGCCTACTGCCGGGTTTCGACGGAACTCGATGAACAGGCTAATTCCTACGAAACACAAATTAGCCACTACAAAGAATTGATTCAAAAAGGCCCCAGCTGGGAATTTGCTGGAATCTTTGCTGATGATGGAATCTCGGGAACTAATACTAAAAAACGTGATCAATTCAATAAAATGATCAGGGCTTGCAAAGCAGGCAAAATTGACCTGATTGTCACCAAGTCAATTAGTCGTTTTGCTCGAAACACGATCGATTGTTTAAAATACATTCGTGACCTTAAAGCCATCAACGTTGCCATCTTCTTTGAAAAAGAAAACATCAACACCATAGATGCCAAGGGTGAAGTCCTAATTACCATCATGGCTTCCCTGGCTCAGCAAGAAAGTGAGTCGCTATCGCAAAACGTTAAGCTCGGCTTGCAGTACCGTTACCAGCAAGGCAAAGTGCTGATCAACCATAATCACTTATCACTTTCTCGGCTACACCAAGGATAAAGATGGCAACCTGGTAATTGAACCAGAGGAAGCTAAAACAGTTAAACGGATCTTCTACAGCTACCTGCAAGGAATGACGATGAAGTAAATTGCCGAATCGCTTAAGGCAGACGGTGTATTAACGGGTGGCAAGAAAACTAATTGGCACTCTAGCGGGATTGCCTTGATCCTCAAGAATGAGAAATATATGGGTGATGCTCTATTACAGAAAACTTACACCGTTGACTTCTTAACCAAGAAGCGTGTTAAGAATAATGGCATTATGCCGCAATACTATGTTGAAAATGACCATGCCGTCATTATTCCCAAGTCCGTCTTTATGCAAGTGCAAAATTTGATCCGGCGGCGCCATAACGGTATCACCACTAAGAATGGCAAACACCGGAAGATTAACAGCAAGTATTGCTTTTCGCAACGAGTTTATTGCGGCAAATGCGGAGATATTTTTCAACGAAATATGTGATATACCCCCGTTAAAGTTGCGGTTTGGCGCTGTGCCAGCCGTATTAAACGCAACAAAAAAGGTCGGCGATGTATGATCCGCAATATCAAAGAACCTCTTCTTAAAGCAGCTACCCTTGATGCCATCAACCAGTTAATCGAAAGCCATGAATTAGCGGGTAAGCAAATCAAAGCTAATATCATGAAAATCGTTAAGAACTCTAAAGGCCCGACAATTGAGGAGCTGGATAAACGACTGGAAGAAGCTCAGCTAAAGCTAATCCAAGCAGCTAACCAGCATCAAAACTGCAACGACCTCACTCAACAAGTTATGGAGCTACGTGAACAAAAGGAAAAGGTCCAGGAGATTGAATACGAAAATCAAGTCAAGCTTCACAACATCGACCAGGTCAGTAACTTCGTGGATGAAAATCAAGGCGGCATTCAAGAATTCAACCCGCAATTGGTTCGCCGATTAATCGAAAAAATCACCATCTTTCAACGCTACATGGAGTTCACGTTCAAAGATGGTGAAGTGATTAAAGTTAATACGTAAATATTTAGGATGTGCGGCACTCAGCTATTTTAGCTTTTTTAGAAGTTGATCCACAGCAGCCTTGATTTGAACCTGAGCAATATCAAACACTTGAATGTTCTTGA
>PPYF01546266.1_pt1 | contig 10210 bp, 11 predicted proteins | sample 1559871 | NCBI WGS metagenome assembly PPYF01 (sample SAMN08240021, study PRJNA423297) | Human gut metagenome, whole genome shotgun sequencing project.
GCTTTGGAGGCTACCTCAAAATAATCCGGTGCATGGGAATAGCGTTTGCTGCGCTCCGAGGAAAAATATTTGATATCCGGAAGATAAATATCCACATAGCCTTTGAGCATCCGCAGCGTTTCCACCGTTTCATAGCCGCTGCTGTTATAAACGACAGGGATCTTTAAATCTCTTCGTACCATATCCAACGCCTGAATAATCTGCGGTACAAAGTGCCCACCTGTCACAAGGTTAATGTTATTTGCTCCCTGATTCTGCAGTTCCAGAAAAATCTCGGCAAGGCGCTCGATGCTGACTTCTTTTCCATAGCATTCAGCGCTGATCTGGTGGTTCTGGCAGAACACGCATTGCAGCGGACAGCCCGAAAAGAATACCGTTCCCGAGCCTTCCTCTCCGCTGATGCAGGGCTCTTCCCAAAAGTGCAGCGCCGCACGCGCAAGCTTTACCTTGTCGCCTGCCTTGCAAAATCCGGTCTGTTTGCTGCGGTCCACCCCGCAGTTTCTAGGACAAAGGCGGCAAAGATGCTGTGATTGTTCCATGTTCTTCTCCCTTCTGAAAAGAAAGGTTCGGGAATCTGACCCGAACCTTTCTTGTGTTAAATCAATATTTTCCGTATCGTATGAAACAGCATCGGCTTCATCTGATCGATGGGTGCCGGCTGCTCCAGCAAGATCGAGGTGTAACAGATGGAACCGACCATCTCCACAATCAAAAACATCATCCGATACGCTTCCTCGATGGTATAGCGGCTGAGATACGGGCTGCAAAAACACTGTTCCAACATCTGCAGCAGCGTATTATCCTGCGCCTCATTCATCTTGCGCAGTACCAGCGGCCAGGAAAAATTGCGCTGAACAATTTTCAGATCATCCAGATTTTTCTTAAAATGCTCGATGATAAAATCCGCTACAAACAAGATGCGCTCGATCATGTCAGGCAGACTTTTCCTTTCCAGTTCCTTTTTGCCTGAGTGAGAATCCGGTTGCTGATATCCACCACAACCGCTTCCCAGATTTCGGTCTTGTCCGCAAAGTAGAGATAAAAGGTTCCTTTGGCAACACCGGCAGATTTTGCGATATCGTCGATGCTTGTCTTATACACCCCTTTTTCCGAGAACAGTTCGTATGCCGCCTGTATCATCCTGATTCGTTTTTCTTCCTTCTGTGATTTCAGGCTCTGCCCCTGAATTGTCATCGCTTTCCCCTCCTTTGTCTGGACTGACTGATCTGAACAGACTGGTTTGTTCAGATCTTCTGCTCCTAATTATTGGAACAGAATGTCGTGATTGATGGTAGTATAGAACATTGCCTTGATCTTCTGCGGATCTTTGGTCTGTGCCATAATCCACATCAGCTTGGTAACAGTTGCTTCCAGTGTCATATCGTACGCTTCGATCAGACCATAACGTTCTTTTGCAACATGTCCGACCTCATAGACCTCCATATCGCTTCCCTCGTACATAACCTGTGTGCTCATAACAACGATCTTTCCGTCTGCGATCAGCTTGTCCACTGCCTTGAGGAAATCCTTGTGCTCAACGCTTGGCAGTCCGCCCACACCGTAGCTTTCGATGATCACTGCATCATAGTGCTCACCGATCCAGGACAGAAATTCCGGGTCCATGCCTGGAATCAGCTTCAGCAGAAAGACTCTTGGATTGATGTCGATGTAAAATGCTGGATAGGAGCATGGGCAGCTTTCTTTTACATAGTGGACAATCTTGTTGTTGCGGATGGTTGCAAGTACTGGGAAATTAATGCTGTCAAATGCATTAAAGCTCTTGGACTGCAGTTTCTTTGCACGGGTTCCGGCAATTACTTTACCATTAAATACGATGCATACTCCATGTGCATCCGGGCAGGCTGCAAAACGAAGCGAATCGAGCAGGTTTGTTTTTGCATCGGTTATTTCCATGGAAATTGGTTTCTGGGCACCGGTGATGATAATCGGCTTCGGCGAGTTCTGAATCAGGTAGGACAGTGCCGAAGAGGTGTATGCCATGGTATCGGTTCCGTGGCAGATGACAAAGCCATCATATTTTTCATAGTTATCCTTAACGGTGCGGGCCATCAAAAGCCAATTTTCAGGCTGGATGTTGGTCGAGTCAATGTTGAGAATCTGAACTGCGTCAATGGTACAAAATTCGCGCGCTGCCGGTACATAGTCCAACAGTTTTTCCGAGGAAATCTGTGGAGCAAGACCATTTTCGGTGTCTTCAGACGCGATCGTTCCACCGGTCGCAATGAGCAGAATATGTTTCATAACGTTTCTTCCCTTCCAATTTTATCTTTTTTCAAGAAGATTCTCTGTTAGTTTCATTATAGGCAATTTTCTTAGTCCCGGCAAGTCCTGTTTTTAAGAAAAATTTTGTACGTAGAGTGGTTGTCCCGGGCAATTACTTTCTGTTAGAATAAAGTCACTAGACAGCCTTTTTTTACTTTTGGGCAAAAAGGAGTGTGTCAAATGGATCTTGTTCTCTTGTATACTGTACCGGACAATTTTCAGGCGGAGATAATCGTTGCTGCCATGAAAGAAAATAATATTCCGGTTCATAAGCGTGACCTTGGAAACGCCGGGATGTTAAATCTTCTGCGAGGAAACTCAAGCGAGGGAGAGGAAATCTATGTGCCGCGGCAGGATTTTTGCAAAGCACAGGAAATTTTACAGGGAATGGGGTTTTAGTCCCCGCCTTTTCCCTTGCACAATGCTGTAAAAAAGGTTATAATAAAAAGGTATGGATATGCTCTTTTTGAGGGCAATATTGCATCTTTATGAACGGTTTTTATTATGTACCGTAATTTTTTTTAGGAGATGAATCAAATGAGTGAATCAACCGGCTGCTCCGGCAACTGTGCTTCCTGTCACAGCAAGGGCTCCTGCTCCAAACCTCAGAGCCTGCTCGAACCGGAAAACCACCTCAGCCATATTAAAAAGGTCATCGGTGTTGTCAGCGGTAAAGGCGGCGTCGGCAAATCGATGGTCACCGCTTCCCTGGCAGTTATGATGCAGCGCCGTGGATTTGCCACCGCTATTCTGGATGCAGATATCACCGGTCCTTCCATTCCAAAAATGTTCGGCATTACCGGCCGCGCAAGCGGTACCGAGCTTGGTATCGACCCAAGACTCACCAACAACGGCATGGAAGTTATGTCGGTAAACCTGCTTCTGGAACATACTGACGATCCAGTTGTATGGAGAGGTCCTGTTATCGCAGGTACTGTAAAACAGTTCTGGACCGATGTTGTCTGGGGCGAAGTAGACTATATGTTCATCGATATGCCGCCAGGCACAGGCGATGTTCCGCTGACTGTATTCCAGTCCATTCCGGTAGATGGCATCGTTATCGTTACCTCCCCTCAGGATCTGGTATCGATGATCGTGAAAAAAGCCTGCAAGATGGCAAAACTGATGAACGTACCGATTGTTGGTATCGTGGAAAACATGAGCTATCTGGTATGTCCCGACTGCGGCAAAAAGATCGAAATCTTCGGCAAGAGCAAACTCGAAGAGGTTGCTGCTGAAACCGGTCTGCCAATTCTGGGCCGCATGCCGATCGATCCAAACCTCGCTGCTCTGTGCGATGAAGGTAAGATCGACCAGATGCCGACAGAATATTTAAGCGAGGCTGCTGATCAGCTGATCGCACTGCCAAACCGCAAATTCGAAGAGTAATTTTCTTCTGTGGAGTCTTCTGATGAAAGTTGTCATCCCTGTCGAACAGGCACGCGTCGATTCTCCCATTTCTTCCATCTTTGGAAGATCTCCCTTTTTTTACCTTTTTGATTCTGAAACCAATCAAGGTTCTTTTTTGGAATCTACCTTTCTTTTTGGGCAGAGTGCAGGCATTCAGGCTGCCCAACTGATGATTGACCATAGTGTTGATGTTTTGATCAGCAATCGATGCGGTGAAAACGCCATGCGTCTGCTGTCCGCCGGCAACATCACAGTCTATCATGCTGCTGCATCCGGCGCAGCAGAAAATCTGGAGCTGTTTTTTGCAGGTAAACTGTCTCTGCTCTAGATTTCTATTTGCTGCATTTTCAGCAGAACATTTAAAAGGCCTGCCGTTTTCTCAAGCGGCAGGCCTTTTTTATTCATCAGTCGATAGAATAAATCTATCTAATCAGTATCATGTGAAAAATTACAATATTTGTAAAAGGAATCATCCAAACATGAAAATAGCCATCCTCAGCGGCAAAGGCGGCACCGGAAAAACCTTTGTCAGCGTTAACCTTTCCTATATTCAGCAAGACGCAGTCTATTTGGACTGCGATGTAGAGGTCCCAAACGGCCACCTCTATCTTCCCATTGAAAATCCAGTAGTAGAGCCGGTGGATATGCCTATTCCATCCATTCTGCATGAAAAGTGCTCCAGATGCCGCGCCTGCATGAACTTCTGCGCCTTTCATGCGCTGAGCTTTACCGGAAAACAGATCCTTTTGTTTGACCATCTGTGCCACAACTGCGGCGGCTGTGCTCTGGTTTGTCCCAACAAGGCCATTCAGGAGGTTCCCTACAACATCGGTTCCATCTCTTCCGGAAACTTTGAGCATGTCCGGGTTTATTCGGGCAGTCTCAATCCCGGTCAGATGCAGGGCAGTGCCATCATCCGTCGGATGATCGACCAGACCCGCCATCTGCCTAACCTGGTCATGGACTGCTCTCCCGGCAATTCCTGTCATGTCGTTCAGGGAATTGTGGAGGCAGATTTGTGTATTCTGGTTGCCGAACCGACTGTATTCGGTGTCAATGATATGCGCATCTGTATTGACCTTCTCAATACATACAACAAGCCTTTCGGCATCGTCATCAACAAATCACTGGATACCCGCAACTATATCAAAACCTTCTGCCGGGAACATAACATCAAAGTTCTGGCAGAGATTCCCCTTTCCCCCGAGCTTGCCCGCATCAATGCCAGCGGTCAGCTCGCTGCAAAGGATGCAGAATGCAGCAGGATCTTCAAAAAAATCCTCAAAAATGCGCAGGCTCTGCTCGATCCCCGCTTGGAGTCCCATCCAGATTCTGTTCAGGACAGGGAGGTATTTTAATGAAACAGCTTTTGATTTTAAGCGGCAAGGGCGGAACCGGTAAAACCACCATTGCCTCCTCCTTTATTTCCCTGCTCAAAGGACAGCACAAGACCTGTTTTGCCGACTGTGACGTCGATGTGCCAAACCTGCATCTGATTTTTTCCGAAGGACAAACCATGCTTTCGCAAAAGACCTGCTTTGGCAAACGTGCTGTCATTAACCAGAGTCTGTGTACCCACTGCGGGCTGTGCGAACAGCACTGCCGCTTTGGTGCGATGAAAAACGGCGTAGTCAACCCTTATCTGTGCGAAGGCTGCGGTGTTTGCGAACTGGTCTGTCCGATTGGTTCCGGCTCGGAAAAGGCAGTCCATCTGGCAGAAACCAGCACAGGAAGCTACAGTGTTTCTGCCACCGAATATGGGGTTTTCTCCACCGCTTCCTTAAAGCCAGGTGCCGGTGCAACCGGAAAAACCATCAATATGGTTAAGCAGAATCTTTCCACCTACGGAGAAAATGCTGAAATTGCAGTTATTGACGGTTCTCCCGGCATTGGCTGCCCCATCATCTCTTCGGTTGCCGGTGTGGATCTGGTGCTTTTGGTTCTGGAGCCTTCCCTGTCAGGGCTAAGCGACCTTACCCGCATCCTGAAAACAGTCCGTCAGCTGCGTGTTCCTGCCGTTGCCTGCATCAACCGCTCGGACACCGCTCCTCAATTTACACAGGATATTTATCGTTACTGTGCCGAGCATGAGCTGATGGTACTGGAAGAAATTCCGTTTGATCCGCTGGTCATCCGTGCAGTCAACCACAATCGACCAATCGTCGATTATCCAAACTCTCCCGCTGCCCAGTGTGTAACAAGTCTGTTCTCCAAGACACTGGAAGTTTTGAACACCTTATAGTGCCAGCTGGAAGCTGGATATGGTTTGGCGCACAGCCAATGTATTACAGCAGACTAATTCTATATCACAAAATAAACAGGAGCGTTCGTCTTTGACGAACGCTCCTGTTTTTATAAAATCCCGTATCTCATTTTATGCGTGCTGTGCTGCTCCCAGTCTGCCATAGATTGCCTGAATTGGTTTATACAGCCAGATCGAAATGGACAGATCCACCATGCTGTGGATGACTGATCCGACACCTACCAGCAGGAAGATCGACACAAAAAATCCCTTGTCGTAGTTTGCCTGCGGCATCGAACCATTTACATAGAATGGAAGCACAATCAGCACCTCACATACTGCGTGCAGGATACCGATACACAGCGAAAACAGCAAGGAGGATTTGACCGAAGCAATCGGTGCATAATCTCTCTTTTGCAGGTAAAGCGCTCCCACCAGTGCAAAAACGACGTGGGTCAGTGCGCGCAGTACAACAGTCAGCGGGAAACCACCCAGGAAAAAGCCCAATGTAGTTCCAAGCGATACTGCTACCGCCATGGATGGAGAAATGAACATTGCGATAAATACCGCAACATGGCTTGCAAGCGTAAAGGAAGCTGGCTCGATTACAACCTTGATTGGAGAAAACATCGGAATTACAATTCCAATGGCAATCAACATTCCGGTCAATGCCAGCTGATAGGTCTTTGTTCTGCTTCTCATAAAAAATCCTCCCTTAATTGACACAGGTTGCTCTTTTGATTGATAGGTGTCTTGACACATATCTTTACCCATTATAGCACCTCTTTTTCAGTTGTCAAGGTTTTCTTTGGATTTTTGTGTGGATTTTACAAAAGTCTATTTTTTATTCAAACTACCAGAGTCGTGTATTGACTTTCCCACAAGACTGTGGTAGTGTATAGACAGAGAAACTACTCCAGTCTTGTGAGACTAATGGCAGGAAGCTACTTGAGAAAAAGTAAAAGGTTTTACCTTTGCGCACTGACGTGCGGCAGCACCAAAACGGCATCCTGCCACGAACGTTTTATTTGTTTTTTTATGAAGTGTCACAGGGGTTTCACCCCCGTACCCCCACGAACTTTTTGTAAAAAGTTCGATCAAAAACTTTTGTTTTGCTCTAACGAAAAGATTCAGAAAAGGAGAAATCTTATGGACGGAAAATTATTTGACTCGGAACTGAAAGTAATGGGTGTCCTCTGGAACGAAGGCGACTGTACTGCTAAGCATATCTCGGATGTGCTTAAAGAAGACATCGGCTGGAACATGAACACCACCTATACCCTCATCAAACGCTGCATCAAAAAAGGCGCTATCGAACGCTCAGAACCAAATTTCATGTGCCATGCTCTGGTCAAAAAAGAAGAAATTCAGGAAGAACAGACTAACGAGTTGATCGACAAAATTTACGACGGTTCGGCGGACAAGCTGTTTGCTGCCCTGCTTGGAAGGAAAAAGCTTTCCTCCGAACAGATCAAAAAACTGCTCGATATCGTGGGAAAACTCGACGACTAATTTCCCTCAAAAATTTGCTGCATAAGGAGGCGCTTGTATGAGCCTTGTCCAAATGAGCCTGTCAGCTGCGCTGATGATTGTCGCCATCATCATTCTGCGTGCTTTGACGATTGAACGATTTCCCAAAAAGACCTTTCTGGTGCTGTGGTGGATTGCTCTATTACGATTGCTGATCCCGTTTTCGATTCCATCTGTCATGAGCATCTACTCATGGATTAGCCCTGATGTTCCCAAGGCTGTCCACCAGGAAGTACAGGAGATAACGGAGTCTCAATCCACATCAGAACCTGTTCTGGAAATTCCATCCGAAGTCTTGCAGAATGCTTCTCCACAAGAAGATGCTGTTTCGGCTGTGCCTGAGCAAACCCGCTCGGAAGTGGTGGAACATTCAACCCAATTTGAAATGACGCCGCTTCCTGATACAGATATGGAATATGTCGAAGTAAAGCCAAGCAAATCCTTTTCCGAAATCTTTTTCGATATGCTCCCGGTAATCTGGGGTGTCGGAATTGGTGTAATTGCTGCTTTCTTTGGCATCAATTACTGGAGAGGTATTCGGGAGTTTCGGATGTCGCTGCCGGTGGAGAACGAATTTGTGGACGAATGGCTTTCTTCCCATCAGTTGCGCCGGAATATCACAATCCGCCAATACGATTGTATCCATACACCGCTTACCTACGGTATCTTCCGTCCGGTCATCCTGCTCCCAAAAGAAAGTCTGGAGCAATCCCCATCCACCTTAAACTTTATCCTTACCCATGAATGGGTTCATATCCGCCGGTTTGACTGTGTGACCAAAATTCTGTTAACCGCAGCGCTGTGCATCCATTGGATGAACCCTCTGGTTTGGGTGATGTACCTGTTGTTTAACCGTGACATCGAACTTTCCTGTGACGAAACTGTTCTGCACCTTCTGGGACGAAACAGGCGCTCAGATTATGCGCTTGCCCTCATCGACATGGAGGAGCAAAAAGGTGGCTTTGCCTCATTTGCCAGCGGTTTTGGCAGGAACGCTATTGAAGAAAGGATTCGTGCTATTATGAAGATGAAAAAAGCATCCCTCATCACTATCCTTGCAGCGGTGGTCGTAGTTGCCTGTGTCAGCATTCTGTTTGCCACCTCCGCAAAAAACAATCCGATAGACACTGAACTTCCCAGCAGTGAATCAGAAATTGTATCCGACAAAATATTGACGGACGATGACCAAATGAAACAAGAAGTTTCTGTCAAGACTTCTAAAAAGACCTTTTCACCTGCTGAACGCTTTGCCGAGTTAGAAAAATACGGTGTCATGTTTGTTCCATCCGAAACAGACAGCACAAAAGGTGACCTCTACTACAACGGAGAACTGGTCAAATACTTTGCTGACCCAAATCCAAGTGGAAACTTTACCTTTTTTTCTGAAACCGAGGGCAGCAATTTGACCTTGTATATCACCTATAACGAAGATGGTACACTAAAAAAACTGAACACAACAACCGAAGACACCCTTAACCTTTACCCATACCCAGATGGACCACTTCGCATCAGTGAGTGTCAGAATCTGACAGAATACTTTGAGTCTTTTGGTCGACATCAACTTATCTTCCAGCCTTCCCCTGCTGACAGCAATTCAGGAAATCTTTACATGCGCGATGGAACCCTCGTTTCCACCTTCTACGATTACCGAGAGAATCCTTGCTTTGTTTTCCGTTCTCAGGACACCAGCGGTAACTGGTCCATCGCCTATGATGGAAGCGGCTTTCAGATGTCAGGAGGCGGCATCCTCCCAAACCTGTTTTCTTTCAAGGATGAAGGTATCGTCTATGACGAGACAAAACAGTCCTGGACCTATCACGGCAAAACAATTCACTGGGTGATTGACGGCAATTTTGCAAAATCCATTAATCCAGAAGGTGAAACTAATATCCGCGCTACCTATCAGGATGGTCTTCTCCAACCTTTAGAAGAAATTACCATCGAAGAAGCTAAGAAGTTAGCTATGGAGCTCCTAAAACCGGATACCTTTGCTTCTCCTGTCAAGGAAACAGTAAAGATAGAAGATATTGAAGGTCGTCGGCTTTACTATGCACCGGAAGGCAGCGAAGTCACCTGCTCCATTTCAGGAACTGTCTTTTATGCCGGATGGAAGGACGGATACGGTTACTGTGTTCAGATTGCTGATCCACAGGGCATTATCTGGACCTACTCTCACCTCAAAGAAACTTCCGTTAAATATGGACAAAACGTTTCTGTAGGCGACAAGATTGGCACCGTTGGACACAGTGGTTCTGCTACCGATTTTTATCTTGGTCTGGACGCTGTTTCCAATGAAGAGATGCTTGATATCTCTCAATTGCTGGCTGAGTAAACCAAAAAAGAGAAGCGCACTCTGTTTTGGGAGTGCGCTTCTCTCTAAATAAAATATCAATCAGCTTTCGACAAACAAAATTCCCTCTTTTTCCAGCTGCTCCATCACCCGATGAAAATCATCCTCATGCTGGTACTGAATGGTGTGCAGGTGGACACCGTTGGTCAGGGCACACAGCGGCGGAGCTGAATTTTCTCCCAGTTTTTTTGCAAACTGGTCGGCATCATACCGCGAGAAAATTTGCAGCTGGCCCAGAATCTGCCCATATACCGGATGTTCTACTGTGACATCCAGCACCGCACAGCCGTTATCCACTACAATATAAAGCTCCTTGAGGAGGTTGTCGTCATTGTGGCGGCAGGCAATCGTTTTGGTGTGGCTGCTGCGTTCTTTCTGTAAAACATATCCCCGCG
>PPYF01613043.1_pt1 | contig 10209 bp, 13 predicted proteins | sample 1559871 | NCBI WGS metagenome assembly PPYF01 (sample SAMN08240021, study PRJNA423297) | Human gut metagenome, whole genome shotgun sequencing project.
CCGGTCGGGATATGGGTAATACGCACCGCGGATTCCGTACGGTTAACGTGCTGACCACCGGCGCCGGAGGCGCGGTATACGTCAATGCGCAAGTCGGCCGGGTTAATTTCGATATCGATATCGTCTTCCACTTCCGGGTAAACGAACGCGGAGCTGAAGGAGGTATGACGGCGGCCGCCGGAATCGAACGGGCTCTTACGCACCAGACGATGAACGCCGGTTTCCGTACGCAGCCAGCCGTAGGCGTAATCGCCAATGATCTTAATGGTCACGGATTTAATCCCCGCGACTTCACCTTCGGATTCTTCGATGATTTCGGTCTTAAAGCCGCGCGCTTCCGCCCAGCGCAGGTACATGCGCATCAGCATGCTGGCCCAGTCCTGGGCTTCGGTGCCGCCGGAACCGGCCTGAATGTCAAGGTAGCAATCGGCGCTGTCGTATTCGCCGGAGAACATGCGGCGGAACTCAAGCTGCGCCAGCTTCTCTTCCAGGGTATCCAGCTCGGCGACGGCTTCGTTAAAGGTCTCTTCGTCGTCCGCTTCCACGGCCAGATCCAGCAGGCCGGCAACGTCTTCCAGCCCCTGGGACATCTGATCCAGGGTATCTACGATGGCTTCCAGGGAAGAACGCTCTTTACCCAGCGCCTGGGCGCGTTCGGGTTCGTTCCACACGTCCGGCTGTTCCAGCTCGGCGTTTACTTCTTCGAGACGCTCTTTCTTGGCATCGTAGTCAAAGATACCCCCTAAGAACGTCGGAGCGCTCCGTGAGGTCCTGAATGCGGTTTTTTACCGGATTTATTTCAAACATGGTCGGTTTCTTTTAATGGATTTGTCAAAATGCGGTGATAAGAGCGGAATTCTACCGGATTCGCGCCCTTATTCCTACACTGTTGTCAATTTGGCCAGAGGTGATCGATGATCAGCTGCAGGCTACGGTTGCCGCGGAACTCGTTGATGTCGAGCTTGTAGGCTAACTGGACTTCACGCACGCCGTTATCCGGCCAGATGGAAGTATCAACGTTGAAGGCGATACCGTCCAGCAGCGGCCCGCCGTCAACCGGTTCGACCATCACCTTCAGGTGACGCTCGCCCACCAGCCGCTGCTGCAGCAGGCGAAAACGACCGTCAAATAGCGGTTCCGGGAACATCTGCCCCCACGGCCCGGCGTCGCGCAGCATCTGCGCCACTTCCATGCTCATCTCCGCCGCCGCCAGCGGGCCATCGGAAACCACCTCGCCCTGCAACAGCGCAGGATCCAGCCATTCGGTCACCAGCTCGCCGAAGCGCTGTTGAAACTCTTCAAAACGCGCCTCCTCCAGCGATAAGCCCGCCGCCATCGCGTGGCCGCCGAACTTCAGGATTAGCCCGGGATAAAGCGTATCAAGGCGCTCCAGCGCATCGCGCATATGCAACCCCTGAATGGAACGGCCGGAGCCTTTCAGCGTGCCGTCGCCGGTAGGCGCAAAAGCGATAACCGGGCGATGGAAGCGCTCCTTAATCCGCGAGGCGAGAATGCCGACTACCCCTTGATGCCATTGCGGATGGTACATCGCCAGCCCGCCGGGCAGGGTATCGGCGCTGCGCTCCAGCTGCTGACAGAGCGTTAGCGCTTCCGCCTGCATCCCCTGCTCAATCTCTTTGCGCGTCTGATTAAGCGCATCGAGCTCGTTGGCCAGCACCCGCGCTTCGCCGATGTTGTCGCACAGCAGCAGCGCGACGCCGACCGACATGTCGTCCAGCCGTCCCGCCGCGTTCAGGCGCGGCCCGAGGGCGAAACCGAGGTCGCTGGCCGCCAGCTTTTGCGGATCGCGGTTGGCAATTTCCAACAGCGCCTTAATACCGGGCCGACATTTGCCGGCGCGAATGCGGCTTAACCCCTGCCAGGTGAGGATACGGTTGTTAGCATCCAGCGGCACGACGTCCGCGACGGTGCCTAGCGCCACCAGATCCAGCAGCTCGGCAAGGTTCGGCGCGGGGATGCCGCGAGCGTCGAACCAGCCTTTATCACGCAGAAAAGTGCGCAGCGCCAGCATCAGATAAAACGCCACCCCCACCCCGGCCAGTGATTTTGACGGGAAGTCGCAATCGCGCAGGTTGGGATTAACGATAGCTTCCGCCGCCGGCAGCGTCTCGCCCGGCAGATGGTGATCGGTCACCAGCACCGGGATCCCCAGCGCATGGGCATGATCGACGCCGGCATGGGACGAGATCCCGTTGTCGACGGTCATGATCATCTGCGCGCCGCGAGCATGGGCCTGATCGACCACTTCCGGGCTTAAACCGTAGCCGTCTTCAAAGCGGTTCGGCACCAGATAGGAGACGTTGCCGTAACCCAGCGCGCGCAGGGCCAACACGCTGAGCGCGGTGCTGGTGGCGCCGTCGGCGTCAAAATCACCGACCACCACGATGTGCAACCCTTTCTGGAACGCGTCATGCAGCATCTCGACCGCTTTTTCAACGCCGGTGAGCTGCGTCCAGGGGAGCATGCCTTTGACGCTGCGCTCCAGCTCCTGCGCGCTGCGCACCCCGCGGCTGGCATATAGCCGCTGCAGCAGCGGCGGCAGGTCGGCGGGGAGTTCGACGCCGTCAACCGCCTCGCGGCGGCGTAGTTGTATCTGTTGTTTCACGCGAATCAGTTACCGCTTGTCTGTTTTTTGTGCTCATCGAGGAACGCCTTCAGCTCTTTCGGCCCCTGATAGCCCGGCAGCACCATGCCGTTACTGAGGACCATCGCCGGGGTGCCGTTGACGCCCATCTGCTGGATGATATGCTTGCCGTCGTCGGTCACGTACAGCACGCCGCTGTCGGTCAGCACCGTGCTCATCCCGGAAACCGGCGATGGTTGAATATCGGTGCTCTGCACACCCAGCTTCGCCAGCGACTGTTTAATTGCCGCGCTATCGGCGTGCGCCGCTCCTGAAAGGGAGGCCGCCAGCAGGGTGAACATCAATAAACCTTTTTTCATACTCAGTCCTTTTGTTCAGCACTCACGCCCGCGGGTGGTGCTGTTGATGAAGTTGTCGCAGACGCTCGGTCGCCACGTGGGTGTATATCTGCGTGGTGGAGAGATCGCTGTGTCCTAACAGCATCTGCACCACGCGCAGATCGGCGCCATGATTGAGCAAATGCGTGGCGAACGCATGGCGTAACACGTGCGGGGAAAGCTTTTCGCTGTCGATCCCCGCCAGTACGGCATAGTGTTTAATCCGATGCCAGAAGGTCTGGCGCGTCATCTGCTGGGCGCGCTGGCTGGGAAATAAGACATCCGACGCCACGCCGTTCAGCAGCCAGGGGCGACCATACTCGAGGTAATTTTCCACCCACAGTACCGCCTCTTCCCCCAGCGGCACCAGCCGCTCTTTGTTGCCTTTTCCCACCACCCGCAGCACGCCCTGCCGCAGGCTGATGTCGCTCATCGTCAGCCCCACCAGCTCCGAGACGCGCAGGCCGGTGGCATACAGCACCTCCAGCATCGCTTTATCGCGCAATTCCAGCGGCTGCTCCACCAGCGGCGCCTGCAGCAGGCGCTCAACCTGCGCCTCACTGAGATCTTTTGGCAGCCGCTGCGGTAGCTTCGGCGAGGCCAGCAGCGCGCTGGGATCGTCCGGGCGAATTTTTTCCCGGTACAGATGCTGGAAAAAACGGCGCACGGCGCTCAGCAGGCGCGCGGTGCTGGTGGCTTTGTAGCCGCCGGACTGCCGCTCAGCCAGCAGCGCCTGCAGATCGTCGATGCCAACGCTTGCCAGCGACAGGCCGCGATGGTGCAGCCACTCAACTAACATCGTCAAATCGCGACGGTAGGCGCTGAGCGTATTCTCCGCCAGGTTGCGCTCCAGCCAAAGGGCATCGAGAAACTGTTCGATTAGTGCCAGATCCTGTTTCACATCGGCCTCTTTGTTCGTTAAACGCTCTCATTATGCCTTAAGAGGACGCCTTTCTGGTACACTGCCCGCCATTCACGGCAAGAATCGAGATGTTTACGCGATGAATATAGGTCTGTTTTACGGCTCCAGTACCTGCTACACCGAAATGGCCGCGGAGAAAATCCGCGATATCATCGGCCCCGAACTGGTGACGCTGCACAATCTGAAAGATGACTCCCCCGCGCTGATGAGCCAGTACGACGTACTGATCCTTGGCATCCCGACCTGGGATTTCGGCGAAATTCAGGAAGACTGGGAAGCGGTCTGGGATCAGCTGGACACCCTGAACCTCGAGGGAAAGATCGTCGCGCTGTACGGCATGGGCGATCAGCTGGGCTACGGCGAATGGTTCCTTGACGCGCTCGGCATGCTGCATGACAAGCTGGCGACCAAGGGCGTGAAGTTTGTCGGCTACTGGCCAACCGAAGGCTATGAGTTCACCAGCCCGAAACCGGTGATCGCCGATGGCCAACTGTTCGTTGGCCTGGCGCTGGATGAAACCAACCAGTACGACCTGAGCGACGAGCGCATCCAGAGCTGGTGCGAGCAGATCCTCGGCGAAATGGCCGAACACTTTTCCTGACGCGGCTTACTCCTGCGCCGGTTTTTGCAGCACCAGCCGGCGCAGATCGCGCCACTCTCCGGCGTCCATGCTGTCCGCCGCCAGCCAAAGATGCTGTCCGCGCCGGGTATCGACATGGCGCAAACGCAGCAGCATACCGCTATTGATAACCCACGGCGTCCCGAGGATCTCCCATTCGGCGTTTTGCCAGCGAAGACGGGAATCGGTGAGCAGTTTTATCTCCCCGCGACGGGCATGGATCCGCCGCTGGCTGCGCACGCAGTCGAAGACCACCAGCGACAGCAGCAGCAGCCAGATCGGGGTATAGCTCAGCGGCCAGGGAACCAACAGCACCAGGGCCGCCACCACGCCGTGAAGCAGCAGGGAAAACCACTGCGCGCGCCAGGAGATACGGAGATCAGATTGCCACAGGACCACGTTCCCGATTCCGTGTCTGAATTAAGGTTACCATCCGCTGCAGCTCCGCATCGGCCGGTTTGCCGTGGTTCATCAGCCAGTTGAACAGATCCGGATCGTCATTTTCCAGCAGGCGAATGAACAGCTGTTTGTCAGCGTCGCTGAGGGTATCGTACTCATACTCAAAGAACGGCATGATGGAGATGTCGAGTTCGCGCATCCCGCGGCGGCATGCCCAGTGGATACGTGCTTTATTGTTAATGTCCATGTTGACCTTCCAGCAGCAAAATATAGGTTAGTTTAACCCGTTTTCTGCCGTAACTTTACAGGAATATCGCTGAATGCGAGCATCCTTCCATAAAAACCTTAAAATAATGATGGGTTTATTGATTCCCTGCGTCAGGCGGCTGTCTCACGCCAGCGCACAAATGGCCTGTTGAAAGCACTTGCAATGCACTATAGCTCTTTTACCATTGGTCACACACACTGCGTTAAGCGATTCAGGATATGACTATGGCTTTTACACCTTTTCCTCCGCGTCAGCCTTCCTCTTCCGCTCGTCTGCCGTTAACGCTGATGACCCTGGATGACTGGGCGCTGGCGACAATTAGCGGGCCGGACAGCGAAAAATATCTGCAGGGGCAGATTACCGCCGATGTGAGTCATCTCACCGATGCCCAGCATCTGCTTGCCGCCCACTGTGATGCCAAAGGCAAGATGTGGAGCAACCTGCGCGTATTCCGTCGCGAGGGCGGCTTCGCGTGGATTGAGCGCCGCAGCCTGCGCGACGCGCAGCTGACCGAGCTGAAAAAATATGCCGTCTTCTCCAAAGTCACCATTGCCGCCAACGACGATCTGGTTCTGCTGGGGGTGGCCGGCTTCCAGGCGCGCGCCGCGCTGGCGCCGCTGTTCGCCGCCTTGCCCGACGCTGCCACCCCGGTGGTCAGCGAAGGCGCCACCAGCCTGCTGTGGTTTGAACACCCGGGCGAGCGCTTCCTGCTGGTGACCGATGTCGACACCGCCAACCGCGTCACCGACGCGTTGCGCGGCGAAGCGCAGTTTAACAACAGCCAACAGTGGCTGGCGCTGAATATTGAAGCCGGCCTGCCGGTTATCGACAGCGCCAACAGCGGGCAGTTCATTCCGCAGGCCACCAACCTGCAGGCGCTGGGCGGCATCAGCTTCAAAAAAGGCTGCTACACCGGCCAGGAAATGGTCGCGAGGGCGAAATTTCGCGGCGCCAATAAGCGCGCGCTGTGGACGCTGTCAGGGACCGCCAGCCGGGTGCCGGAAGCCGGGGAAGACCTGGAGCTGAAGATGGGCGACAACTGGCGCCGCACCGGTACGGTGCTGGCAGCCGTACAGCTGGATGACGGAAGCCTGATGGTCCAGGTAGTGATGAATAACGACATGGAACCGGACAGCGTGTTCCGTGTACGCGACGATGCCGGCAGCCTGAGCATCAAACCATTGCCGTATTCGCTGGAAGAAAATTAAGGAAAAGTTCCCGGCTTGCGGCGCTTGCGCCTTAGCCGGGCTACCCGGCCGCAGAATATCGTAGCCACGGTAAGCGTAGCGCCACCGTGGAATTTCCAGGCCGTAGAGTATTGTAGCCACGGTAAGCGCAGCGCCACCGTGGGATGTTTATCAGGACTGGCCGATGTAAAGATAAATCGCCAGGAAGTGACACACGCTGCCGCCGAGCACGAAGCCGTGCCAGATAGCGTGGTTATAAGGAATACGTTTGCAGACGTAGAAGATGACCCCCAGCGAGTACACCACCCCGCCAACCGCCAGCAGCGTTACCCCGCCCACCGCCAGCTTCACTGCCAGCTGATAGACCACGATAAGCGACAGCCAGCCCATGGTCAGATAGGTCACCAGCGACAAAATTTTAAAGCGGTGCGCGATGGTCAGCTTAAACAGGATCCCCAGCAGCGCCAGGCTCCAGATGACGATCATCAGCCCCTTCGCCAGCGGTGAATTCAATCCCACCAGCAAAAACGGCGTGTAGGTCCCGGCAATCAACAGGTAGATAGCGCAGTGGTCGAATTTCTTCAGCCACTGTTTCGCCCGCTGATGCGGGATCGCGTGATAGAGCGTGGAAGCGAGGAACAGCATAATCATGCTGCCGCCGTACAGGCTGTAGCTGGCGATCGCCGTCGCGCTGGCGTTTGTATCCGCCGCCTGCACCAGCAGCAACACAAGGCCGACGATACCGAACACCAGCCCGATCCCGTGGCTGATGCTGTTGGCAACTTCCTCTGCCAGAGAATATCCCTGAGTGATTAATGGTTTGCGAACCATACTGGACTCCGTGAAAACAAGAACGCTTTCATTGCCCACTTAGGGTAACTGAGAATGATTCCAGTGAACACCTGTTAGCTAAAATAAAACGATGTATATTTGTAAATACTTTAAAATCATAAAGTTACATTTTTATTTCAACTCACAGCTGTTCCTGATTATCTTAAAGCGTTTTGAATTCAATGACATAAAACTGGCTCTCGCCAGGATAGATGTCGCTGATGACCTGCCGCAGCTGCCCGAGAGTCATATTCTCCTGTTGCGCATGCTGTTCGGTCAGCGTATCGAGCGTCACCGTCGAGGTCGCGGTCACGGCGATGGTGCAAAAATAGCCGTCATCTTCATAGCGCCCAACGCGCAGCACATCGCCGGGCTTAAAGTGCGACTCCGCTGCATCGCGAATGGTGATGGTTTTGCGCCCGGCGAGGATGTCGTCCTGAAAACGCTGAAAAAAGGTAATGTCATTGGCCTGCATGATATAATTCCGTCCTGGTCATTATGAATTGTGAGTTCGCCCTGTGAGTATGTTCTCCCACGCCGCTGTCGCCAGTCTCAATAATCTTGAGATGATGGTCTACCACTACGTCATTAAAAATCGTGACAAAGTGATGTACATGACCATCCGCGAACTGGCCGAGGCCGCCGGGGTCTCCACGACCACCGTGTTACGCTTCTGCCGCAAACTGCAGTGCGAGGGCTACTCTGAATTTCGCGTGCGCTTTAAATTATATCTCGAGCAGAATGAGCCTCAACAGGCAAATATCGGCGCCAGCGAAATAATGAGCTTTTTTAAAAGCGTCAATAATGACGAGTTCGATGAATTACTCGAGCAGGCCGTCGATATTATTCTCGCCTCCGAACGTATTATTTTTGTCGGCGCCGGCACCTCCGGCGCGCTGGCGAAATATGGCGCACGCTTCTTCTCCAACGTCGGTAAATTCAGCAACCATATTGACGACCCCTATTTTCCGGTAACCAACGATATGGCCCGCAACGCGCTGGCGATCGTGCTTTCCGTCTCTGGCGAGACGGAAGAGATCCTGCGCTTTGCCAGCCAGTTCAGCCTGCATCATTGCAAGGTGATGTCGATTACCAGCCATGAGCATTCGCGGCTGGCCAAACTGGCTGATTTCAATCTCTCCTGGCACGTGCCGCAGACGCGCATCGGCGGCGTCTACGATATTACAACGCAAATTCCAGTGATCTATATTCTCGAATCCCTCGGACGTAAATTAGCGCGCAAAATCAGCTAAAAATAACAGCCTGTTTTTTTGATGTAACATATTACCTTTGGCGGAATTTGTTATATCGTGACATTCACTTTCACTTTGCTAGACTCGAAAACAATAGTTATTAGAGAGATTAGCCAGGATGAAAAAATTAACCCTTCCGAAAGATTTTTTATGGGGCGGCGCGGTCGCCGCGCATCAGGTTGAAGGCGGCTGGGATCAGGGCGGCAAAGGCCCCAGCATCTGCGATGTGTTGACCGGCGGGGCGCACGGCGTGCCGCGCGAAATCACCCACCAGGTCGAAGCGGGAAAATACTACCCGAACCACGAAGCCGTCGACTTCTACGGTCGCTACAAAGAAGACATCAAACTGTTCGCCGAGATGGGCTTCAAATGCTTCCGCACCTCTATCGCCTGGACCCGCATCTTCCCGCAGGGTGACGAAACCCAGCCGAATGAAGAGGGCCTGCAAACCGGAAGATGTCATGTTCGCCCAGGAGTCGATGCGCGAGCGCTACGTCTTTACCGACGTCCAGCTGCGCGGTTACTACCCGAGCTATGTGTTGAATGAATGGGAACGCCGCGGCTTCAACATCAGGATGGAAGACGGCGACGCGCAGATCCTGCGCGAAGGTACCTGCGCCTATCTCGGCTTCAGCTACTACATGACCAACGCGGTGAAAGCTGAGGGCGGCACTGGCGACGCCATTTCCGGTTTCGAAGGCAGCGTGCCGAACCCGCACGTCAAAGCTTCCGACTGGGGCTGGCAGATTGACCCGGTCGGCCTGCGCTATTCTCTGTGTGAACTGTATGAGCGTTATCAGAAGCCGCTGTTTATCGTGGAAAACGGCTTTGGCGCCTACGACAAAGTAGAAGCCGACGGCAGCATCAACGATGACTACCGCATCGACTACCTGCGCGCCCACATCGAAGAGATGATCAAAGCGGTCACTTATGACGGCGTCGATCTGCTGGGCTATACCCCATGGGGCTGCATCGACTGCGTCTCCTTCACCACCGGGCAGTACAGCAAACGCTACGGCTTCATCTACGTCAACAAACACGACGATGGCACCGGCGATATGTCCCGCTCGCGCAAGAAGAGCTTTAACTGGTACAAAGAGGTCATCGCCAGCAACGGTGAGAACCTGTAACTAACCGCCCTCTCCCGGCCGGGGGAGGGCTAATTGCTTATCCGCCAGACACTTCTTTACAGCTTTACCATTGCCAAAACCCGTTCGCCCGTTAAGATAAGCCTCGTGAATATTTGAGGCAATCATGATTAAGCGACAACGCAAAGCCATTCTTTTTGTCCTCCTGGCCTGTCTGGTAGTGCTAACCTGCACCGCCCAGCGGATGGCCGGGATGCACGCGCTGGTCATGAACCTCACCGCCGACAGCCCGTCGCTACAGCAAAACCAGGATCAGGTCGAGGCGCCGGTCACGCCGTGCGAGCTCAGCGCCAAGTCGCTGATGGCCGTTCCGCCGATGCTGTTTGAAGGGGCGCTGTTGGCTATCACCCTGCTGCTGGCGGTGCTGGCGGCGATCCCGCCGCGTATCGAACGCCAGTGGCCTCCCCGCGTTATCTCCTCACCCCGATTGCGGGTGCATCTGCGATTATGCATCTTCCGTGAGTGATTGATTCTCCTGACAGTTCAGGTTAATTCATCACTTACGGAGCAAACTTATGTATATGGTATTCAGGCGACTACTGGTCTGCCTGCTTTGGCTATGGCTGCCCGTCAGCCAGGCCGCCGACAGCGGCTGGCTGC
>PPYF01612596.1_pt1 | contig 10208 bp, 9 predicted proteins | sample 1559871 | NCBI WGS metagenome assembly PPYF01 (sample SAMN08240021, study PRJNA423297) | Human gut metagenome, whole genome shotgun sequencing project.
ATCCGTATGTCACTGGTTCGAGTCCAGTCAGAGGAGCCAAATTCAGAAAAGCCTGCTTTCGAGCAGGCTTTTTGCTTTTTTGCGGCTCTGGTGTTAATACAGAATCGCATCCAGCCTGGCAAGCACCTCATTGACAACGGCATCAGGTATGCGTTCCGGGCCGCCATATCTATAGTTCTGTGCTGGTCGCAGCGAATAACGGGGCCGTTTCTGGGGTTCAATAATCAGGCAGCCATCATCAATGGTCATGCCCACTTCGCTGTCCGTCGACAGCCCCAGCGTTTTCAGCACGGCGGGAGGGACCGCCAGCATGATGGATCCGCCAACCTTTTTCAGACGAGTGGTATACATAGGCTTCAGCAATCAATCCTTCACCTTTAGGCCAGCGGCGGATAAGCGCAATAATAACCGCAACGCCACAGCAATGCCTTGCTCTTCAAGGAAGACATTAATCTACTTTCATCTGTCTTTTGCGAAAGAAAACCAATGCTGGAACGGTATGAATGAGAAGCATACGAATAATATGATTCGCCATAACAAAGCTCGCATCTGCTTTTAACGCCAGCGCGGCAAATGACATCGACTCCACGCTGCCGGGAACCCAGGAAAGCATCAACACCGGGAAGGGATAATCCAGCAAGCGCGCCGAGATAAATGCCATGATTATCGTCACCCCCAGTCCAATCAGGACAAGCTGTACCGAAGACCAAAGATGACGACTAAATTCAGCCATCGAATAAGTCGTAAAATGATGCCCCAGCAAGATCCCCATCAACACCATGCTAATCTGGTTAAAGAGATCGGGAAAAATTAGTGGTTGTGAAGATAAAGGGTGCAATGCCGCCGCGCAAACCAGCGAGGTTATCATAAAGGGTGCCGGGAAATGTAAGCGCTCCAGAAACTTCCCCGCAATATATCCTGCTAATACCATTCCGGTCAGCCAGAGCAGATTGTGCCCGGAGAAAAAAACGGCTGGAGTCGCAGCCAGAATATCTGCAGATGCCCCACGCGTGATATACCCGGCCAGAAAAGTCAGGGTGATGAGACGCAGAGAATGCGAGATCACAATCTTTTGTGGCGGCGTCTTAATATGGGAGGCTAACGCCAGTACCGCCGCCATCGCTCCTGGCACCGCACCTAAAAGCGCCTCTTCTTTACTCCAGCCTAACCGCCGCACACACCAGAAGTAACTCAAGGTAAATTGTAAAGATAAGCAGAGTAATAACAAAGCAAACAAAAGGCTTATCTGCCGATGCTCGCCATATGAAAAATCTCTGAACATAATCCCTATCGAGATTCCGAGAGAAAGCTGGATAACCGTGATACTCCCCGGCATTGAGGATACGGAGAACCCAATACGTTTGAGCATAAGCACGGTAAAAAGGGCACCAAACATCATGCCCAGCGGAACGTTACAGAAAGTGAATCCCTGCCCGACGAGAAAACAGAGGATAATACCTGCCAATACTCTCATCCAGTACCTCTCCAGGCCGGTTGTTCAGATAACAATAGTTTTCGCCGGCACCGTCATGAATATATTCAGTGCACCGTATCTTTAACCCAATGCGTATTATCGATCACCCATTGCGTTAGCATCGCAAGATGTTCCTCAATTTCACGACTGGACTCACCTTCAACAATAGCACTGACAATCTCACCATTCGTCAGTTTCATCACATCGTAATGACGTCCGACAACACCTGTAGCCCGATAATTGATCACAAAAGGTAACGGACATTTATCCGCAATAGCCTGTAAGGTTCCTTGAGAAGGCGGCACATTCAGTTGTCCAACCCGGATAACAGGTATTCTTTGCGCCAAATCCCGCGGATACGTTTCGTTCAGACAGGCCTTCAGCCATGTCATACGCGGATCGAGGCCAAACGCCGCACCTAATTCTTCATTAACGAAACATCCGCCTAACCGGCAGGCAAGCTCGCCGAAAATAATATTACCGCCCTGATCCACAAATACCTCAAGATGAAGTAAGGTGTTTTTCTCAATAGGGAAGACTTCTTTCGCAAGGTATTTTGTATAGTCAATCAACTTCTGGTGTAGTGGATTATCATCTTCCATGACCAGCCCTAAGGTTTGCCCTGATAGAAAATCAAGACAAGATACCGTGGCCCGAGAGGCGGAAATAAATATAGGTTTCCCCTGCAGATACAACGCGTTGATCTGATAAGCCTCACCTTCAATAAACTTCTCGATTAACAGATTATGGTATTCAGAGGATTTCATCTGCGCCAGATATTTAAATAACTGACCTTCATTTTTTAAAACCACCACCCCCAGAGATCCACGTCCATCATTTGGTTTTATCACGCAGGGATATCCGTGTTGCGCAATAAATGAGGCCATTGCCGTCGCATTTCCCACGCGAGCCATTGCTGGAATCGGTAACTGATATTGCTGCACACGGGATTTCATCAGAAACTTATCGCGAAACAGGATCGCCGCATTCTCACGCCCCTGCGTTAAACCTAAACGATCGCTGATCCTTGCCGCTCTGAGCACATCAATTTCAGCCAGGAAGTAAATACCGCTGGCGTTGTTCGAACGTGCATAATGATAAATATCCAGTTCTACCAGGGGATTATCGTTAAAGTTATCATAAAACAGAAAGGTAAAATCATTCCCCATATGTTGCAAAATCGCCGCTTTTTGACTGGCGCAGGTGGCTATCACTAACGGCGTTGATTGCTGGAGTTCATGCCAGGCGTTTGGCGAGTGTTGTAAAAGAATTTTGGGTGGGCACAGTAAGATGTTCATTATTTTTCACTCTCGATATCAAACGTAATGACAAACACATCCCGAAATCCTTTCCCGGGCAACAGCGGTACGATAGGTGCGGTATAATGCAGATAATTAACATCATTGAAAATGATCGCCTCCCCTGCCAGAATTTTGAAGGTTGTTGCGTCATTTCCACCGTCGTGATGAGGGATTAACGTAGTATCGCCACCGGCGATATTTTCCATTTCGCTGCAATAGACGGCAATGAACTTAAAGCCATCCTGATGTATACCTTCCGGAGCAGGATAGCCCGGCTGTCGATCATGGGTTGTAATTCTTATTTGATGAATACCAACGTTATAGTTATCCTTCGGTAGCAATGGCAGTAATTTGCTAAATACCAGATTCATAATTTCTTCGGCAACATCCTGTTTTATTTCTGGATACTTTCTGCTGATACCACCTGAATACGTATTAAGTTTTTCAGACTGAAAGAAAACTCCGGCCTCGCACAAACTAAAATATTTTTCATACCCTGCTTTTGCCTGAAGATAACTTCGAAAACGAAATTTTCCATCTTCAGCTTTAAGCCAGGGATCAGGTAGCAACTCATCAAAGCTTTTTTTAACATTAATCGAGGTATTACCCAAACGTATATGATGATAAGCATGCATATATGACATCCTCAGAAAAGAGACAATAATGTATGTTGGTTATTTTTCTCAACTTATGACACCGGCAAGGGCCAATATCATTACCTGCATCCAGGGCAAAATACGATGACTGCGGATATCAGGCGAGGAACGCACGTTCCCCGCCATCACATTCACTATTACTGACTTTTTTTACGCAACTCGGTCACCGGTACGCCGCCAATCCCCCAGTTATCGGTATCGACTTCGTCAATAACCACAATGGTTGTAGCAGGGTTTTTATTAAGCACATCCACCAGTAGCTGAGTCGCACCTTCCATCAGCTGTTTCTTTTGTTTATCGGTCACACCTTCTTTAGTGATCTTAATATTTACGTAGGGCATAACAACTCCTGTAAACTAAATGATTGTGGATAATGCGCCGAGGTAGCTAAGCGCAAACAGGTTAAACAGCAGAACATAACCATAATGCATCTGGAAACTGGTTCTGCCGGGAGAAACATTAAGGCTGTTGGCAGCAAAAATTGCGTTTATCGATACCGGAGATAGCAGTTGCGTAGCAATAAAAAGGCAAATCCAAATCTGATAATCCACCACGCTGCCGGAAAGATAGTCGGAAAAAATCGACCACGACACGCTAAATATAATTAGGGGATGAATACCGAGAATACCAGGCAAGGGCAGAACAAATAAAATAATGGCATAGCACTGAAAAGTTGTAAGACCGCTAACAAACGCTGTAATGCCTTGCGGGATGTTTGCAAACAACATCATACATACCGATGTTAACAGGCTGCATGCCAGGAGTAATACCACTTCGCCGGAGATCCCCTGAGCAGATTCAGACAGTTGTTGCGACCACTGCTTTTTGCGATTCGCAAAATGGCTGACGATAAAAAGAACAACCGCCGTGAAGGTGATGCTCTGCAAAGGATTCAACCCCAGCACGCTCAACGATAGAATAAAGCTTCCCCAAAACAAGCCGATAAAAGCAAGAATCGAGGTCATATTGCCGCGGTCAGAAACCGTATGACTATCTTCGGCAACCAGTTGGACACGCGATTTCTGGTTTAACAGGATACTGAATAAAAACAGGGGAATGCCGACCAGCATCGCCGGAACATGAGGGATATCCGGCATAGCTGCCCATACCGCCGCCGCACCGATAGTCGTCGGCATTAAAACCATCGTGATACATACCGTACGAGTGACAATCTTCGCCAGGTTAAACTTCGGTTGAACCACTTTTTTCAGGCTATCAAGCAGGAGTGGAATGGCCCCAAGGCTCATTGGCCAGGTTAAAAAAGCGGTCAGCAACGTAATGGACAATGTGACTCGAGACGGTTTTTTCTGCAGTAAATATGCCCCCAGCGCAGCGTTAAAATTTATCGCGTTCATCACCTGCCGGAGTAATGCCATCCCCACCAGCAAGAGCATGACGTCTGAATATCGTACAAAAACAGCGAGGAGGTTAAGTTCCCCACTCTTGTTTGCTGTCAGTAGAAAAATCATCGAAGCGATAAAAATGAGGATCCCACTTCTTGCCGATGATTTTTTCCACCAGAATGAAAAAGTTGACAGGATATACAATATTGACGCAACGAGTGCAAAAGCAGACATCACGGGATATTTACCGGCAAGCACACAGGATGCAAGGAAAACACCCAATGAGATCACAATCATTGAGGATTGCAGATTTTGCCAGAGATTACCGTGCGTCTGGATTTGCTCAGTCTGCATTAATGACAACCTCATGCTGAACATTGCGATGGTGCAATTGTTGATACATATCGGTTACACAGCGCCCGGCATCGACCAGGAACCTCGAATTGACAAGGGGTCGGGGCAATACGTAAGTGTAAAAATTAGCCCCTTCCGCTGGATTGCCTAACACCCAAATCGATTCTTGTGTTTCCCCAAGGCAGTTAATCGGATGCTGATTGATATCAATATCCAGCCCGCCTGGATGATAACCATCGTTCATAAAGGGACGCACAATGCCGTTGATAGTCATATTCCTCATCAACGTTGAAACGTCGTGCAGCGGCGAAAAGTTAGCAATTTTGGCTTTTATCAACACATCAGCTTTCACTACGCTACTCTCATCTTTAAATTCAGAATGAACCTCGAACTTACCCTCATATTCATTCATCATTAACCGGGGATCCTTTCCTCCTGCCAGACGAACTATGTTGGCATGCATTAATGCCAACAGTTGTTCATTACGCAGTTTCGGCGGACCTACAGCAATACGATTAAAGACAGGATTGATCTGCTCAATGAAGTATTGATGCGATTGCGCGTCAAGTCCGCAATTATCGATAGCCCCTCGCAAAATATCTCTTACGTCACGAATAATGTCGGTCGCCGCTTTCACTGGGCCCTTGACGTTGCCTTTGTCAGACTCATGCAAGTCATCGCGTAAAAAATCAATAAACCATTGGCTATATTCTTCCAGGGAGGCATGTTCCTGATTGCGATGAGGATAAAGTATGCTATCGATAACCGCGGCATCATGCACATCAGCAACATATGTCGTGGGTTCCTGCCACTTCCCCTCCAGGGTAGATCGATAGACGTAGCACATTTCTTTATGCAGCAACGGGAAAATTTGTTCGATGAAGTTTATTTTTGATGTGGCATTATTAATTAAATTCTGGACACGAAATTCATTAATTGCGGCTGAAGTTAAGAATCGTGGTCGGTATTGACCGGAAATACCTTTTTGATTCATGCCACGACTGCTGAAAGGGAGAGCCTGTCTGGAATAAATAAAAATATCAGGTTCATTGCCACCAGGGTGATAGCGAAGCATCCCATTGTCGGTCACAAACCGTCCACCACGTCCCAGCGTTAATTGAGAAATAACATCATAAGCTGTCAACCCAATGCCCTGGACGATAACCTTAGCTCGGGAGTGGATGTTATTTAACCTATCAACCGGATAAGGCGTGGAATAATATTCCAGCAGTTCATTTTGCTTATTGCTGCTGGCAATAAATTTTTCGACATAATGATCTTCCAACGTTTTCATATTGTCGCCATGGCCGGTTGTCAGATAAACAAAGTCAGCAACAATCCTCTGATTATCTTCTAAAACAATGGCTGATCGTTTATCTTGCTGAATAAAAAGATTAATTGCCTGCTGATTTACTTGCGTTACCGTCAGACTGGCTGGCAGATTTTTTAGTATTCTCTCATACGCCCAATTCAAATATTCTCCCAATAAGCGACGAGGCAAGTAATCATTTGCATCAATAGCTAAACCTGTTTCGCTTTTTATATAGCGATCACCCACTTTGCGATAACCCTGATTGTTAGCCCATTGATGAAAACATGGACCCGGGCGAAAAGGGCCGGCATTTTTTACGGTCGCATCACCAAACAATGTTATTTGACAGGCAACAGTATTAACTAATAAATGATCGGGCTGAGACAAACTATGCGCTCCCACACCCATGGCATTTTTATCAATAATAATGATCTGCATATGTTCATTAATCGCATACTCTGTATGCAGGGCACAAATCCTTTCCAGAATACTTAAACCACGCGGTCCCATACCCAGTATAGCCACTGTCATTTTTTTCATTCTTTGCTCCAACTGTCTGAATATTTAACTTTACTGTATTGTAAATAGCTAATCCCTGCTGCGGTAAATAACGAGGCTGCACCCAATAATATGGAATAGGTCATTCCATTTTTATTGCTCTGGAAGGCACTGACAATTAATGGACCGACGATCTGCCCGACCCCATAAGTCAGCGTAACGAGGCCAAGAAGGTTAATCTTTTTTGGTGCCCTTATTTTTCTTGCCAGCGGCATGACCAAAGAACTTGTCCCCATGAATGTGCCGCCAAAACCAATACAGCTAATGGTTAGTAGCAGTGGTGAGTTAATAAATATGGCCATGACTACGCAAATCGCCTGAACAATTAAGTTAACACTTAGGCAGGATAATATATTCCACTTGCGTGCGGCCCATAACCAGCCATAGCATCCAGGAATAACGGCAAGACCGACAATGGACCAGATATGGTCGGCTAAAAAGGTGTTGCCAACCCCCCGGGCCATTAACGGTAAATATGTAGCGACAATAATATAGCCGAATCCGGCCAGACCATACAGTAAGGCTAAATTCCACCACTGGATTTCAGGTTCCGCACTTACGACTGCTTTTACCGGGGGGATCATATGCTTATCTTTCGGCAATAAAATTACCAGGATGACGAAAAATATCGTTGAAAGTATGGAAGCACCAATCCACAACAAGCGTGAATCTAACGCGTAAGACACGCCAGCAATGACATATTCATTACCGATAAAAATGCCTATTCCTACGCCTGAAAACAGTGAGGCGATAACAAAAGGATTATGGGTATGCTGGAGCACCAGCATTGAACCAAATATCATCATTCCCGCGCTTGCCACACCCGCAAGGAATCTGATTAACAGAATAATTTCAGGCTGAGTCACTTGTGCCATCAAAAAAATCAGCAGGGCTGTGAGTAACGCTGAAGCCAGTAACAGCATTCTTAACTTATTGACTGCGTTGAAAATACCAAAGGAGAAAAGGAGACTGCCGACGAGGTAACCTGCATAGTTTGCGCTGGCAATTAAGGATAATTGCGAAAAGGTAAAAAGCCCTTCATGAAGCATAACGGGAAGCATAGGGGTATATAAAAAACGCCCAATTCCCATTCCTAAGGTCAAGACGATCATACCAAATACAGCAGTACTCAGCTGACGATGGCCAACAGCACTGTGATCGATATCCATTTTTTGGCCTCAAAAGACGAATTAAGTTTGATTGTTATCTTACATAAGGAAATGATAATAAAAAGTTAATAAAAATGACGAAAACATTCACTTTAGGTAATGCCTTCTATGAACAGTACCTCGCTTAACTTGTTTAAAACGGTTGCGGAAACGGGTTCCATATCTGCTGCTGCGCGTAGTCTGCACTGCGTTTCATCGAATGTCACAACCCGTCTCAAACAGCTGGAAGCCAGCCTTGACGTATCTCTGTTTGTCCGTGAGAAAAATCGTCTCTACATCACCCCTGAAGGCGAGCTTCTTCTTCGCTATGCCAACAAAATTCTGGCCCTGTTACACGAAGCGGAATTGTCCATGCATGGAACAAAAGTGGCGGGACCGTTACGCATCGGCGCAATGGAAACGACCGCAGCGGTACGTCTGCCCTCGATACTGGCGAATTTCCACCGCGAAATGCCTTCCGTTGAGCTAAACCTGAAAACCTCCCCCACGGAGGTACTGGTGCAGCACATCCTGAACAATGAACTGGAAATCGCTTTCGTTGCCGATCATCAGGCACTGCACACGGAAAATTCGCCTCTGCAATTGCACATTTTATGTCAGGAAACGCTGGTACTGGTGACGGCGGCAGAGCACCGGAATGTCATTACCGGCGCGGACCTCAAAGTGACAAGACCGCTGGTCTTTGTTAAGGGGTGTAACTATCGCTCCCGTCTGGGACAATGGCTGCGGCTGCAGGGAGTCGATTATGCCGATCCCCTGGAGTTCGGCTCTTTTCAGGCGATCCTTGGCTGCGTGAGTGCCGGAATGGGGATTGCCCTGTTGCCAGAGAGCGTAGTCAGACAGTATGAACATAATTTCCCTATCCGTAGCCATACGATTACCCCACAGATAGGTAACGTGAACACTATGATGATATGGCTTAAAAACCGAGAAGTCAGCCGGGTGCTTAATCGCTTTGTCTCATTTATTACCGAGGCTTAATTTTTCGCTACCGACAACGGCGCAATGCAGGCCGCAGAGTCAGTGGAAGACTGGCGCACTTAAAAGAGCGCCAGTGTCAACGTAATTGATATTGAAAAGCCCGCTTTATATCTGATAATCAATCACCGTTTCATCGGGCTCCATTGCCTGGCGCTTAATTTCATCCACTGATAATCCAGCATTACAGAGTTCGATGAATCGCCAGACATAGTTGCGCTGTAGTTGTCCTCGTTTCAACCCCAGCCAGACGGTGTTGGCATCAAATAAATGCCGGGTATCCAGACGGGTCAAACTGCCCTCCTCCTGCTCGCCACTGGATTGCTCTGCCACCAGCCCAATACCCAGTCCCAACGCCACATAAGTTTTAATCACATCCGAATCCTGGGCGCTGAGTATGATATCCGGCACTAGCCCTTTTCGGGCAAACGCTTCATCAATACGCGAACGTCCCGTAATTCCCTGTCGATAAGTAATTAACGGCCAATGGGCGATGGATTCCAGCGTTAAAGGCGATGTCTTGACGAGTGGATGGTCGTGCGGAACGAGCAGACTGTGGTGCCAACGAAACCAGGGAAAAGCCACCAGCAATGGATCGCTACTCAGACGTTCACTGGCAATCCCAATATCTGCTCCGCCATTTTGCAACAACGCTTCGATCTCCTGTGGCGTGCCCTGAATCAGTTCCAGACGCACTTCCGGGAAAAGCTCACGAAAAGCTTTAATCACTGCGGGCAGGCTATAGCGCGCCTGGGTATGTGTGGTGGCTATCGTCAGAACACCTGACGTGTCATTGGTAAACAGATCCGCCAGACGCCGGACGTTGCTGGCCTCATTCAGAATACGTTCGGCAATGCCCAGTAAGGCTTTACCCGGTTCGGTCATGCCCAGCAGGCGTTTCCCGCGACGAATAAATATTTCGATGCCAAGTTCATCTTCAAGTTCACGAATATGTCGGCTGACACCCGACTGCGAGGTATACAATATATTCGCGACTTCCGTCAGGTTGTAATCCTGACGGGCCGCCTCGCGGATTATTTTAAGTTGCTGGAAATTCACTTTT
>PPYF01066660.1_pt1 | contig 10207 bp, 8 predicted proteins | sample 1559871 | NCBI WGS metagenome assembly PPYF01 (sample SAMN08240021, study PRJNA423297) | Human gut metagenome, whole genome shotgun sequencing project.
CTCATACACCGTCAGCTCTCCCAGCTTCTCCAGCTCGCCCCAGCTTAGGTCCCCGGGGTTCTCTGTATAGCCGTCCAAAATCACGATCTTCATGGGTTGTTCCTCCTAACTTGGTTGTCCCCCGGCCGTATAGGGCCGGGGGACGGTGTGGGTCTCTGTCTCAGCACTTCTGCAGCAGATCCATGGAGACGCCGTACTTTCCGGCCAGTTCCTGGAACTCCTTCTCGATGGCGGGGCTGATATCGATGCCCTCTGCCTCCGCCTTCTGGGTAGAGCGGTACTCGATCTCGCCGGGGATCATGATCTCCTGGAACCCCGGGGCCGCCGGGGCGGCCTTCAGCTCATCGTACATGGCGTCAGTCCGGGCCTTGAACGTCTCCAGATCCACAAAGCGGCCGATGTCGATGGCGCCCATGAAGTAGCCCACGCCGGAGGGCTCCTTGGGGTCCTCGAACATCCGGGGGATCTGCCGGCTGTTGTTGCCGCCGCAGAGGCAGCAGCAGATCACGTCGATGATCAGGGCCAGGGCGTAGCCCTTGGCGCCGCCCAGCGGGGTCAGGGCGCCCTTGTTGGCCACGACGGGATCCGTGGTGGGGCTGCCGTCCGGGGCCAGGGCCCAGTTGTCCGGAATGGACTTGCCCTCTTTCATGGCCAGGGCGATCTTGCCCTTGGCCACGGTGCTGGTGGCCATGTCCAGCACCAGATCCGGGTACTTGCCGGAGGGCACCGCCACCGTCATGGGGTTGGTGCCCAGCATGGCGGTGGCGCCGCCGAAGGGGGCCACCAGAGCGGGCGAGTTGCAGATATTGAAGCCGATCATGCCCTCCGCCGCGGCCTGCATGGCGTAGAAGCCGCCGAAGCCATAGTGGGAGGCGTGATTCACGGTGCAGAAGCTGACGCCGTACTCCTTGGCCCGCCGGATGCACTCCTGCATGGCAGCGGTGCCGATGGTGGAGCCCATGCCGTTGTTTCCATCCATGGAGAAGACCGCGCCGCTGTCCATGGTGATGGTGGGCTGGGCCGTGGCGGAAGTGCAGCCCCGCTCGATGCGGGTCACGTAGCCGCCCAGCCGGGTCATGCCGTGGGAGCGGACGCCCCGCATATCGCTGAGCAGCAGGTTTTTCAGCAGCGTCTCAGCATCCTGGTGGGACATGCCCACCTTTTCCGCCACCTGGATACCGAACTGCCGCAGGGATTCGACTGTGTATTTCATGGGAAAGACCTCCTTCAATCTGCGTTTGGTTTATCTCTGGGGCGCGATGGCCGCCCGGCGGCGCTGCATCTCGCCCCGCCATGCCATAATCTGTTTGGCCGTGACCTTTTCCCCCCGGGCGATGGCGGCCTGGCAGGGCCCCTTCAGGGCCTCCTCGGCGTCCATGGCCCGGACGCAGGCCTCCGCCAGCTGTCCGGCGATCTCCTGGGGGATGACGATGGCGCCATGGGCGTCCGCGTGGATCAGATCCCCGGGGCGGACGGTCATGCCGCAGATGTCCACCGCCGTGCCGGCCTCCACCATGTGGATGTAGGCGTGGGAGATCAGCACCTCTTTGGAGAACAGGTAGAACCCGACCTTCTTTACCTCTTCGATGTCCCGGACGCCGCCGTCGGTGATGACGCCGATGCAGCCCAGGGCCCGGTGGACCGTGGCCTGCACGTCGCCCCAGAAGGAGCCCACCGGCACCCGGTCCAGATCCTGGATGGCCGCCACCATGGGCAGGTCAAAGTCCTCATACTGGCGGTAATACGCCTCCATCACGGCGCTGTGGGCCGGCGCGGCCGGCTGCCGGGCGGAGATGACGCCGGTGCGGGCGTAGCCCACCATGGCCTTGTCGCTCATGGCGGCGCGCATCCGCAGCTCCGGCCGGGTGAAGCCCTCAGTCCGGCTCCGGACGCCGAAGCCCTCGATGGCGTTGCAGATAGTGGGGGTGTCGAACTGGGCCAGGGCGTCCAGCTGTTCCCGTGTCAGCAGCTCCATCTCAGTACGCCCTCTCCAGCTGGTCCAGGATGGTGTGGGAGGTCTGCATCACGTTCTTGGCGCCGCTGACGATGTAGTTGAAGTCGAAGTTCATGCACATGAAGTTGACGCCCCGGCGGGTCCAGTCCCGGATGAACTTCTCGCTGCAGGCGCCAGACACGCCGAAGAGCTTGCCGGTGCCGGCCAGGGCCTCGCCGATCTTGTCGAACTGCTCCAGCACCTCGGGGTCATTGACGGTGTAGGTCCGCTCCGGGGTGTTCATGCTCATGGTGAAGTCGTTGGGGCCCACCACGAAGCCGCTGATGCCGGGCAGCTTGGCGATCTCCGGCAGGTCCTTCACCACATCGATGTGCTCGATCTGGACGATGGTGAGGATGTACTTGTCCGTGTCGGCCACGTACTCGTTCTTGTCCCAGATGCCGTAGTTGACCGCCCGGCGGGTGCCCATGCCCCGGATGCCGGCGGGGGGATAGTGGGTGGCGGCGGCAGCCTGCTTGGCCTCTTCCAGGGAGCAGACCATGGGCACCACGATGCCGTCTGCGCCCATGTCCAGGATGGCCTTGATGATGACGGGGTCGTTCCAGGGCACCCGGACGATGCCGGCGGCACCGGCAGCCCGGCAGGCCATCAGGTGGTTCTGGATGTCCTTGCGGTCGATGGCGCTATGCTCGCCGTCGATCCAGATAAAGTCAAAGCCGCAGCCGGCGATCATCTCCGTGACGAAGGGGCTGTCGAAGCCCACATGGGAACCCAGCGCCAGCTTGCCGGCGGCTACCTTGTCAGTGATCTTGTGTGCGTTATACATGGAAATTCCTCTTTTACTGTTAAAATTTAGGTTCCTACAACACTAGGCAGGAAGGTGATCAACTGCGGGATATATGCGCAGAGGATACAAACAATGATACAAATGATGATCATTGGCAATGCACCCTTTGTTGCTTTTTCAAACGAAACGCCAGAGGTCGACGAGATGGTAAACAGATTCAGGCCGAAGGGCGGCGTGATCAGGCCGCTGATCATGATAATGCACATCAGAACGCCAAGATGCAGTTCACTCAGGCCAAATTCCACACCAATGGGGACCAAGATGGGCGCCAGAATCAGCAGAGCGGGGGCAGTATCCATCAGGGCGCCGGCGATCAGGAAGATAATGATGACCACTGCCAGATAGATATACTGATTATGGAGCAGGGGCACTGCGGCATCCGTCAGGGTAGTAGGAATGCGCTCCTTGGTCAGCAGGAAGGAGAATGCGTTGGAGATGGCCACGATCAGTAGGATCACACCTGTCGTGGAAGCCGTGCGCTGCATGACCCGGAAATACCGCTTAAAAGAGAATCGCTTATAGAAAATCATCAGGATCGTGCTGTAGACGATTGCAGCAGCGGCGGCCTCAGTGGGGGTGAACAGTCCGCCATAGATACCGCCCAAAATCAGCACCGGCAGGAACAGGACGCCCAGAGATTTCCAGGTAGCCTGCAGCTTTTCCTTAACTGTATACTTGACCTCACTGCGGGGCAGTTTATGGTGAACGGCATACCAGCGATTGTACACCAGGAAGCCGCCGGCCATAATGAGTCCGGGGATCACGCCGCCCAGGAACATGGCGGAAATGGATACGCCCATGGCGGACCCGTAAATAATCATGGGAATGCTTGGCGGAATAATGGGGCCCAACACGCCGCCGGAGGCAATGATTCCAGCGGCGTCCTGATCTGCATACCCCGCCTTTCGCATCAGAGGGTACATAATCGCACCTACAGATGCGGTGGTCGCTGCGCCGGAACCGGTCAGAGCTGCGAAAATGGCACATGTGACGATCGTCACCACGCCCATGCTGCCATGGGCCCGGCCGAACAGCTTATTTACCCAGTCCACCAGTCGCTCGGAGAGGTTTCCCTCTTCCATCAGATAGCCCGCGAAGGTAAACATGGGTACCGCCAGGAAAATAAAGGAGTCATTGCCCATGACCATCTTGGACGGGATCAGAGAGAGGTCAACGGTTCCAGTGATCAGTGCCAGCCCGCAGCAGGCCAGTGCAATGGCAATGCCAACGGGAATGCACAGAAACATAAACAAAAACATCAAACCAAAGAGAATGCCTGCGGATGCCATTAGACCTCTCCTCCTTTCTCCTGCTGCTCAGCTTTGGCGGCTTTTTCCGCCATTTGCGCTTCTACAAGCTGCACTTCTTCGATCTCATTGCTCCGCTTGTTATCATTGAACAGAATCAGCTGGATCATGTTATTGATCACATTGATGGAAGTGAAGAATCCTCCCACAACGGAAGCAAAGTAGATATACTGCATGGGAATCCGCCAAGAGGTAGATATCATGTTGCTGACGCCCATAGCCGCCTCATATCCATAGACGATGAAAATGATACCAAACACCAGGATCGCCAGATAAACGAACAGATCCAGGGCCTTCTTGGGTCCCTGGGGCAGTGCATCCCGCAGGAAAGTCAGCCCCGGGTGCGCATTGCTTCCCACGCCAGCGCCCAGAGAGAGGAATGTCACATAGATGAAGGAGTAGCGCGCGATCTCTTCCAGACCAGTCAAGGTAAAATTGGGAATAAACCGTGTCAGCACCATCAGGATACAGGCAATGACCAAAATCCCCAAGAAGATGCAGGAGATGAAGATCAGAACCTGGTTGAGTTTCTGCATTCCTGCGTCGAGTTTCTTCGCCCAATGCATAGAAATTTCCGCTCCTTTCGTCAAAATGGCGGGCCTGCGCAATATCAAAACCACGCAGGCCCGCTGTCAACCTTTAGCCTTGGCTTGCTCTGAATTCCTCAACCGTGGCAACGCACTGGTTGTAGAAGTCTTCGCCGATCTCGGGGATAAACTGCTGGCGAACGCTCTCGGTAGCCTCCTTAAAAGGAGTCAGATCCGGAGAGAAGAATTCGATACCGGCAGCTTCCTGCTCCTCAGTGAACTTGACCTCCATCTCACGCTGATGGGTCCGCTGATCCAGTGCAGCCTGAGTCGCAGCCTCAGTGATCCAGCCCTGCTCTTCCTCTGTGAGGGAGTCCCACAGATCCTTGTTCATCATGGGCCACGACATGATGGGGAAGGGATTCAGGCGAGAGCAGTAGTCAGAGACCTCATAGAAGCCCATGGTCTGCGCGATCGGCACGCCCACGTCCAGGCCGTCGATGACGTTCTGCTGGAAAGCGGTGTAGCACTCGCCCCAGGCAATGACGGAGGGGATGGCGCCCATGGCCTTGTAAGCAGCCTCGTGCACGCGGTTGGTAGTGACGCGGACCTTCATATCCTTCAGATCCTCAAAGGTCTCCACGGCCTTGCCCTTGGTATATAAGGTCCGCCAGGAGGCGTCCAGGACAGGAGCGATCTGAACCATATTCCACTCATTTTCGAAAATGGGCAGAACGGTATTCAGAAATTCCTCGTTGTCCACCAGGTATTGATATTCTTCCTCACTCTCAAAGAAATAGGGGAGATCCAGCACCTGCAGCTCAGGGATACTGCCGGAGACGATGTTATTGGAAATGCAAACGGAGTCCAGTGTCCCATCGCTCACATACTGGAACATTTCTGGTTCTGTGCCGAACTGGTTGTCCGTGTAGAACTCAAACTGAATCGCGCCATCACAAATCTCCTGCAGATTTTCATTCAGCTGCAGGCAGAAATAATGATACTGGTCGTCGGGGTCTGCAGGATTGGAATGGCCCATGGTAAACACCTTGGCCTCAGGATTGGTTGTCTCCGTGCTCTCAGATCCCGAATCATTGGTGGAGGAGTCGTCTGCGCCTGTATCCGAAGAACAAGCTACCAGAGAGAGGGCCATCATACCGGCTAAAAAAGCCGCCGTGATCCGCTTGAATTTCATAGTCTTTCTCCTTTTCATCTTGAATTTTGACTGGGGGCTGTATATGTCAGGTCCCGTCAGGTGCCGTATTTGTCCTGCATCTGATCGAAAACCAGCATACCTTCCTTAATGGTCATGACTGTGCGGAGCGTCTGACTGCTATGCATCCGCCCGCCATAAACATCCCACAGGACAGATGGTGTATCATCCAGCCGGAACACCGCCACATCGGCGGGCATCCCTTCTGCCAAGAGTTCCTCCCGCTGACCTGTTAGCAACTGATGGGGAATGGTCGTGCAACGCTCCAATACATCCCGGAAGGACATTCCCAGATGCAAGTACTCTGTCAGCATCAGCGTAAAGGGATATCTGGCATTCAGAGAAATCCGGGTGTAGTCGGAACTGATGATATCGGGAAGAAAACCCTGTTGGATTGCTTTCTGCGCTACATTCAGGGAGAAATTTTTCGTTTTTCCATGGGCCGCGTCAAAGAGGACTCCACGTCTCCGTGCTTCCAGCACTTCCGGTTTGATCGTCCCGTCTTCCAAAAGGATCCCCTCTCCCCAGTCATGATACATATGGCAGAAAATATCTCCGGGACGAAGGGCGTCCAAAATATCTTTTACTGGAACGGCAGGATCTGTTGCATGGACAGATACACGCAGGCCCGTCTTTTCTCCCAGTTCTACCGCCGCCCTCAATGGCTCCAGGCCGAATTCAGAGCAGTGGTCCCTGTCGATCTTCAGCTTGATACCAACGATCTCGTTCGGATACTGGCGGCACAGGCGGCAGATCTCATCTTCGTTGATCTTGTCCGGATCCTCGTCTTCGATTCCGCCCAGGCCCACTTGTCCAGCAGAACCAATAAAGATATAGGCCTTGATGTTCATCAGGTTCTGGACGATTGTCCCTCTGTGAAACAGTTCGTACCCTCCGCAGCCGGCAGACCCGGCATCCACAAGTGTGGTCACACCATTCTGCGGTCCATAAACCTCTGCCGGAAGACTGGCCCAATCTCCTCCATAATTCACATGGCAGTGATAATCTATGAGGCCAGGCGTCACCAAGCATCCGGAGGCATTCACTGCGACCTTTGCCTCTGACGGATCGATCTTTCGGATCGCCGAGATTTTTCCATCTGCGATCCCAACATCGGTCTGTTTCTCCCCTGTAACCGGGTCTATCACTGTACCATTGAGAATCGCCATATCAAAGGGAGTCATTCGCATTTTATACAATGTACTCAGGCCCCTTTCTCAAATGCGGTCACTTCCTCGGCTCCTTGGGCATCACCACCGGCCAGGTGGGCTGCTTGCCGGAGAGCACCTCGTCGATGCCCATGGCAGCGTGCAGGCCCATGCGGTCCGTGGTCTCAATGGTCAGCGCCGCGTTGTGAGGCGTCACCACCACGTTGGGCAGCTGGAACAGCGGGTCCTCCGGGCTGGGAGGCTCGGCGGGATACACGTCCAGCCCCGCGCCGGCGATGGCGTTGTTCTTCAGTGCCTCGATCAGGTCCTCCTCCCGGATCAGGTCGCCCCGGGCCGCATTGATGAGATAGGCCGTGGGCTTCATCATGCCGATCAGCCGAGCGTCCACGCTGTTGCGGGTCTCCGGTGTGGAGGGCATGTGGATGGACACGATATCGCTGCCGGAGAAGATCTCCTCCATGGTCTCACAGCGCCGGACCTCCGGGTCCCACCGGTCCGCCGGCAGGAAGGGGTCATATCCCAGCACCTTCATGCCGAAGCCGTTGATGGCCTTCTTTGCCACCATGTGGCCGATCTTGCCCAGGCCCAGCAGGCCCAGGGTCTTGCCCTCCAGATCCATGCCCTTGACCCGGTTGCGGATCTCGTAATCCCCGTTCCGAATGGCCTTGTCAAAAAGGACCAGCTTTTTGGCGCAGGCCAGGATCAGCATCATGGTGTGCTCCGCCACCGCCACCGTATTGGACAGGGGGCCGTTGGTCACCCAGATGTTCAGGTCTCTCGCCGCGTCCAGATCGATCTTGTCCAGGCCGACGCCGTGCTTGCTGATGACCTTCAGATGGGGCGCCGCCTCCATGATCCCACGTGTGATATGCTCGTTCCGGGCCAGCAGCGCATCGCAGTCTGCAGCGTCTTCCATAATGGTCTGTTCATCGATCCCCCGGCCCATTTTGATGACGTACCCGCGTTCCCGCAGATAGTCCTTTCCCGGCTGGGAAATGTCCGAAGGGATCAGGACCTTCTGTTCCATGTGGTCACATCCTCTCTGTCTGTTTGCCCGTCTATAGAGCAACTTTCGTGCCAATCCCGGCGATCCGGCATATTTTAAAATTCTTTTTTCATATTGCTTAAATTTGGGGAAAGTGTTTTTGAATGTTCGCCGAAAGTATCGTCAAATTCCAGTCAATGTTTTTGGCGGTTTCGTCAAATATTGTTTCAAGCGTTTAAAATATCGTTTAAATCGTTTAATTTTGTTTTATACACAGCGATTTTTCCCTCTTGACGGCCAAAAATGTGTTTGTTATGATCGTTCTATAGAACAGTCAGAAACAGGAGGGATGTTATGGTTCGGATCGCCATCGTCATTCCATATGCCAGCATGGCGTCGTTGGCACAGGAGGTGTTTCAGGAGCACACCGCTCAGATGCGGCTGCAGCAGCGGGACTCCACAGACTACTCTCTGGAGATCATCGTGGCGCCCACCACCCAGGAGCTGCTGCCTCAGATGCCGGACTGCGACGCCATGATCGTCCGGGGTGCCACCTATCTGGATCTGTGCCGGAACGCACTCTCCGTCCCGGTGATCGAATTGATCATCAACGGCACAGACATCGTGAACATGCTGCTGCAGCTGCGGCAGAAATACGGCTCGGTGCCGGCGGCTGTCCTGGGCACCCAGAACATGATCCTGGGCGTGGAAAAGCTGGCCCGGCAGCTGAATGTGGATGTGACGCCCTACTGCTTCCCGGAAAACTCCGTGCCGGAGATCCGCAAATGCGTGGAGCAGGCCGCCCGGGACGGCAAGAAAGTCGTCATCGGCGGAAGCACCGGCTGCCGTCTGGCAGAGGAGATGGGCCTGACCTCCATGCTGATCTCCTCCGGGCGGGAGGCCTTCTGGAACGCCATCTCCGAGGCCAAACAGCAGGCCAAGATCAGCATCGTGGAGCGGGAGAAGGCCCTGAGCCTTCAGACCATGCTGGACAACGCCTATGAGGGGCTGGTGGCCATCGACCGCAACCGGCAGATCTCCTTTTTGAATATGGCGGCCATCCAGATCCTCCAGCTCTCCCAGCGGGAGCAGTACCTGGGCAAGCCGGCCTCCACCGTGTTCTCCACACCCACGCTGAATCGGATCGTTTCTGCGGCGGAGAACACGGATGAGATCATCGAATACAAAAACACCCACCTGTCCGTCAAGACCCGCAGCCTGACCATGCACGGCGCTCCCGTGGGCCGGGTCGTCTCTCTGCTGAATGCCGCCCAGATCCAGACCACGGAGGATCAGCTGCGGAAGAAGCTCCACTACAAGGGGCATCAGGCAAAATACTCCTTTGACCACCTGATCACCCGCAGCCCCCGGATGCTGGAGTGTATTCAGGAGGCCAAGGCCTACGCCCTGACGGATTCCAACATCGTGGTGGTGGGCGAGACGGGCACCGGCAAGGAGCTCATCAGCCAGAGCATCCATGCCTTCAGCCACCGGGCCGAGAACAATTTCGTGGCTCTGAACTGCGCGGCCCTGCCGGAAAATCTGCTGGAGAGCGAGCTGTTCGGCTATGTGGAAGGTGCCTTCACCGGTGCCGCCAAGGGCGGAAAGCCCGGCCTGTTCGAGATCGCCCACAACGGCACCATCTTCCTGGACGAGATCTCGGAGATCCCCCTGGGCCTCCAGGGCCGCCTGCTGCGGGTCCTGCAGGAGCGGGAAATCATGCGCCTGGGCGACAACCGCATCATCCCCATCAACATCCGGGTCATCGCGGCTACCAACAAGAATCTGGAGGACCTGGTCCATGCCGGAAAGTTCCGCAGCGATCTGTACTACCGCCTGTACGTGCTGCAGCTGAATCTCCCCGCCCTGCGGGAGCGGCGGGAGGACATCCCCCTGCTGGTGCAGGGCTTCATCCGCCAGTTCCAGGCCCGGGAGGGGCTTACCACGCCGCTGGAGCTGAGCGAGGCCGACTTCCGCCTGCTGCAGGACCGCCCATGGCGCGGCAACATCCGGGAGCTGCGGAACTTCTGTGAGCGGCTGGTGGTCCTCTATCAGCCCGGGACCTCCGTGTCCGACCTTCTGGCCCACCTGCTGGACACCTCCTGCTCTCCGGATCCGGAGCCTCAGGTGGCCATCCCTCTTCCCGGATCCTCCCACGCCAGGATCGACCTTCCCTATGAAACGCTGCGTGCGGTGCTGCAGGAG